>Ga0299915_10004089_pt1 | contig 10584 bp, 10 predicted proteins | sample RVTome_13_FD_200263 | JGI IMG/M metagenome (GOLD analysis project Ga0299915, IMG submission 200263) | Soil microbial communities from uranium-contaminated site in the Upper Colorado River Basin, Wyoming, United States - RVT92D227 (version 2) ... | reverse complement strand
TTCGATTCCCTCCTGCGCCTGATGCTGAACCGGGAAAAGATCCTGAAAATTTTCGGACCCCCGGGTTTTCTTGCCAATATCCAGGGAAAACTTGCCGGTTATACCTGGAACCTGACTGCGGAATATCCTTTTTCCGTGCAAGCGGCCGAAGTTCATCCCGACAGAATTTTTACCAGGGTCTTCCACTGTCAGGAGCGTTTTGTACCGGGGGAGGAGAAGGAGGAGGACTTCCAGGGAATGTTGGAAGAAGATTCCCAAATCCAGATTCGCGCCACCCATCTCGACCACCTTATCCCCTGCCTGGGTTTTGCCCTTCAGGAGCGGTTTCACATCAACGTCCACAAGGATGGCCTGGCCCGGATGGGCCTGCCCGTAGGGCCATGGCTCAAGGAAATGAAAGAGGCGATCTGGAGGGGAGAAGGGGATGATTTTTGTCTGGGGGTTCCCTTAAAGGGAAAAGGGAAAGATGAAAAAGAAATGGCTCTGGGGGAGTTAAAAAAAAGCGTTACTTTTACCCCCGGCCAAAAAATCGCTTACGTCTCCGATTGCCAGTTCCATGAGAAGAACCGCCAAAAGATCATTTCCTTAGCAGAGAAGGCCGATTTGTTTTTTTGCGAGGCGGCTTTTTTGGATGAAGATCGGAAGCGGGCGGAAGCAAGAGCCCACCTCACTGCTCGCCAGGCCGGAGAACTCGCCCGGGAGGCTAAAGTAAAAAACTTACAAATATTCCATTTTTCACCCAGGTACGAGAAGCAAGTCGATCGGCTCTACCGCGAAGCAGAAGAAGCCTTTCATGGATGACCTCTTTATTACAGACTATTTCACCCGTGTCCAGTTGTTGGTTTTACCGATCAGGGCAATACCGATGAAGCCCCGAACCTTGAGGTGATCGGGAGTTTCTAAAGTTATCTTGCATTTGTAGGTTTTTCCATCTCTGGGGTCGTATATAAAGCCGCCTTTCCAAAGATTCTCCCCGGCATAAGAAAACCCCCATACTAAGTTCATTCCCAGGATGGGGCGTTCCCTTTTTGAGGGATCTGGATTTTCGCGGTCTATCTTGGGTTTTCCGCCCATATTTTTAGGGTCGTTGGCAGGATAATGGGGTTCTCTCAGCCAAACAATCTTCCCACAGTATTTGCCCTCGCAGGGGTAGATTTCAATCTGGGCTTCCTTTTCCTGATTCCACCATCGGGCCACGATGGCATCCGGGTTTTGGGCCTGGACGAAAGAGGCCCAAAAAAGAGTAGCTCCTATACTGATAATGAGAAAAAATTTTTTCATTCTCCCTCCTCCGGCGACGAGATAGAAGGCCTTGGGCCCGAGAAAGATTCAGTCCTGGGGCCTTCTTGCAATCCGTGATGTCAAACCTCCAGTCTTGCTGCCATCCGAGTTTCTGGGGAAAATATAACAGAAGATGGCGAGTTGAACAAGAGTTCTTGCCATTAAAACTCAGCTTCATTATTGCGCTCCATGAGATCCTGAGTCCTTACCCCGCCCGGAGGTGAGGACAGGGTTGGGAAAAGAATCGGGGAGTCAAGAAGAAAACGATTATTGACCGGCATGGTCTCCTTTCGCTATACTGGACTTATATTGAGCTCTGCTTTCATCCGTTGGCTATAGAAATGGCCAAATTTTTTTGCTAAGGGTATCCAGGATGAACGACAAAAGAAAAACAAAAACCCAGCTCACCGAAGAGATGGTGAAGCTGCGCCAACGGATTAAGGATCTAGAGCTATCGGTAAGCCGGGGAAAACAAGCGGAAAAGTCCCTGCGGGAAACCGAGCAAAAATTTCAGCGGGTATATGATGAGGCACCCTTCGGCTGCCATGAACTCAACACGGAGGGACGGATCACCCGGGTCAATCGCAAGGAACTGACAATGTTGGGATACACGGCCAGGGAGATGCTGGGCCGGCCGGTGTGGAGGTTTGTCTTGGAGGAGGAAATGACCCGGAGGGTAATCCTGGCTAAGCTTTCGGGGGACGTGTCTTTTCACGAGACCTTTGAGCGGACCTACCGGCGGAAAGATGGGACAACATTACCAGTAATCGCCCAGGACCGAATCGTCTGGGAAAAGGGGAGGAAGATCACAGGAATCCGTTCCACCCTTGAAGATATCACTGAGCGGAGGCGGGCGGAAGAAGTCCTCCGCAAGAGTGAAGAACAGTTACGCCAGTGGCAAAAGGTGGAAGCGATCGGAAGGTTAGCAGGGGGGGTGGCCCACGATTTCAACAACCTTTTAATGACCATCAAGGGCTGCAGCGAACTTTTACTCGGCGAAATCGATGAACGTGACCCACGACGGGAGGAGGTGGAAGAAATACGCAAAGCCGCAGAAAGGGCGACTTCCTTGACCCGCCAGCTCCTCGCTTTTGGGCGAAGGCAGGTTCTCCAGCCTCAAGTACTCAATCTGAACGACATCGTTGAAAACATGAATAGGATGCTTTGCCGGCTGATCGGCGAGGATATCCAACTGTTAACGATTCTGGGACCAGACCTATGGCCGGTGAAGGTCGATCCAGGGCAGATTGAGCAGGTCCTGATGAATCTGGCCGTGAATGGACGCGACGCAATGCCCAGAGGGGGTAAACTTACGATCGAGACTGCCAACAAGGAACTTGACGAAGACTATGCCCGCCGTCATGTGGCCGTCAAACCTGGACCATACGTATTACTGGCAGTAAGTGATAACGGCTGCGGCATGGACAAGGAAACTCAATCGCATCTCTTCGAGCCTTTCTTCACTACCAAGGAACAGGGGAAAGGGACCGGATTGGGATTGTCGACAGTATATGGAATTATCAAACAAAGCGGGGGTAACATTTGGGCCTATAGTGAGCCAGGGCAAGGGACATCTTTCAAGATTTACCTGCCAACCGTAGAAGAGGAGGTTGAAACATACACAACGGCTGCCCTTCTCCCCCCGCCCCCCGGGGGGACGGAAACCATCCTGCTGGTGGAAGATGAAGAGGCAGTGAGAACCATGATCAGCAAGGTCCTCCAGAGTGGCGGTTATACAGTGCTGGAAGCTCAGCACGGCGTCCAAGCCCTCCGGGTCTGCAAGAAGCATAAAGGGCCGATTCATTTGATGGTTTCCGATGTTGTTATGCCCCAGATGAGTGGCCGGGAATTAGCCGGACGCCTGGCTTTGCGGCGGCCGGAGATGAGGGTGCTTTACATTTCCGGATATCCGGACAATGCCATCGTCCACCATGGAGTGCTGGAAACAGGAACGGCGTTTCTTCAGAAACCCTTCACCCTGAATGCCCTGGAGTACAAGGTGCGGGAAGTACTTGACGGACAGCAGCAGAGTTGAGAGGATTCCAGCAGGAAGCCCTCAAGACCATTCTCTTTGAATCTCCCCATTGCGTATCCAGGGAATGCCTTTTATTCAGTTTTAAAAATTCCTTTTGAAGGTAGACTTCGTTAACATTTGGCGGGAAAGACCCCGGGAGAAGTTTTGCTCTCCAGCTTCTGCTGGGAAGGAAATATTTTTGCTAAAGTTTGCAAAAAATTAACCGATAAAATAATAGAAAAAACAAGAAGAAGTTAAAATAACGGATGGAGACCCATTAGAACCCAAAAATGATTTCCGATGATATCCTGAACATTAAAGAAGTTTCTGATTATTTAAAAATTCCCGTATCGACGGTTTATAAATTAGCCCAGGACGGAAAGCTCCCGGCCGTAAAAGTCGGGAAACACTGGAGGTTTTTAAAAAGAGATCTCGATCATCTCTTTAAGAAAAAGCCAGCGGAAGCCCTCCACGGACAATTCCCCCACAATCCCTAAGTACCTCAAAATATTTAAGTTTCCTTTCCAACAAAAAAATTGACAGAATAAAATAATTATTCTAAAATACCCCCAAACCTTTCCCCTTCCCGCGGATTTAGGGGGGGTGGAAAAGAGGGATTTTTAGAAAGCCCTTGACTGTTATTTTTATCGGGAAGATGAAAAATGAGTAGTGAAAAAATCTTGGTCATCGATGATTCGCCAGAAATCCTTACCCTTTTCCCGGAGTATTTAAAAGGAGAAGGGTACGATGTTGAGACATCGAGGGATGGAGCGAGCGGCATCTCGATGATGGAGAATAAATTTTATGATTTGGTTCTTACTGACTTGAAAATGCCCGGTGTCGACGGGATGGGGGTTTTAAAATATATCAAAGACCATTCTTCCGATTCCATCTGCATCATTCTGACCGGGTATGGCACAGTCAAAAATGCGGTCGAGGCGATCAAATTGGGTGCTTTTGATTACCTGACCAAACCCGTGAAGATGGATGAGATAACGATTGTCTTGAAAAGAGCGTTAGAATATCGTGATTTGAAGCGGGAGAATTTAAACCTGCGGAATCAGCTGAAAAAGAAATACCGATTTGAAAATATTATCGGCAACCATGAAAAGATGGAGAAGATATTCGAGGTTATAGAGAAAGTAGCGGATTCAGATAGCACCATTTTAATTTTAGGAGAAAGCGGAACCGGAAAGGAGTTAATTGCCAAGGCCATCCATTACAACAGTTATCGACGGGAGAAACCTTTTATTCCTGTAAATTGCGCGGCCATCCCGAGCGAACTTTTAGAGAGTGAGTTGTTCGGCCATGAAAAGGGGGCTTTTACCAATGCAATCCGCACCCGCATCGGTCGCTTCGAACTCGCCAACGGGGGAACTGTGTTCCTGGATGAAATCGGCGATATGACCCCGGTTCTCCAGAGTAAATTATTGAGAGTCTTGCAGGAGAGGCAATTTGAACGGATCGGAGGGATTAAAACAATCAAGACGGACATCCGAGTCATTGCGGCTACCCACCAGGATTTGAAACTGGCGGTGCAGCAGAAAAGATTCCGGGAAGATTTATACTATCGGTTGAATGTTATCCCCATCAAAATTCCCCCCCTAAGGGAGCGGAAATCGGATATTCCCCTCCTGGCTCCCCATTTTTTAGACCATTTTAACGAAAGCAAGAAGAAAAAGATCAAAGGAATTAACAGTGAAGCTATGGATCGGTTGATGCAGTATGACTGGCCCGGCAATGTTCGGGAACTTGAAAACACCATTGAGCGGGCCGTCATTCTATTGGATTCGGATATCATTACCCCTGAAGATTTACCTCCCAAATTCCAGGATTTTTCCAAGGCAGGCTCCCCCGCTCCACTGGAAATTCCCGAAGGGGGAATATCCCTGGACACAGTGGTTAACGAATTTGAGAAGAAATTAATCCTTCAGGCGCTTATCAAAACCGGGTGGGTTAAAAACAAGGCCGCCCAACTTTTAAATCTAAATCGAACGACCTTGATCGAGAAGATCAAACGCCAAAATCTCCAGCCTCCCAGCCCCTAAACTTTCGGATCGCAGCAGCCCCGTCAAACCATTGACTCTGAATTCGCCAATTGACAGAAATCCAGTCCAATCCTATCTCCTCATTAATATTTAAAGCCAAATAATATCAATAATTTATAGACAATCAAAAATCATCGTTATATTGGCATGACCATTGCAGAAAAGATCATAAGAAATAGGCGAATGGTGGACAGAAAAATATTAATAGGTATTGATTTCTTTATTCCGGGAAAAGATAAAGGGATAGGCAGTATCAAATATTAAATAGCTTTAAGGCCCAAACGATTTATTTTATTGGCAACCTATTAAAAGAACGATGGAAAAATTATTATCTCAAGACGAAATTGATGCCTTACTCCTGGGGGTCGAAGTTGGCCAGGTTGAAACCGCTGCCGAGCCAATGGGAGGAAAGAAAGGAATGAACGGAGGAGGGTTTTCCTCCAAAGAAGAACTAAAAGCTCCCGGTTCCAAAGAGATTCCCAACCTGGATTTCATCCTGGACATCCCCTTAGAAGTTTCAGTTGAGTTGGGCCGGGCGAAGATGTTGATCAGCGATCTTTTACAATTGGGGCAGGGTTCGGTCATCGAGCTGACTAAATTGGCCGGAGAGCCGCTGGAAATATTCGTCAACCACAAGCTCATCGCCCGAGGAGAAGTCGTGGTCTTAAACCGGAAGCTGGGGATCCGCATGACCGACATCATCAGCCCGGTAGAGCGGGTTCGACAATTGAGGGCGTGAAGAATTGGATGATCTGGGCTGGTCTGAAGTTTAGGGGGCCAGTGGAAGATGATGTCGAAGGTTGCGGAAGATATTTTTCTGGCCATTCGAAAAGGGTGGCCAATTTGATTGTACACACGGTCCAAGGGAAGAAATGGGGTCGATTCATATGGATCAAGCGGGTGGATTGCGCAGGCTAATGGAAGAACCTTCCAGAAAAGCGGGGATTTCAATTTTACCTCCCTCCGAAATAAAGAGCCTTCCTCTTGGCAAAGGGCCAAGGGTAATAACGGTCAGCAGTGGAAAGGGAGGAGTTGGAAAAACCAACGTAGTTGCCAACCTGGCCTTTGCCTTCACGCAGATGGCCAAGAAGGTTTTGGTTTGGGACGCTGATTTGGGGTTGGCCAATATCGACATCCTTTTAGGGTTAACTTCTCGTTACACGATCGAACATCTTTTAAAACGGAAAAAAACCGTTTCCGATATTTTGATCAAAGGCCCCGGGGGAATGTCCATTCTGCCAGCCAGTTCCGGTGTCCTGGAAATGCTGGATTTAACGGAAAGTCAGAAAATTTTTCTTTTAAATGAGCTGGATATTCTTGCCGAAACCATCGACTTTTTGCTGATCGATACCGGGGCCGGGATCTCTTCTAACGTTATTTTTTTTAATATGGCCGCGGAGGAATCGATTGTCCTGGCCACCCCGGAACCGACTTCGATCACCGATGCCTATGCTTTAATAAAGGTATTAGCACAAAAATATCGGAAGAAAAATTTCACCATCCTGGTGAATTCTGCCCAGAATAGCCAGGAAGCCAAGGAGGTTTTCAAAAAAATCAGCATGGTTGCCGATCGCTTTCTGGGCAGCTTAGCCATAGATTATTTAGGCTTTATTCCCTTCGATGAAAAACTTCCTCTTGCCGTAAGACATCAACAACCGGTTTTAGAGATTTATCCCCAAGCGCCTTCCAGTCGCAGTTTTGTGGAGGTAGCCAGAATCCTCGCCGAAAAACCATTGCCCGAAGCATCCACAGGGAATATCCGATTTTTCTGGGAAAAAATTTTCCACTGTCACCAGGCAGAAGAAAAAGAGAGGGGGGCCGATTGAAAGCCAGAGCCATTCATTACAAACCGTTTTATCCAGACGCGGTAGCCACCCTGCCGCCAAACGACGATTCCTTGAATCGCGAAGAAATGATCCTAAAGTATACGCCGTTGATTAAGTATATCGCTCACCGGCTGGCCATGCGTCTGCCCTCCCATATTGCCGTGGAAGACTTGATCAGCGCCGGGGTAATTGGGTTAATGGATGCCCTTAACAAGTTTGATCCTGCCAAGAAAGTGCAGTTCAAGACCTATGCCGAGTTTCGGATAAAAGGGGCCATGTTGGATGAACTGAGGTCGCTGGATTGGGTTTCTCGCTCGGTAAGGCAAAAGGCAACTCAATTGGAAAAAACTTTCCTTAATCTGGAGAGAAAAAAAGGGCGGCCGGCCGAGGATGAAGAGGTGGCCCAGGAATTGGGCCTTTCCCTGGATGAATATTACGAAATGGTCAACGAAATTCACGGAGTTTTTTTGCTGGATGTGCCGCGACTGCGGATAAAAATCCCCAACCTTCCCGAAGAAGATTTAATCGATCTACTCGTCGACGAAAAAGAAAACCATCCGTTTCATCTACTCAGTCTGGCGGAAATAAAAAAGGTTTTAACCCAAGCTATTGAAGGACTTACGCCCAAAGAAAAAACCGTGATTTCACTCTATTACTATGAGGAATTAACCTTGAAGGAAATCGGGGAGATATTGGGGTTTACTGAATCCCGGATATGCCAAATTCATACAAAATCCGTTTTAAAACTGCGGTTGAAAATACGGCATTACATGAAAGATGGGCGGTAAGGGCTGGTCTGATCGGGGATTTTTTCTCGGTTTGCAATGGACAAATTAAAAAGCCGGTCAATGCCGGCTTTTTAATTTCTTAGGCCTGGGGGAAAAAAATCCGCGACTCATCTCCAGGATGGATTCTTTTAGCATTTTATCCGCAATGGCTCCGGCCTTGATAGGATAGTCGCCCTCGGCGATCGCTTTTTTCAGGACGGCCACTCGTCCAGACTGCCCTTCTGGGAGCAAATCAAGAAGGGCACGAATTCTTTTAATATCCCTTGATTGATCCGAAGGTTTTATTTTTTTTGTCGAGAAAATCCGATTCTTAACTTCTTGAGGGATCCGGATTTTATCCGCAGGGTTGGATTTATTGGCCCGATTGATCAGGGCTATATAATTTATTTTTTTATTGCCGTCTGAAAGCTTCATGAGATTTTATCCTTATAGCAAGTCCTCATATGCTCCTGGTTTCATTATTGTAAAAATGGTTTCCTTTAACGGTCCGGCTTCGGCAATTGAAAAGAAATAGACAACCCGTCCCCAGAATCATTTTGGAAAGAATGCTTAACTTTTTTTCTGGGGGCCCGAGATCCCATCGACATCTGCTGAATATATATCGTGAAAACCTGCTGGGCTTGGAAGGTATTTATAACCATAATCTTTTGTTTTCATAAAACTTGTCGTCAGGCCCTTAAAAAACTTAAGGCTTTTTAAGCTATTCGCTGGTTTATTCTGGCCTTTCCATAAACCGCATTAGAATTTTCATCCATGAATTACCCCGTTGGGAGAGAAGACGGCGAACCTTCTTGCATAACCGGGCCTTTCTTATTAATAACTTATCGAAACTTTTATAGGTTTTAGTTCTATAGACTGACCCAATCCTTGCCTGCCGTAAAGGAGAATTTGTTCTATAAAGCGCGGGAATATCATTGCAATTGTTCCTCCCGTTATGATATAGGAGTCTCCTATAAAGGGGGAATTTTTAGCTGAGAAGAACCTAAAGGGCTTGGGCGTAAGACATTCTGCCGGTGCGGAACGAAGGAGATTTTTCGGTGGGGTCACCAAATAATTTTTCAACCGGGGGAAAACCTCAGTCCTCTCAGAGGCCTGAATTTATATCCGCTTTCATCGAGAGGTATCGATATTCGGAACTCGGGGAATTGGTCAAAGGGATCATCCATAATCTGAATGGATCTCTCCAGATATTATCCATGCAGATGGAACTTCTCGAGAGAATGCTGGTTCGGGAAGGGGAAAAGATTCCCCCGGCCATTCCAAAACAGATGAGCCAGTGTCTGGAACAACTCGAAAAATTCAATGGCCTCATAAAGGTTTTAATCGAGAAAGGGGTCCATGATGAATTGGATACTCCCCAACTAATTCAACTCAACGATCTTTTAGAAGGAGAACTTTCCCTCTTGCACCACAACTTGTTTTTTAAACATCAAATCAAGGTGCAAAAAAATCTGGCTCCCGACTTGCCTTACCTGCAAGGGTATTATGTTGACTTCAGTCAGGGGCTATTGAATCTGATCCATAATGCGGTTGAAGCGATGGAAGAATCCAGCCTTAAAAAGCTTACTCTGGTTACGGGAAAGAAGGGCGATCAAGTTCAGATTGTCATTAAAGACACGGGATGCGGGATCTCCCAAAAAATCAGGGACCACCTGTTTCAGCCCTTTTTTACCAGTAAGGGCGGGAAGCATCGGGGGTTAGGATTATTTATTTCGCGGGAACTGTTGGCTCGTTACGGAGCTTCATTCTCTTTCTCCTCGAAGAAGGGAGAAACGACTTTTACGGTTCATTTCCCGATCTCACGGAATCGGGGGATTTGAAGAGATGGCTGAAGTCGCGGGTCCTCTTTCTGGGGCCCGCTTTTTTTCACTCTTCGACTGGATGGGGAAATCCGTTGAGGGGTGACAGACCCCCCAGTGTTCGCTGCCATCCATCTGGACAAAATGGGCCTTTCTTTCCGGCGTTTGGGGAAAGCCGCTTTTGGCCAGAGGGGATAAAAATTGCAGCTTAAGGCTAAAGGTATAAAGGGAAAATCCTCAATAATTCGAAGAATCATTTCCAGGTGGGAAAGAGGAGAGAATAGAAAATGACCGAAAAAAAAAGAAGGGGTTTAAATTTTTCAGGATTATCATCCCCGGGAACTGCGGATGCGGGAAGCCAATAATAGGCTGATGAGGACACAAGCGAGGCAGGCTAGGCGAACCCCGGAAATGGAAAAGGGAACGTAGAAGAGAGAAAGGATCAGAGGAGCAAGGGCATAGCCGGAAAATTTTAAGCAATTGTACACCGAAGCCACCGGTTTGCGCAAATCGGGAACAATCTCCACGGCCAGGGTGTTCAAGGAGGTCCATGCTGTGGACGCTCCGGCTCCAAACAAAGCAAACCAAGCAAGGTATCGGCTGTAGGTGTATTCCGTCATCTCCAGCCCGAGAATGGCGCTGATCATAATTATCCCCCCGGCATAGGCAACAATTTTCCTGCCGAGGCGGTCGCCTATGATCCCAGCAATGGGAGCAACCACCACGCCTGTTGATCCGGTCATCGAAAGAACGAATCCGATCTTGTCCGAAGGAAGGGAGAAGGTGGTTTTCAAATAATCGGCTATGAAAGTCATCAGGCCGATGTAC
>Ga0299915_10004088_pt1 | contig 10590 bp, 10 predicted proteins | sample RVTome_13_FD_200263 | JGI IMG/M metagenome (GOLD analysis project Ga0299915, IMG submission 200263) | Soil microbial communities from uranium-contaminated site in the Upper Colorado River Basin, Wyoming, United States - RVT92D227 (version 2) ... | reverse complement strand
CAGGATGGGCTGCAAACAAAAGAGCACCAAAGAGTGCAACCCGCTCATGGGAATCACGGGAAGCCTTCTCCCTTAAGGCGGCTGAAAGATGGCGAAGTGTGAAAAAAACCATGATACATGTTAGAACGTAGAAAAAAATACTCGTGAGATGGTATCCGACTGGATTCAGCTTCCAGAAATAGTAATCGATCGCATAACTTAAGATTCGAATTGGTTGAAAATTAGCCGCTTTTTCGAGGGAAAATATTTTAATTATATTATCCCAACTTATACTCCTGACCTGAGAGTTGGCGTAAATCATCGAGTCGTCCCAATTCGTAAATTGGTTTCCCAGCGAATTGAAGTAAAGGATTCCAATAAGTACAGTGATGAGGAAGCAAATCAAAGGGAGTTTGATGTTCTTCCCCACAGCCCCAAATCCGAAAGCGCTGAATCGGTCCGCTTCCTTCCTTCTAAGAGTTATGCAAAGCAAAATCGCCCTCCCCGTCTATGAAGACCCTGAACCAGATTTCTAAGAAGAGTAAAGCCCAGATCCTTGCCGAGTGATCGTATCGAAGACTGATGTGATCATTCAGTAGACGTTCGATGCCTTCTCTCTTGAAATATCCCCGACTCAGAGTCTTACGATCCAAGAGGATCTCGTGGACATAGCTTTTCAATTTGTTTCTGAACCATCTCGAAACTGGAACACCAAAACCCATCTTCTTCCTCTTAAAGATAGTGTCAGGAAGAAAATCTTTGAAAGCTGCTTTTAATATGAATTTCGCTTTTGTTCCCTTCAGTTTTAATTGGGATGGAATTCCAGCGACCAATTCCATAAACTTATGATCGAGAAAAGGGACCCGTGCCTCCAATGAATTCGCCATGGTAGCAATATCCATTTTGACCAACAGATCTTCAGGAAGATATGAATTCATATCGACATAGACCAACTGTTCCAATAGGTCTTCTGTCCCTGATTCTTGAAATTTGCTAAGGAGAAAATTGAATGGGTCGTTTTCTTCAACCTGTTTAAGGAAATCATCCGTGTAGATATTTTTCTTTTCTTTTTCACTAAATATCTTAATCTGCTCGGCGTAATTTTTTGTCTGGTCAGTAGATAGGGACTCCATGAAGTCGGCAAGACGATTCAACGTCTTTTCTCTCCAACCAAAGGCGGAAAGGGCCCGAAGAAAATATGGGAACAGATCTCTTCTCAGTTTTTCCGGGATTCTTGTGAAGGAGGCCACCCACTTGCTGCGCAAATACCTCGGATAGCCTGCAAAGTTCTCATCGCCCGCATCCCCGGTCAAAACCACCTTCACAAAGTCTTTCGTCAAGTTTGCGACATAATAGGTTGGAATCGCCGAAGAATCAGCAAATGGTTCGTTATAATGCCATACGAGTTTTGGCAAAATTTCAATTGCATTTGGTTTGACAATGAATTCATGATGTTCCGTGGCAAAATGGTTTGAAACCATCCGGGCATAGGAAAGCTCATCAAACTCCCTTTCCTCAAATCCGATGGAAAATGTCTTGACAGGCTTAGCGCTCATTTTGGCCATCATCCCAACAATGATACTTGAATCCACTCCTCCACTTAAAAACGCACCCAAGGGAACATCGCTGATCAACCTGAGCTTCACCGATTCTTCAAGTTCTGTCCGTATCCGATCCTTCAGCTCTTCCACGTTGGTGTCAGTTTGATGGCTCGAATTGAAATTGAGTCGCCAGTAGCGCTCTATCTTTAGGTTTCCGAGACGATCATAAAGAAGGTAATGAGCAGGGGGTAATTTCTTGATCCTCTCGAAGATAGTGTCTGGAGAAGGGACGTATTGATAAGTCAGATAACGATGGAAGGCCGAGGTGTTCACCTTTCTCTCAAACCCCGGAATTTGAAGAAGGGCCTTTATCTCCGAAGCAAATGAAAAGTGGCCGTTTTGGTTAAAATAGACCAAAGGCTTTTTCCCTAACCGGTCCCGTGCCAAGAATAATCGTTGAAGGTTGGAGTCCCAAATCGCAAAAGCAAACATCCCCCTGAAAACCTTCAGACAATCCACATCCCACTCTTCATAGGCATGGAGAATTACTTCTGTGTCAGAGTTTGATTTAAAAAAGTGGCCTTTCTTTTTTAATATTAAACGTAATTCTTGAAAATTATAGATTTCCCCATTGAAGACAATCCACACACTGCCGTCTTCGTTACACATCGGTTGATGGGCAGCCTCTGAAAGATCGATGATAGAAAGCCGGCGATGGCCCAATCCAACCTCAAAACCATCCCCATTGGGAAGACCCGGACTTGACTTCTTTACTTCGAAATATTGATTCCCTTTGATGAAAACCATTCCCTCATCATCCGGCCCCCGATGAGCTAAAACGTCACACATCCGTCGTAGGCCGTCCATCCTTATTCCCCTACGAATGAAATCTATCTCTCCGCAAATCCCACACATTTTATTACCTTTTACCCAGTATCGATTGATATAGAGCGATATATCTGTCCGCTACCAAATCGATTGAATAATTTTTCCGGACAAATTCCTGGCTCCTTCTCCCGATATCCTCCCGTTCTTTTCTGCTCTGGATTAGAAAGAGAATTGCTTTGGAAAGACCTTCGATATCATCTGGATTAATAAGAATTCCATTTTTTTCAATCGCAAACTCTCCCATTAAAATGGTTTTTCTTGAATTCTCTGAGATTAACTCAGTATTTCCGCTGATATTAGTGGCAATGCAAGATAATCCAATACACATCGCTTCAAGCAAGGCATTGGACATACCTTCTGCTCTCGATGGAAGAATAAAGATTTCCGATTTTTTTAAGTACTCTTCCGGATTGCTCACTAAACCTACAAATTCTACAGAATCAATTAACTTTAAAGATGTTACCAATTTTTTCAGTTCTGATTCGAGGGGACCTTTACCCAGAATTAAGAGTCTTAACGTTTTTTCATAGGCCACAACTTTGGACCAGGATTTCAACAAAATATCAATCCCTTTTTGTCTATCAAGCCGGACGGTTGTAATTACAAAAAGAACCTTATTATAATTCGTCTTTCTCATTAAGGAAGGGAAAACCCCATTAGGGATATGCTGAATCTTCGTCTCCGGATATCCGATAGCCTTGAATTCATTTATGCCTTCTTGATTGACCCCAATCAAACAATCTAAGTTCTTGATAAGATACTTCAACTGAAGATTGCCGAATGGAAACTGTCTTAAACATTTTATATCACTGGTTTTGCCGGAACAGGCATTTTTTGCAAGAACTGGTTTCTTAAGGATGCCTTTTCCAGTTAAGACAGAAATAAACGCTGGATAAAGGACCTGGTGCACATGAATAACATCATACTCTTTTCTGTGCAGAAGAAGATAGATTCCGAGAGTCACCATATAGGTCAGAGCTGCCAGGGGTCTTAGGCCTTTTATTCGGGACATCCCCCAACATGAGAAATTTCTAAAGATCCGGACGCCATTTACTATTTCTCTCCTGGGAGTACAAAATTCCCACCACCCGGTCACCACTTGAACCTGAAGGCCTTTTCGGACCAATTTCTGTGCAAGGAGTTCCGCTTGTTTCTCCGCCCCACCAATAATAGGATTAAACTGCGAAATGACCATCAATATTTTCATCTCTAAACAATCGTCAAATCGTTTGATCAAGTTGCACTTGTGCTACTTCCCTTAATAAATACGTACTCATTGCAACCCATTCCACCCGCACAGGTTTTTAACTTCACAAGTTGAAAACCTCTCTTCCGATAAAAATCAAATATTGCTTCAGGCTTAGCCACTTCGAAGGGATATCCGCCCACCCAATCTACCAGGTCGTGCCAAACGGACATTCCTCGGTCTTTCTTTTTTTCAGCCCAGTTTTTGAATGGAAGAGGATTTTGACCGCGAAGGAGCCGAATAGCTATTCCACTCAATTCCAAAAATAATCCGACCCACAAGGTGAGAAGTATTTTAATTGGCTTTGAAGAACGGTTGTAAATCTTTTTTAATAGCTTCCAATATTGACTCAAAATCCCTTGATCATTATAAATAGAAATAAAGATTGTCCCTTCTTTCTCCACTAAAAAGGCTACATTTTGCAAAGCTTCCCACATATTTCCCGTGTGGTGAAGAACACCCCAGGAGTAAACGATGTCAAATTTCCCTAAAGTACTTAAGTAAGCTGAATCCATCACGTCCCCTTGTTCAATTTTCCATTGGGAATCATTCAAATAATAACGCTTTTTTAGTTCCTCTGTGCAAGCGACCGAAATCGGATCGTAATCAAAGGAATGAACAGTTGCACCTAACCGTCTGGCAACGAGTGAAAATAGTCCACTCCCTGACCCAATATCGAGAACCCGTTTATTATTCAATTTCTCAATCTCAAGCATTGTTTTAAGTGATTTTTCAGCCTCCCAAGTACGTGTTTCGTCTAATGTTTTCAGAAATTTTTCCCAGTTCTTCCCAAATTCAAACCGATTTCCCACGTTTCTTTCTTCGTTTCCTTTATTCATATTTCACTAAATTTTAAAAAAAGAGAGTGAATGGGAATTCATTTTTTCGAAAAAAGTTTTTTTGAGATAATAAAATCGCATGGTTAAGTTGGGTTCAAAATAAATCAAATATTTTACTAAATATATTTTCCCTTAATATTAATCCAACAACGATCAACATTGTCGGCACCACCCATATTAAATAAATTGAAACCGTTTCGATAAAATATTTTTTTATATCATAGTGTTTAGATGTACTGAAGTGCCAATTATCTTCATGAGATGCAAAAACCTTTTCCAAATACTTTGATTCATCGTGAGTCCTTCCTGCTATTCTATAGGCCCGATATACTTTATTAAAATTGTCCTCAAGTTCTTTTAAAGATTCCTCAAAGATAACATTGAAATCAGGATCATATACTCTCCACTTCCCGTCTATGAATACTTCATTAAGCACATGGCCATTTAAACCAAGTATTCTAGATTCAATCTTTTGTTCTCGCAGAATATTGTTAAAAACGATAGCTTGTTGTGAACAAAAACCTCCTCCAAGCCTTACTGCTTTTTTGGTATCGGTCCATTCATATTTACCCATATATTGTGAATAAACCCAGAGAATCCAGTTTTCAAAAAATGTTGGTTTGGTAAATTTAGGATCAATTAAAAGCATTCTGTCATTTACCAGTCTTGTAAGGCGATCAACATAAACTTTAACTGGTTCATAACTTTTTCTGTAAGCATTCTTCCAAAATATATTTTCAGATATATTCTTTGGAGATGTTTCGATCGCGTGAGGGTTGTCATGCTTAATCGTTTTGAAGAAAAAAAGGCCTATGAAGTTACTGACAATTAATGCAATTCCGATCCCTATTGTTACTAATTGAAGGATATACTTAGCTTTCTCAGTACCATTTATCATTTTTTATCCTGCCTTCCACTATGAGAAGGAGTTTTGGAATGGAGGATATTTGTTATCTTTTACGAATCGCCAATGTCTTTCTAAATGCTTTCATGTACTTCTGATTTGATGTTCTTATTATTTCTCTTTTTTTCCCAATATACTCACCCCTAAAGGAAATGTATCGCTTTTGTCGATAGGATTTATTAAAATGGCCAATAGATTAATGATCAATTGAAATATTATTCTTAGTGGAAAAGCAAAATATAATAACATGATTATCATCAATGTACTTTTCCCCTTAATAATAGAATATTTCATAAAAAGATTATTATTTAACGCTAAAGATGTAAAAATACTTCCAAGATATTTTGTTTCCATTATTTCAAATCCTGCATTCATCCTATCCAGCTTAAGTCCTTCTTTTGTCCACCTATGAAAATCCATCGGAAACCCATGCACTGGAAATGCGAATGGGACTGCAACTACGATATGTCCTCCCGGAATCAATGTTCTTTATGCTTCATTCAAAGCAATGCAGGGGTTCTCAAGATGTTCTAAAAGAGAAATCATCATAATCCCATCTATGCAATCGTCGGAGAAGGGTAATTCATAACATGAGCAATAGATTTTGATCCTTTCACTTATTTTTGTTATTAAAGAGTCTTCAGGATTTCTTCCTCCGCGTATATCGGTAAGAATATACTCTGAGTTATTTGGATCAAGGAATCTTGCTCCATAGCCAGTACCTGCACCCAAATCCAATATGATTCCTTCCAGCCTCTTCCCGAAGGTAGATAATACTTTTTTCGAATATCGGGCTGTCAAATAGTGGCTGTGCCAAAGAAAAGGCTCTAATTCAGGTCCTTCTATTTTCATTAATAAACGATAAATGGCCTTTCCCATCTTGCTTATGAAACGTTCCATTTTGAATTTTGGTTTGTCCTTCTCTAATGATTTACTTCGGCACAACTCACCTCTGATCACTTTTTTAAAACAAAAATTATTTCATTGATGTTACGTAATATCAATTCAATTTCAAAATCATGCGCACTTTTTTGCTTAAGAAAAAAATCTATCATTTCAGTCTCTGTCCATACATGAAAGTGGATACTATAATTTATTTCCATAAGATGCTTGATTTGCCTTTCAACCTCAGTATCATCTGTTACCTTATTAGCTAACCTTACCCATTCTTCAAAATGTTGTCTTCTTGAAACCTCAGGGCCTTCTGTATAGTCTTTCACTAAATGGTCGTAAGTCGTTATGGGTCGATTGATATCGAATGTATAGCGCTTGTCAGGAATAGACAAAAATAATATGCCACTGTTTTTCAAGACCCTTAGCATGTTTTCAATGGCTAATATAGGATTCTGGCAATGTTCAAGAAAATGATTAGCGATGACAAAATCTTGAGTGAAACTCTCAATGGCTTCGAGTGTTTCTCCATCAACTATGACGTCAGCTTTAATGAGCTGCATCTTATTTAACTCAGGATATTGTTCCCGTAATTTTTCAAGAGTTAACCTATCAACATACTTTACTTTTACTCCCTTTGGGACCTGCATAGGATGATGTAAGGCGCCTATCTCAATCCCAGATCCTTTCTTTATGAAATGCCTCGCAATACAGTCCCTGTTTTGGTAGTTATTACCTTCGTTTGAAAATATTTCATGCCCTTGAAAGCCTCTCTGCAATTTCAATAGGAACTTATTACTAAGACGTTTTATTCCCCCTACTGTAATAAGGGGCAAAAGGGATTCCAGCCCTGGGAAGCATTTAAAAATATAATTTTGGCTGCAAGCTATCATTCTCATTTTCTGGCCAGCCTGAATCACGATATATTTGAAACCCTATCTCTGCATCGCAACCTTCTTCTTCCTCATCCATTTTATTGTTGTATCCCTGATTTTTCTATAATAATAAACCAGATCAATCTTAACGAACGACGATATTAAACCGAGGTAAATAAAAGCTTTTTCACGATAACTGGGTTTATTTTTGAGGTGATTCAACAGCATTCTCCTGGATAATTCATATTGTTTTAAACTAAGATGGAGAAGTCCCATTTCATAAGAAATGTTTTTGGTAATCTTTTCTATCTTTATATCTAGCTTTTTTTGAACTTCCATCTTATCGAAATTGAATCCCAATTTGTTAATTTCCTTTTGATATTTTTCCAAAAAATATATATTGTGCATGGCCATTCCTTTCCATGCTTCCAATTGATAGTCGATCGATATCGATCCTTTGTGCCTTCTCCAGTATCCCAGGTTTTGATTTTCTATTGGAAGAAAAGGACCTTCGAGACACAATCTGAGCCAAGTTGGATAATCGGCTACAGGAACCCATTGCGAATGTTGGAATCCTCCAATTCTTTCTAAGGCAGACCTCTCAATCAAAACAGTTATGGCTGGTATAAACAACTGGAGCTCAAGAAATGCAGTTATAGAACTCCCAATTGGCTTATTAGTGCTGATGGATTTTTCTTTTGGGAGACAAAAATAGCCTATTTCTTTCTTTAATTCTGACACCATTCTACTCTCACCATAGCTCAGAACAAAATCAGGGTTATTTTCCATCAAATCATATTGGATCTGAAGCTTTTCTTCTGGCCAATAATCATCTCCTTCAAGAATAGCAATATATTTACCAGAACTCTTTGAAAGAGCATAATTATAAGTTTGATCTAATTTCCAGGGGCCCATGTGATCTTGTCTGAAATACTTGATTCTGGAATCCGTATAATCCAAAATCACTGAGGCAGTGTGGTCGGTAGAACCGTCGTCGACAATAATCATTTCCCAGTCTTGAAAGGTCTGGTTTAATACACTTTGAATGCACTCCCCAATGTATTTTTCGTGATTATAGGTTGGGGTTAAGATGCTAATCAATTTCGCTTCTCCTTCAGGAATTCCATGTTATCTAAGTAAATTTATTCTGGAAAATGTATTTTGTTTCCCTTCATAATTTGTTTTTCAAATTCCATTATTCTTTCAATGGTATGCACAGAATCTTTGGCTATCGCCTGCTTTTTATACTCATCCATCAGGAAAAGAGGAAATATTTGACGATCTGATATCTTTCGCTTGGACTGTATCTCTTTTCTCTTTAAAATAAGAGAGCTTAACTCTGGAATGATAGATTTAAATGCCGCTGAAAAAGATAGAGTTTTCCGAGGCACTAACTCACAGCCAGTAAGGGAAGCAATCCATCGGTTGTTTTTTCTAATGAACCATCTACCAAACATTCCCAAATCTTTCTTTTCCCACATTAACCTTAATTTATTTCCGAAAGAAAGTGAAATGTGCTCTAAGTTCTTTGTTCTTGAAGGTAACTCTTCTTCATTTGAGCCAGGAAAATAAAATTTTAAAAGATTGTTCATGCTCGAACCGAAAGTTTTGTTTATATTTTCCATCATTACCATGGAAAGAAAATACGGCAAGAAGTCATTTTCTGTATTTTTTATGATAGTACGAAGTCTATTCCGTTCAAACATGAACTCCAGTTGATGAGAGGGAATTCTCTTAGCTGTGCTTCCGTGCTTATGGAACGCAATAGATTTTGGCTCATAAACCACTTTGTAACCCATAATCCTTAAGCGCCAACCAAGATCAACATCTTCAAGAAAAGCAAAATAATCTTCATCAAACCCACCACTTTCCAGATAGATTTCTCTTTTAATTGCCATAGCCCCACCACAGGCAAAAAGGAGCTCTTTCTCTTCATCCTGAGAATCGGCATCCATTTGTTTCACTGGTTTTCCAAAATCAACCTGAAAACTTGTTCCAAAAGGAGTAAAACCTCCACCAATAAAATCAATCTTATCTCCATCATAATTTAAAATTTTTGATGATACACAGGCTAAATCTTCTGAGGATTGAAGAAATTTATCTATGAGTGTTTTTAACCAGAAAGGATGAACCTTCATATCATTATTCAATAATGCCAGCACTTCCCCTTTCGCAGCCTTTGCTCCTTGATTGTTTGCTTCCGCAAAGCCTCTGTTTTGACTATTACTAAGAATCCGAACAAATGGGAATTTACTTTCCATATAATTAATGGATTCGTCAGTTGAACCGTTATCAACTAAAATGTATTCGAGAAGTTCTCTGGGGTAATCCATTTCCAGAAGAGATGAAAAACAATCCTCCAAATATTTCTTTCCATTATGGTTGACGACAATTACAGATACTTCGGGATATTTGTTTTCCATATTAACCAATCAATCCGATATGATAATTCTAAGCTAAAAATAAACAACGTTTTTAATTGTTAAATAATTCTAAGTTCTTTAGCTATTACTTTTATAAAAGTACGCAGTGCTTCCTTTTTCCGCCCTATGTGAAATAAAATGTTTCCTTGGGTCATGAGAGTCCCAAGGTCATCTGGATGTGTAACCAATATGTCATAGCAAGCTTTAAGAGCTTGGTCAAAAAGTCCCAACTTAGAACAAATACGTATATAGGTTTTTTTGGCCTCTATATCGTGTGGATCAATTGACAATGTTTGAATTATATCTACGAGGGCTTCCCATTTATTGCGCTGTTGAAAATAAATAATTCCAAAATCTTTATGGCTTGATGCATAATGAGGATAATCACTTAGAAATTTCTTAACCATCGAAATGGAGTCCATTTCCGGTCTTTTTATTAACTCATTTTGAAGGTCTTTGTAATCCTGTCGATCTTTTTCCAGCATACTTTTACTTTTATTGAAGTTCTCCTTTTCTTCGGCCGATGTTCTGTATAGATAGATCTCCTCCCAGAGACTCAACATTCTTTTTTTCTGTTCTAGGTATATATGCGGCCTATCCTTCGTGTATTGACTATATTTTTCATAGATGATTTGCATTGTCTTCAAAAAATCTTTTCGCCTTTCCCCTGTCATAGTCGTGCCATCGTCTCGCCACCTAAACTCACATGTCAATTCATTAATATGAGCGAATTTGAACCTCCTTGACATTCGTATCCAAAGATCCCAATCTTCATGCGAACTCAAGGTCTCATCAAAAAGGCCTACCTCGTCAAGACATGATTTCTCATGAATCACACAAAGGACTGGAAAAAAGTTCTTTACCAAAATCTGATCTTCATCAAAATCGTCAGAGTAAGGCCTATCTAACTTGGTAATAATATATGTTTCATTCTCACTTCTTTGAAGAGCCCGGAAAGCCTCACTGTAAACAACCTTGAAATCAGTGGTCTCTAAATATTTCAC
>Ga0299915_10004087_pt1 | contig 10590 bp, 12 predicted proteins | sample RVTome_13_FD_200263 | JGI IMG/M metagenome (GOLD analysis project Ga0299915, IMG submission 200263) | Soil microbial communities from uranium-contaminated site in the Upper Colorado River Basin, Wyoming, United States - RVT92D227 (version 2) ... | reverse complement strand
TCGGCGGGTCACCGCCGTCGAAGAGGTCAGGCACGAGGCCGAGGCCGTCAGCGCGGTGCTCGGTCCGGCCCTCGATTCGAGGGGACTCACGGTCGTCCCGGTGATCTGCGCTCACCGCGCCGACCTGCCCCTGTTCCGGAGCAGCGTGGCCGGCATCCGGATCGTCGACGGCAAGGGGCTCGCTCATCTCCTCAAAGCGTCGCCGGCGGTCCTGTCGCCTGACGATGTGGGCGCGCTTGCCGCGTTGCTCACGGCGAGATTCCGTGAGCACGAGTCGGGGGCCTACTGATGCTCGACCTTGATGCGGCGATGCGAACCCTCGCCGAGAAGCGACCCATCTTCAACTCCGAGACCGACTTCCAGTTGGCGCTTGCATGGGAGATACAGACGACGCACCCGTCGGCCCGCATTCGGCTGGAGTACCGGCCTGTCTACCTCGACCGTCGGGGGTATCTCGACCTGTGGGTCGCCGGTCATGGCTGGAGCACCGCCATCGAACTGAAGTACTTCACCCGGGCCCTCGACCTCGTCATCGGCGGTGAGCGGTTCGAGTTGCTGAACCAAGGTGCCCAGCCTGAAGGGTTCAGTTTCCCCGATTCGTGGTCTGCGGCACCGGTAGCATGCGCTCTCCGCTACCGGAAGGACCTTCATGCTGTTCTCGCTCCTGTACTTCCTGGTCCGCCGTCTCTTCGGAGCCGGGGGTCGCCTACAGGATGAGAAGGACATCGAGCTCCTGGTGCTCCGGCACCAGGTGAAGGTGCTGCAGCGGCAGGTGAAGCGCCCTCGACTCAACCGTCTGGACCGGGTCCTGTTGGCGGCGGCGAGCAGGGCGATGACGAGGGGCAGCTGGTCCTCGTTCGTGGTGAGGCCGGAGACCCTGCTGCGCTGGCACCGGGAACTGGTCAGGAAGAAGTGGACTTATCGGAGGACGGGTCACCCCGGCCGGCCGCCGATCGAGCCCGAAGTCCGAGACCTCATCGTCCGCCTCGGCCGGGAGAACCCCCGGTGGGGGTACCAGCGGATCCGCGGGGAGCTGCTGAAGCTTGAGATCAAGATCTCCGCGACGACGGTCAGGACGATCCTGCTCCGAGGCGGCCTGGACCCGGCTCCCCGCCGGGCCGGCCCGACGTGGGCCGAGTTCCTCCGGTCACAGGCGGCGGGGATCCTCGCGACCGACTTCTTCACCGTCGAGACGATCCGGCGCCAGACGCTCTACGTCCTGTTCTTCATCGAGCTCTCGACCCGGCGCGTGCACGTGGCCGGCGTCACCGCGCACCCCGACTCGTCGTGGGTCACCCAGCAGGCGAGGAACCTCGCCATCGACGAGCGGCTCTCGGGTGTTCGGTTCCTCCTGCGCGACCGGGACGCCACGTTTTCGGGACCGTTCGACGCGGTGCTCCGCGCCGAGGGCGTCCGAGTCATCCGAACGCCGATCCGCGCACCTCGGGCGAATGCCTTCGCGGAGCGGTTCGTGCGGACCGTGCGCCGAGAGTGCCTCGACCACCTCCTGATCTTCGGTCGTCGGCACCTCGAGCGAGTGCTCAAGGCGTACGTCGCCCACTACGTCGCGGAGAGACCACATCGGGGACTGCGCTTGGCCGTACCCGCCGGTGACCGAACACCGCAGGTCCGGCGGATGACCCGAACGCCGGTCGAACGAAGGGACGTGCTCGGCGGTCTGATCCACGAGTATCGCTGGGCGGCGTGATCCGGATTGTTGAACACTTCAGGGTGTACGAGAAGGGACCGGGCGTCAACGGCATGGCGCAAGCGAGGGCGGCCGGCGCTCCTGCCGTTCCGCGATGGGCGGGCCGCGACAGCGCTCGCGCCTGCGCCTGATCAGGCAGCGGACCGGCCGTCATGAGGACGACCGCGATGCCGGCGATCGCCTGGCCCGCGAGCAAGCCGAGGACGCCGAGCGCGACGAGGAGGAAGGCGAGGAGCGTCAACACCATGCCCAGACGCCGGGAGCCGGGCCCGATGTGGGTCGAGCCCGCACGACGTTGCCATAGTGCTCGGGGTAGGTCGGCCGCCTGGCGGCGACCCGATGTGGCCGGAGAGCGAGGGCCACATCAATCCTCCGGGCCCCCGTGAGGTCGGAGCCGCTCTGCTCGCGCCCAATACGAGCCGCTCCTGCTTTCGTCCTGTGTTACACTGAACCCGTGTAGCACGAGGCAGCGACGACCATGGCGAACCTGACCATCACGGTCGATGACCGGCTCCTGAAGCAAGCCCGAATGCGCGCCCTCGAGGACGGGACCTCGGTCAACGCCGTGCTTCGAACGTACCTGGAGCGCTACGCCGGCGTCGGGGACACGATCGAGGCCCTGAGCGGGTTCGCGCGGCTCGCCCGGCGAAGTGCGGCTACCAGCGGCCCAGGTGGTCGTACCTGGACGCGCGACGAGCTCCATGACCGAACCGATCTTCGTTGACACGAATGTCTGGGTCTACGCGGTCGATGCCGCGGACCCAGCCAAGCGACAGCGCGCCCTGGAGGTGACCGCGCCGGCGCCAGGTCGCGATCTCGTGATCTCGACGCAGGTCCTGACGGAGTTCTACGCCGTCGTCACCCGCAAGCTTGTCGTGCCGGTGTCGGCGGAGGATGCCGAGGCGTTGGTCCGCCAGCTCGCGGTGCTGCCCGTTGTCGCGATCGACAGCTCGCTCGTCGTTTCGGCGATCACCGGGAGCCGTGAGTGGCAGATCTCGATCTGGGACGCCCTGATCCTTCGAGCCGCCGAAGCCGCCGGGTGTCGACGCGTTCTCAGCGAGGATCTGGCAGATGGCACGACGTACGGTTCGGTCGTGGTCGAGAACCCGTTCGCGAGGACTCGTTAGCTTCTCGCCCGACGCGGCACGCTCTGGTGGCCGGCGTCCAGCGTCGGACGATCGAGCTGCGTGACCAGCGTTCGGCCCCGGTAACCTCGATCTCCAGCGGCAGTCGGGCCGGGACAAAGAGGTCGGTGACGGCGGTGTGACTCCTCTCGCCCCGACCATAACGGTATTCGACGGTGCCATCCGCGGCGTGGACGTCAGGGCGCGGCGAACCGGACGTGGATGACCTTGCTCTCGCTCAGGATCCCGTCAATCGGATGCTCGCCTTCCGGGCTTGGAGAGTTGCTGTGTCACCCGTGCCGGCTTGACGGGACCGGAGACAGGCCAAGCGCGGGCAGGATAGGGGCACCATCTGGTGATGGTGCCCCCCGATTGGCCGAGGCGCCGCTGGCCCGAGCGCTCCCAGGGTCCCGACCCAGGCCGCCGACCTGCCCGGCCCGGCTGGTGCTAGTACACGATCTCGTCCGACTCCGGCACGTCCAGGCTGTGGACCTTGTACGTCCCGGCGCCGAGCTGTGCGGTGACGGCCCAGTGGCCCTGGTCGGCCGCCCTGAAGGAGGTCCGAACCGGCCCGGTGACGGTCAGGCGAGCCACCGGCTCACCACCCCGCTCGTAGCGGGTCTGGGTCTCGGTCGCCCCGTACCTGTCGGTACTCCGGATGCTGAGCTCGCCTGGATCGCATCCGATCAGGCCCGCGACCCAGGCCCGCGCGTCCCACGTCGCCACACCGCTGCTCCTTGCCTACGCGACGGGCTTCTTCGGCGGCTTGGGCTTCTTGGGTTTCGGCGGCCTCTTCGGCGTCTTGTCGCCCACGAGATACCTCCTCGCAGTGAGCCTACGGCGACCGACCGTGTGGCTGCTGACATTAACGGCCTGCGGCCTGCGGCCTGCGCAGTCCGCGAGGGCACGGCGGCGAGACAGGGACCCGACGCCCCGGTGAGGTCCCGCGATGTGGAACTGCACCGGCAGCGCCTCGCGGGCATTGTCCGGAGCGCCGGGCCCTCCCCATTGTGACTCAGTGGGCGGCCGCTGACGAGATGGGCACGACGTTCTCTGGCCTCGTATTGGGTGAATGCACATCAAGGGCGGCACGTCCGACGCCCACCGCGTCGGGCTCGGGATCGAGCTCGAGGCCGCGACGCTCGAGGCGGCGGTCGCCTCGGCGCGGTCCATGCCACCCGCGGGCTGGCTCGACCTCAACGTCTCGCCGCAGCTCCTCCTCGACGTCCCGCTCGTCGCAGGCATTCTCCGGCGCGAGCTCCGGCCCTGGCCGCCCGCTTCGTGCTCGAGCTCACGGAGCACGCCCCGACCGAGGACTACGCCGCGCTCCGCGGTGCGATCGACGCCCACGGCCCTGGCGTCGACCTGGCGGTCGACGACGCGGGCGCGGGCGTCGCCAGCCTGCGGCACATCCTCGAGCTGCGGCCGCGTTTCGTGAAGCTCGACATCGGTCTCGTGAGCGGCGTTGACCGGGATCCCGCGCGCCAGGCGATGATCGCCGGGATGGTCCACTTCGCGGCGGAGACAGACTGCGTTCTCGTCGGGGAGGGAGTCGAATCCGAGGCGGAGCGGCGCGCTCTCCGCCGGCTCCGCGTCCCGCTCGGCCAGGGGTACCTGTTCGGGCGACCGGGCGCCGCCGAGGACCTGGTCCGCGACGGGAGGCACGCCCGGGGCTGACCTCGGCCGCCGGGCTCGCGGGTTCGCGCTCGAGTCGCGCAACGTGGGGGTGCCCGTCGGGTGCCCGCCTGGGGTGACGACCGCAGCCCGAGCATCAGCCTGCCTCCGGCCGGACGACCTCCAGCCGGACCGGCAGGCTCGGCCAGCGCGCGTCGGTCGTGATCACGCAGTCGGCACCGATGGCCATGGCTGTCGCCATGACGAGCGCGTCCGGCAGGCGGAGCCGGGCGCCGTGCCGGGCGCGCAGCTCGGCCGCTCTGGCTGCCACGGCCCGGGTCGCGGGCGCGACCCGGGCCGGGAGGGCGTCAAGGAAGGCATCGAGCGTCGCGACGGCCTCGGCGCCGCGGCGGAATGGTGCGACCAGGACCTCGGCGTAGGCCGAGACCGGGATCAGGAGGCCGTCATCGCGGTCGATCGCGGTCGCCAACGCGCGCATCGCGGCCTGGTGATGGATATCGCTGGCGTCGAGAACGGCGATAACGACGCCAGCGTCGAGGACGGTCAGGGCCACTCGCGCCGCAGCTCTTCGAGCTCACCCGTCGGGTAGACGTCCGTCAGCGCGCCAGCGAACCGCGTGAGCGGATCATCCTCTCTCACCAGGGAGACCTCACCGGGACCGCGGGCTTCGGCCCGCAGGCGGTCACCGGCCCGAAGCCCGGCCTGGGCAAGGGCGTCGGTCGGGATCGTCACCTGGTGCTTGGTGCTCACGTGCGTGTATCCGCGACGGCGCTGTTTCCCTACTCGCTGGTGCATGAGTAAAGCTTAGCACCACCCCCGCGGCGAGCCACGAGGCCCGGCGAGCGCACGGCACCACCCGGAACAGGCCGGGCCGGTGCGCCACGCCAGGCCGTGGCCGGCGCCGGCTCCCCGAGCAGGTAGCCCTGCCCGAGCGTGATCTCGAGCGAGCGGAGCATCTCCAGCTCCTCCGCGGTCTCGACCCCCTCTGCGACCAGCTCGCAGCCGCTGATCAGGGCGAAGTAGCGCAACCCGGTGATGAGGGCCTGGCGGACTGGGTCCCGGTCGACCCTGGCGACGAGGCTCCGGTCGAGCTTCACGAAGTGCGGCCGGAGCTCGACGATGTGGTGGAGGCTGGCGTAGCCTGCACCGGCGTCGTCGACGGAGAGCCGGACTCTCTCCCCGAGCCTTGCCAGCGCGGCCCGGATCTCGACGTAGTCGAGGATCGCCGCGTGCTCGGTGACCTCGAGCACGATCGGCCGCCGGCCCGGCGCGAGCAGCCGGGCGAGACGGTCCACCTCGATGATGAACGAGGGCGCGGCGTTGATGCTGACCCAGTCGACGTCCGGCAGCGCATCGGCGGCCTCGAGCGCGACCTCCACGCACAGCTCCTCGAGCTCGAGCCCGAGCCCTACCGCGTGCGCCTGGGCAAGCTGCTGGTCGGGCCGGACCCCGTTGGCGAACCGGGTCAGCGCCTCCCAGCCCACGACAGCTCCGCTGGCCAGGTCGAAGATCGGCTGGAAGACAGCCGCGAGTGCACGGCTGGCGATGATTCGCTCGACCTCGGCCCGCACGTCAGCCTCGCGTCGCCGGCCGCGCAGCCAGGGGGCGAGGAGGACGGTGGCGATCGCCCCGAACTCGACGGCTGCCGGCAGGCGCTCGGCGAACTGCTCCGCTTCGGCCGAGTCGCCGGTCCCGATGGCCAGGACCCCGAGCAGCTCGGAGCCGTCGCGGAGCGGCGCGTAGGCGGCCACGAGCGTACCCGCCTCGGCGATGCTTCGTCCGTACCGGCGGTCCTCGGGGCGGGCCTGCCAGCGCTCCGCCCAGGGGCCCTGGCCCGCCCGCTTGAAGAGGTAGGCGGCCCGGGACGATGGCAGCGGCCGGCCGACCTCGAGGGGCGTGCCGGGCGGGGACTCGACGGCGAGCGGGATCGCCACGCGGGGGCCCGCGAAGCTGATGATCGAGGCGAACTCCACCCCGGGGAGCGCGACGACTTCCGTGCAGACCGCCGCGGCCGTCTCCTCGGGTGCCGCATCGGCCCGGAGTCTCCCCAATGCCGCCGTCACCTGCGCCCGCTCCCGCGTCCTGCGCTCGTGCTCTGCCTCGATCGCCCGCTCCTGCGTCACGTCTCGCTGGACCGCCACGTAGGACGTGGTGTCGCCGGTCTCGTCGCGAACCGGCGAGATCGTCGTCTCCGCCCGGTAGAGGCTGCCGTCCTTGCGGCGATTGACGAACTCGCCGGACCACGACATGCCCGCGGCCAGGCGGCGCCACATCGCCTCGTAGTACGCGCTCGACTGGTGCCCGCTCCGAAGGATCCGGGGGTTGGCGCCCGCGACCTCGTCGCGCCCGTACCCGGACGTCCGCTCGAAGGCAGGGTTGACGTAGAGGATCGCCCCGCTGGTGTCGGTGATCACGATCGACTCGCTGGCCTGCCCCACGGCTGCGACCAGGCGACCGTGCTCGACCTCGAGCCGCTGGCGCTCGGTCACGTCCTCGCCGATGCTGGCCGCGCCCACGGGCACCCTGGAGGCATCGCGCAGGACGACGTTGTGCCAGACGATCGTGCGTCGCCCGCCGGCTGGGGTCTGCAGCGTGCTCACCGAACGGGCGGGCATCGCCCCGCCGTCCATGGCCTCGTGGAAGGCTGCCGCCGTGTCCCTGCGTTCCGCGTCGGGAGCGAACGTCGCGTACCAGTCCAGCCCGGTGAGCTCGCCGTCCTGGGCGGCGAGGAGGCTGAGCAGCGCCTCGTTGGCGAACGTGACCCGTCCGCTGCGGTCGAGCGAGACGGCCAGGAGGGTCATGTTGCCGAGGATCTCGCCGAAGCGTCGCTCTGATGAGCGCAGCGCGGTCGCCGCCGATGTGTGTCGGCGGCGACCTTCTCCGTGACCAGGGCGGTCCAAAGGGCACCTCGCTCATCGCGCGATGACAACCTGCGTGGACGACCGGCGCGGCGGCCGTCCCGGGGCCAGTCTCGGGGCGTGCCGCGGGGCGCGCAATCCGGGAAAACCCTCTAGTCGGAGGGGAGATTTCCCCGTCTTCTGGGGAGATTCCGGGGAAAACCCCGCTCGTGGCGGTCCGCCCGCTACGGCAGCCGCTCCACGCTGCTGAACTTGTCGTTGTAGTAGTCGCCGACGTAGGTGATCAGGGAGCCGCAATAGAACGTGTAGACGAACCCGAGGTAGTTCGCGTGCTCCCGGAACTCCCCCCGGCCGCAGTTGAGGCTCTGGAGCGAGCTGATCCGGTCGTTCCAGCCGATCGACTCGAGGTTCGCGTAGTTCTGGCTGAAGGTGAACGAGCCGCCGCTGAACGTGGCGTCGCGGTAGGCGCGGACGTAGGCCGTTCCCGCCGTGACCGCCTCCGCCCCGGCCTCGGCCGTGTATCGTGCGAGCGAGTCATCGAGGTCCGCACTGGACCGGTAGCAGTGGATCAGCGGGTAGTCGGCGTCGTGGCAGTCGTAGTTGGCCACATCCTCCAGGGCGATCGGCTCGCCGTCGAGGTCCGCCCTGAGCGGCCCCCGGGCCGCCGCCCCGGCCGCCCCCGCGACGATGATGAGGACGAGGGCGGCCAGCGCCGCCGTGCGAGCGCGCAGGTGCATCGAATCTCCCTCCGTGGGTGGATGGACGGGCCCCACCCTATGGGCACCGCGAGCTCGGCGCCATCCGCGAAAACCCTTGACCTGGGTCCGGGGATTCGCCATGCGCGGCGCGCATGGAACGGTCCGCGGTGAAGCTGGTCGGGGCGGCGGTCCTCGCCCTGGTCGGGCTGCTGACGGCCGCCGCCGGGGTCGTCCTGGCCATGACCAGCGATCCGTTCATCGGCGCGGTGGCCGACCTCCCCGGCGGTGTGGTCGGGCCGGTCGTCGTGGGCGGGCTCGCCTGGAACGATGGCATCCGGCCGGGCCAGGAGGTCGTCGCTCTCACCTGGGAGCCGGCCGAGGCGTGGGAGCTGCGGACGCGTGTCGGCGACGTCGTGCTCGCCACGGCGCTCGCCGGTCACGTCGCCAACCTGCGTGGCGCCGCCGTTCCGGCCGGGCTCGGCCTCGCCGGCGGGCTTGCGCTCGTGGCCCTGGTCCGCCGCCGGCCGATCTTCGCCGCGGCCGGGGGTGCAGTCGCCTCGCTCGCCGGCGGCGTCGCGCTCTGGGCCACCGGGGATGCGTGGACATCGACGGTCGCCGGTGCCGAGGCGGTGCTGGTGCCGGCCGCCAGCGTCCTCCTGTTCTGGGGCCTCGGGCGCCGCGTGTCGGTGCTGGCTGCAATCGGCACGGCCATTGCGACCGCGGCCTGGGCGGCCGCGCGGCTCACCGTGCCGGATCTGTTCCCGGCCGCGGAAGCAATCCGGGTGGTCTGCGTGATCGCCGCGGCCACGCTCCTGGCTGGCCTCGTCGTGCGCGAGCTGCAGCGCGACGTGGCGCCCCTGGCCGACTTTCCCCGGCCGCTCGACGTGCTCGCGGCTGGGGCCGTCGGCGTCGCCCTGTTCCTCGGGACCATGGCCTTCCGAGTCCCGGTCACCGTGGCTCTCGCGGTCGGCGTCGTGGTCGCGGTGAGCTACCCGCGGGCCCGCGCCGGCCTGGTGCGGGCGATGGACCGCCTGGTCTTCGCCGACGCCCGCGCCAGGTGGCGGATCGACGCGACCGAGGCGGAGCAGGGCCGGGTGGCCCGCGAGATCCACGACGCTCCCCTGCAGGTGCTGGCCGGAGTGATCCGGCGCCTGGAGCGGGTCCCGGGCGAGAACGAGGCGGCGACGGCGCTGCGCGAGGTGGCCGACGACCTCCGGCGGATCACCACCGAGCTCCACCCGCCGGTGCTCCACGACCTCGGCCTGGCGCCGGCCCTGCGCTCGCTCGTCCTGAAGGCCGCCGAGGGCGGGTCCACCGTGGAGCTCGAGCTCGACAACCGGACGGGATACGGGGCCCAGGAGCGCCTCCCCGCCGAGGTTGAGCTGGCTGCCTACCGGATCGTGGCCGAGGCCGTGGCCAACGCCGGGAAGCACGCCCCCGGGGCGCGGGTGGTGGTGCGTGGCGCCGCGTCGCCCGACGCGCTCGACATCGCGGTGGAGGATGATGGTCCCGGCCTGGACGGCCGGTTCCTCCGCCGGGCGGTCGGTGCCGGACACATGGGGATGCTGTCGATGCGCGAACGGGCCGACTCGATCGGCGCCCAGCTCGAGATCCGGGGCGATCGGGGCACCCGGGTCAGCCTCCGCTGGCCACGCCCGTGATCCGCCTCGTCATCGTCGACGACCACCCGGTCGTCGTGAGCGGGCTCGTCTCCTCGCTCGTGACCGAGCCGGACATGCTCGTGGTCGGCACCGCCCGCTCGCTGGCCGAGGCCAGGCAGTGCATCGCGGAGGCCGACCCCGACGTCGTTCTGGTCGACATCCGGCTGCCCGACGGCCGCGGCCTCGAGCTGCTCGAGGGCGGGCGCCCGGGAGGCCGGCCGGCCTGGATCGTCCTGTCGAGCTTCGAGGACGGCCAGTACGTATCGGCGGCGATCGACCTCGGCGCCTCGGGCTATGTCAGCAAGACGGCGCCGATCGGTCAGCTCCTCGCGATCATCCGGACCGCGGCGACCGGCGGCCTGGCGTTCGAGGCGCGCTATCTCGAGCTGGCCGGCCGAGCCCGCGCCTGGCGCATCACCCCACGGGAGCGGGACATCCTGCGGGCCCTGGTGGCCGGTAGATCGAACGACGAGATCGGCCTCGACCTGGGCCTTGCCCGCAAGACGGTCGAGGGCTATCTCCGCCATCTCTTCCGCCGGCTCGGTGTCGGCTCGCGGACCGAGCTCGCGATCACGGCCGTCCGGGAAGGTCTGGTGGAGGCGCCCCCGGCGCGGCCCGATGACGGCGACGCCTCGAGCAGGCGCGGCGGCTGACCGGGCTCAGCGGATGCGCGATGATCTTGGGCCGCCTGGCACGAGCCACCGGCCCGGGTCGTCCGGCTAGGGGCGGCTAGGGGCACTCCGGCAGCCCCAGGAGGCCGGAGGCCAGGTCGCCGTCCCCGGCCATCTCCAGGAAGCGCCGTCCATGGCCGTCGACCGCCACGACCACCTCGAGCTTGCCGCCGGCCGCGCGCTCGAGGTAGAAGGCCCAGCGTCCCTCTTCGATCCCGCGGATGGCCTCGGCCTG
>Ga0299915_10004085_pt1 | contig 10591 bp, 8 predicted proteins | sample RVTome_13_FD_200263 | JGI IMG/M metagenome (GOLD analysis project Ga0299915, IMG submission 200263) | Soil microbial communities from uranium-contaminated site in the Upper Colorado River Basin, Wyoming, United States - RVT92D227 (version 2) ... | reverse complement strand
CAACCCTCCTCTCTGTAAGAATAGCGATATCTATTGCCTTACTTGAGATTATGGTTGGTGTAATTGGAGGGAACTTCCTTCCACTCCAGAGAACTGAATGGATAAATTTCCTTGCCGGATTCGGAAGTATCCTCCTCACGTTTCTTGCAGGTGCGGAAGTTGAACCTCAGATTCTCAGGAAAAAATTTAAAGAGAGCGTAGGTATCGGATTTCTGAGTTTCTTGATGCCCTTTCTGGGGGCGATGGCTTACGCATATTACATTGGGGGATGGACTTTTCCTCAGGCAGCGATAGCCGGTATTTCGCTTTCCACTACATCAGTTGCTGTCGTTTACGCTGTAATGATAGAAACAGGATATAATGAGATAGAACTCGGCAAGCTAATTCTTGCTGCATGTTTTATAACCGACCTCGGTACAGTTCTTGCGCTTGGTATATTCTTTGCCAATTATGATTGGTATCTGGTGCTCTTTATTAGTGTTACTGCAATAGTTTTATTCATTCTCCCGAAATTTACTCCCTGGTTTTTCAGAAAAGTTGGGAGTCGTATAAGTGAACCCGAGACAAAGTTTATTTTTCTGTTACTCTTTGCCCTTGGAGGACTTGCCATGACAGCAAAAAGTGAGGCGGTGCTTCCGGCATATCTTGTGGGAATGGTTCTCGCTCCCTTCTTCCTCGCGAACAAGACTTTAAGTAACAGGATGCGTGTGACTGCCTTTACTATGCTGACACCGTTCTATTTCCTCAAGGCAGGTTCTTTGGTAAAACTTTCAGCAATATGGAACAGTGTTCTTTTAATTCTTATTTTTCTTCTGGTGAAGATGGCAGCTAAATTTATTGGCGTTTGGCCTACTACAAAGGTATTTAAGTTTGGAAAAATAGAAAGTATATATACCACTCTGCTGATGTCTACAGGGCTTACTTTCGGGACAATATCAGCTCTCTTCGGTTATACAAACAAAATCATCAATCAAGAGCAGTATACAGTACTGGTCACTGCTGTTATACTTTCAGCAGTAGTACCAACGATTATCGCACAAAAATGGTTTCAGCCTGAGATGAAAAAATAATTCTATCAAGTATTTCGGATGTCATTCCGGCTTGTCCGAAATCCTTTTTTAATCCCCCTTAATAAAGGGGGGGAAGGGGGTTGTTTTGAAGAAAGATTCCGGACAAGCCGGAATAACAGACTTAATACCTCGCGTATCTACTGCGGGATAATTCCTTTGAACAGGAGGTGAAGATGTTTAAAAAGATACTAATTGCGAATGATGGTTCAGACGGTGCAAAACATGCCCTCAAAGTTGCCATAGACCTTGCAAAGAAATATAGCTCGGAGCTTCACAGTATATCAGTCGAAGAGGGTGTGCCTCACTATGCAGCAACAATCGGCGAGGTGGAGGAGTACCGGAAGGAAGCGAACGGCTTTTTCCGGAACATCAATGACGAGGCGGCAGAAGAGGCTAAGAAAGCCGGTATCGAACTCCATGCAAAGGTGCAAGCCGGTCATGAAGTTGAGACAATTGTGCATTACGCAAAGGAAGGAAAATTTGACCTTCTGGTTATCGGCTTCATGGGGCATTCGAAGATATTCGGGAGGGTGTGGGGTTCGACGTCACAGAACATTACAAAACTTTCACCTTGTACTGTTATTGTGGTAAAATAGTTTGTAATAAAGCGATGGAGTTCGCTCAACCGTCTCGATTGATCGGGACTGATAACTCCTACCAAAGAAGCCTTTGGTAGGAGTTATTTAGTTTTTGGGTAAACGAAATGACTCCTACCAGTAGAAGGTGATGGGAGGTGAATAATGGTTCTCGATAAATATGCGCATCTTAAAGAAGAACTCGTAAAGTGCATCGACTCCATCCTGACAATCGAAAATATTACCGGTGGCATCTGTGAAGAACTCAGGGAAAAAATCGAAAATAATGTATTTAACCTCGTTGTCCTCGGTCAGTTTAAAAGGGGCAAGACAACACTCATAAATGCGCTTCTGGGAGCGGAAATATTACCCACCGCTATTGTGCCTCTCACATCTATTGCAACGATTCTCAAATATGGCGAGACATTAAATATCAAAGTCTATTTCAATGATGGAAGGGTGATCGAAATTGAACCGGAAACCCTTCCCCAATATGTTACAGAAAAAGGAAATCCGCGGAACGAGAAAGATGTGCAGGAAGTCATTATTCTCTATCCTTCGTCCTATCTGAAAGACGGAGTGAGGTTAATCGATACCCCCGGCGTTGGTTCTGTGTATGAGCATAATACCGATGTCGCCTATCAGTATTTACCAAAGTCAGATGCCGCCCTGTTTCTTCTCTCGGTAGATCAGCCTGTAAGCAAGGCAGAGCTTGATTTCTTAAAGGATGTGAAAGAATATTCTCACAGGATATTCTTTCTCCAGAACAAAGCTGATTATGTTGGCTCCGAAGACCTTAGCGAGTCTATTTCATTCTCGAAGAAAATCATTGAGGAGTGCATGGGCGGCAAAGTAAAGATTTCTCCCCTTTCTGCAAAACTTGCCCTCGAAGGCAAATTGTCTGGGAACAAGGAACTCACTGAGAAGAGTTTTCTTCCCGAATTTGAGCATATCCTGAATACCTTTCTTATGCAAGAAAAGGGCGAGGTTCTGCTTCTTTCCGTCACGAACAATCTTCTTCGGCTGCTCTCTCAGGCGCAGTTAGGACTTGAGCTTGAGATGAAATCGCTCGTGACACCCCTTGAGGAGCTGAAGGAGAAGATAAAGATCTTCGAGAACAAAAAGAAGGAAGTCCTGCTAGAAAAGGACGACTTCTCCCTGTTGTTGGATGGTGAGATTAAAAAGATTATCAACAATGTCCTTGAAGAAGACTCAAAAACGTTCAGACAGGAGCTGTTCATTAAGGTGTCAGAAGGCTTTGAAAGAAGCTATGGCGAATGTTCGAGCATGTCAATGAAAGAGATCCGGGAGTATCTCGAAGAGCAGGTTATCACCGAAGTCAAACAGGCGTTTACGACTTGGCGTAGCATTGAAGATGAGAAGCTCGCAAAGACTTTTGAAGCGGCCTGCAAACGGTTCATCACGAAGATAGATGAGACGGTGGATTCCCTGCTCAAATTCTCGGCAGAACTCTTTGCCGTGCCCTTCGATATAGTCAAGGCAGAGGCGATTTGGTCAACGAAATCAAGTTTTTACTACAGATTCAAGGAGCAACCTGTGGGTATTGAGATAGTGGCATCATCGCTGACTTTGTTGCTGCCGAAGTTCATTGGCGAAAAGATAATTCTTAAGAAGATGAAGGAATATCTCCATCGGGTGATTGACAGGCATACCGCCAGGGTCGGGTGTGACTTTGAAGAAAGACTGAACAAGAGTAAGCTTGATTTCAGATGGGAGATGTTCCAGAGGATTGAGGCAACCATAGAAGGAATATCAAAGGCTTTAGAAAAAGGGATGAGCATGAAGGATAAAGGTGAACAGGCTTTTGAAGAGCGAAAGGCGGTTCTCATCGAAACCGAAAAGAGGATGAATGAAATCAAAGAAAAATTGATTCAAATAAGAGAACAGGTTTCTTCATGATATAAAAAAACAAGACTTAAATGTGATTGCAGAATTTCATGCATTCCTCAGTTTGTCATACTGAATTCGTTTCAGCATCTCATAAGAACAATTTTAAAATTAAAAATCCATGAATAAGAGACCCTGAAATAATTCAGGGTGATAAAATAGAATGTATGGTGAATGATGAAAGATAAAAGGTTTTTCGGTTTCGGCAAAAATGTCTTTGTAGCCGGGCTTGTGAGTTTTTTTATGGATGTGAGTTCCGAGATGATCTATCCGCTTGTTCCACTCTTCTTGGCAAATGTACTCGGTGTTAACAAATCGGTCATAGGTCTCATAGAGGGCATTGCGGAATCGACCGCAAGTACGCTCAGAGTCTTTTCAGGATGGTTTTCTGACAGGATCGGCAATCGAAAGTGGCTTATGGCTGTCGGATATGGAATTTCTACACTAAGCCGGCCGATTGTTTCCCTTGCCACTAACTGGCAGCATGTCATGGGCTCCCGTTTTATGGACAGGTTCGGGAAGGGTGTCCGCACTGCGCCGCGCGATGCCATCATTGCTGAGTCTACAGAAAAAACACATCTTGGGCGGGCATTCGGATTTCACCGTTCTCTGGATACCATGGGGGCAGTTGTTGGACCGGCACTGGCTTTCTTTCTCCTCGGTCTATTTTCAAACAATTATCGTATGGTCTTCTGGCTTTCCATGATACCGGGTGTTATAGCGGTGCTCTTGATTATCTTTTTTATCACGGAAAAGAAGAAAAAAAGAGAGAAGACATCAATTGAAGAAGTCTCATCAGAAAATTCAGTAATCCCCCTTAACCCCCCTTTAATAAAGGGGGGAAAGGGGGGATTATTTGACTGGAGGTTCAAGTTCTTTGTCCTGATTGCAACACTATTTGCCTTTGGCAATTCAAGCGACGTATTCCTGATACTGAGAGCACAGCAGACAGGTGTTCCGACTGTTATGATTCCCGTGGTCTATCTCCTGTTCAATCTCGTATATTCCGTTTCGGCTATTCCTGCCGGTATTGCAGCCGATAGATTCGGAAAGAAAAGGGTTATACTCCTCGGGTTTATATTGTTTGCAGTTCTTTATTATGGCTTTGCCATTGCAAGAGATACCTCAACAATCTGGGTATTATTCGGTTTTTATGGACTCTTCATGGGACTCACGGAAGGTATACAAAAAGCGTTTCTCGCAACCATAATCCCCTCTGATTTTAAGGCAACAGCGTTCGGTGTATATAACACCGCAGTCGGACTTGCCATGTTCCCCGCAAGCCTTATAGGAGGATGGCTGTGGGATCATGTTTCTCCATCTGCAACATTTTATTTTGGCGCAATAACAGCAAGCTTGTCAGCTGTGCTCTTTATTATTTATATAGCAATAATAAAGAGGAATATCCCAAAATAAAAATAATGCGCAGACTTGGTGTCCATACATCCATTTCCGGCGGGTTGCATCTCGGGTTACAAAGAGCGCATGCGCTCGGGTGTAATACGATGCAGATATTTTCTCACAACCCCAGGGGTTGGAAGGTAAAACCGATTCCTGAAGAAGACATCTCGCTTTTTAAATCACTCAGGATAGAACTGGATATCTCGCCGGTATTCATTCACACCTCGTATCTCATAAATATGGCATCGAGCGAAAAGGTGTTAAGAAAAAAATCTATCGAACTTCTCGTTACAGAAATGGACAGGGCCGATACGATCGGTGCGGATTACGTGATACTTCATACAGGCAGCGCGTCGGGAGATGACGCTACTGTAGCAAGGAAAAGGGCTATAGAAGCCTTGAATGAGGTGGTGCAGATGGGAAGATGGAAGGCAGGCCTCCTTATAGAAAACACTGCCGGAGAAAGAGGGGATATCTCTTCAACGATTACGGATTTGTCCGAGATTCTGAACGGTGTTGATGGATTATTGCTTTCAGGAATATGCTGGGATACCTGTCATGCTTTTGCCGCAGGTTATGACATCAGGGATGAAAAAGCTGTTCAGAAGATCTCAAATGAAATAAAAAAACACATCGGCTTTGACAGAATAAAACTCATTCATATCAATGATTCAAGGGGAGGTGCTGGGTCAGGCATTGACAGGCACGAACATATCGGCCTCGGGAAAATAGGTATCAGGGGTTTGAGTCAGTTCATAAACTTGCGGACTTTCAGAAATATACCGTTGATTCTTGAGACTCCCAAAAAGAGAGAAACCGATGACCCGGTAAATCTGAAAAAAGTCAGGAAGATGACAAGATCGCAATAATAGTTCAATATTTGAGAACAATTGTTCTCAAAATCAGATCGTTTACAAAAATGCATTATCTGTTCTCAAATGTAATTTTTTTGTTGACAAATATGATTTCATAGTGTATAAATTTCTAAGGTGAATAAATGCTGAAAAGTTTATTTTCATCATCGATAAGAGCTGACGTTCTCTCACTGCTGCTGAACAGCCCTGATGAGCAGTTCTATATCAGGGAGATAGCCAAGCTTCTCAGAAAAAACCCGTCCGGCATCAAGCGGGAACTTGACAACCTCGAGAAGATGGGTATATTGACAAGTGAAAAGATAGTAAACCTCAAGTATTTCCAAGCGAACAAGGAATCCCCCCTGTTTTCAGAACTCAAGAACCTTATAACAAAATCTCTCGGCCTGCCCGGAGCACTTAAGGCGGTCTTGAGAGCCTCCGGAGCAAAAGCTGCGTTCCTCTATGGTCCATATGCGGAAGGGGATGATGTATCCTCGGTGGATTTATTCGTTATCGGGGCGTCGTCATCGCTTGCAAAAGAACTGAAAGACCTTGAAAAAAGGTTTGATCAAAAAATTGACTGCACCATAATAGATGAGGACGAGTATAAATACAAGAAGAAGAAAGGAGAAGCTAACCTCAAAAAAATCTTGAGGGGTAAAAGGATTACACTCATAGGGAGGCTTTGAGTGTATCACGCCCGGCATTTTTTGAACAGAGAAATGCTGGTAGAAAGGGGGTGAACTTTAATGGCAACCAAGAAAGCAGCTAAGAAAGCAACTAAGAAGACCGCAAAGAAGAAATAAGTTTCCTTTTACACGCTCGGACACATTTTTTTGGCTGGGGAAGAAATTCTCCAGCCTTCTTTTTGCGGTCTTCTTAGATATGAAACTCTATTCTGCGGAAAAATTCAAGTAAAATTTGTAACTTATTGTAAAATAAGGTTTATTACGAATACGATAAAATCGGTTGCTGGCTGATTTCCGCCTCTAATTCCCAGCAATCAGGGTGTGTGAGCAGCTTTTTCAGGAATTTCAGATTTGTCGTATGTCCCGATTTGTTTGCAATTATATGCCCATAAATCGGAAATCCGAGCAAAGACAGGTCACCAATAAGGTCGAGGATTTTATGGCGAACAAATTCATCTTTGAACCGAAGACCTGTTGAATTCAGGATACCGCTTTCTCCAAGTATGATAGCGTTGTCGAATGAGCCGCCTCTGGCAAATCCGTTTGCCTTCAGATATTCGACATCCTTTAGGAATCCAAAAGTCCTTGCAGGAGCTATTTCCATGGTAAAGCTCTCTTCTGTAAGATCAAGGCTCAGTTGCTGCTCTCCAAGCAGATGGTGGTTAAAGTGGATCCTGTATGTTATTCGCCTTCCGTTATACGGAAATACTGCGATTTCGGCATGACCGTCGGTAAGAACCACAGGGTTTGTTATTCTTAGATAAGGCCTTTTTTTGCTCTGTTTTGCAATTCCGGCTTTCAGGATTAAATTTGTTATCTCTATTGAACTTCCATCAAGGATAGGGATCTCCGATCCGTTCAAATCTATATACACATTGTCAATCCCCAGGCCGGCCAGGGCGGCAAGGACATGCTCAACTGTCCTGACCTTTGCCCCGTTAAAACCAATGGTGGTCGCAAAGGCGGTATCGGTGACAGAACCTATAGAAGCCTTTATAGCCAGATCTTTATCTGTCCTTACAAATATTATTCCGGTATCCCTTGGCGCGGGTTTAAGACAGACCTTCGAATAGCGGCCTGTATGAAGCCCGATGCCCTCGAAACTTATTTCCTGTTTTAATGTCCTTTGTAATCGCATATGCTTTATTGAAAGATGTCTTAAAAAATCAAAAAATCCAAATATATAGTTTGCAAATACAATGCCAGAAGGTGCCAGGAAATCGCGTGTTTTACGGAAATTGTTGCCTGCTCTGAGGAATGGCGTATAAACTGGTTCCTATCCAATAAGTTAAAGTTATAGTTGAAATGCTGCATGAAATGAATTCTTTATGTGTGTTGTCTGGTAACAATAAAGTGTGTATTATTTACTACAGTGCTGCAAAAACCTTATCCCCGATATATCAAAATTCTTGCTTCTAAGGTAAAATACTCTCACTGATGCCTCACAAATCCGCTAAGGGTAGTTCATTAACTTTAAAGGGGATATGATGATAGGAATCATAGGCGGCAGCGGGCTCTACCAGATAGAAGGAGTGGTAATCAAAAAAACGAAAAAAATCAGAACGCCTTTTGGAACCCCTTCTGATTCTTACATGTTTGGGGAATTCTCAGGAAGAAAAGTCGTATTCCTTCCAAGACATGGTACACGGCATTCTATACCACCGCATCGGATAAACTACAGGGCTAATATATGGGGTTTCCGTGAGCTAGGCGTTGAAAGGATTATATCGATCGGAGCTATAGGAGGGATAAGTTCGATGCTGAAGCCAGGGAATATAGTTGTACTGGATCAGATTATTGATATGACAAAAGGGAGGGACACGACGTTCTACGAGGGCAAAGGCGGTATTTACCATATAGATTTCACGGAACCTTATTGCCCTGAGCTGAGTACGGTTATTCGCAAAGCAAGCAAGAAAGCAAAAATAAAGGTAAAAAAGTCGGGAACTTATGTATGTACAAACGGCCCCAGGCTTGAAACCAGGGCAGAGATCGAATTCTTCTTCCGTATCGGTGCAGATGTTGTGGGTATGACAGCAATGCCTGAAGCAGCCCTCGCCAGGGAAGCGGAGATCTGTTATGCCGGTATCGCCGTTGTCACAAACTACGCTCCGGGAGTAGTAGAAAAAAAATTGACAGCCACGGAGGTTGTGGAAGTTATGCATAAAACTTCAGGCAGGCTGAAAGAACTGTTGAAAGAGGCATTAATCCTGATCCCTAATGAGAGAAGATGTGCATGTAAAGATGCTTTGAAAGAGGCAAAAGTCTGACCGCATGGAAACGATTCTCGTAATAGAAGATAAAGAATCCATGGCAGAGATGCTCAAGGTGACACTCGAGTCCGAGGGATACAGGGTTGTATCTGCCAAAGACGGCATGGAAGGGATCAATTACATGAAAGAGGGCAAGGTTGACCTTGTCCTGACAGATCTTAAACTACCTCAGAAAAATGGCATAGATATCCTCAGGGTTTCGAAAGAAGAAAACCAGTTCAGACCGGTAATTATCATGACAGCTTTCGGTTCTGTTGAAACCGCAGTTGAGGCTATGAAACAGGGTGCCTTTGATTTTATCACAAAGCCTTTTGATACCGATCACCTCCTTATGCTGATAAAGAGGGCCCTGGAGAATCAGAGGCTCCTTACCGAAAATATCCTGTTAAAAGAGGAATTCGCATCCAAGTTCGGGATGCCAAGGATTATCGGCAGGAGCGAGGCAATAGTTAACGTTGCTCAGATTGTCCGGAAGGTTGCACCCACGAACGCAACAGTGCTTCTGATAGGTGAAAGCGGTACAGGGAAAGAGCTCTTTGCCAGGGCGATTCATAACCTGAGCAACAGGAAGAATTACCCCTTTGTGCCGATCAACTGTGCTGCCATCCCGAGAGACCTGCTTGAATCTGAGCTTTTCGGGCATGAGAAAGGTGCCTTTACCGGTGCAGACGCTAAAAAACTGGGCAAGTTTGAACTGGGCGACAAAGGCACTATATTCCTTGACGAAATTGGAGATATGGACTTGACAATACAGTCAAAACTCCTGAGGGCGATTGAAGACGGAGAGATAGAAAGGGTTGGCGCTGTCAAGTCCATTATGGTTGATGTGAGAATCGTTGCTGCAAGCAACAAGGATCTTGAAAAGGCTGTTGAGGATAAAAAATTCAGGGAGGATCTCTTTTACCGGCTGAATGTATTTCCTGTTAAAATACCGCTTTTGAGGGAGAGGAAGGAAGATATTCCTTTACTCGTTGAGTACTTTATCAACAAATACTGCCTTGAAATCAAGACCACGGTAAAGAGTGTTTCGAAAGAGGCCCTCGATCTGCTCATGAAGTATCACTGGAAAGGGAATGTGAGAGAGCTCGAAAACGCTATCGAGAGGGCGGTGATCCTCTGTGACGGGGAGGTGATCACACCGGAACATTTTGTCCTCAGCAAGCAATCCGGTTCCGGCACATCTGAAAGACCTTTACCAGTAACAGGCTCCCTCGAATCTGTAGCAAAGGAGGCGTTGAAGAGAGCAGAGACGCAAAGGATCGTTGATGCCCTGAAAGAGACGAGGGGAAATAAAACCAGGGCAGCGGAGATTCTTCAGGTGAGCTATAAAACACTTCTCACAAAGATTAAAGAATACGGTATTGAGTCTTGACTGTACAATTCCAGTGGAATTATCATAAAATATAATATCTATCCGGAGGGGTTATCGTGTCTGGACATTCCAAATGGGCTCAGATCAAACACAAAAAGGCAAATACTGACGCAAAGCGGGGTAAGGTTTTTACCAAGATTGTCAAGGAGATTGCAGTATCTGCCCGGCTCGGTGGTGGAGACCCATCAGGCAACCCGAGGCTGAGGACCGCTATTGACAAAGCAAAAGAAGTAAATATGCCGAATGACAATATAAAGCGGGCGATCATGAAAGGTACCGGAGAACTCCCCGGCGTATCTTACGAGGAATATATATATGAAGGGTATGGCCCGGGTGGAGCCGCGGTACTTATGGAGATACTGACCGATAATAAAAACCGGACAGGCCCCGAGATACGGCATATCATGTCCAGGACCGGCGGGAATATGGGAGAGGCCGGCTGCGTGTCC
>Ga0299915_10004083_pt1 | contig 10592 bp, 10 predicted proteins | sample RVTome_13_FD_200263 | JGI IMG/M metagenome (GOLD analysis project Ga0299915, IMG submission 200263) | Soil microbial communities from uranium-contaminated site in the Upper Colorado River Basin, Wyoming, United States - RVT92D227 (version 2) ... | reverse complement strand
ATCCGGACCGCCCCAAGCCGAAACCTAGCCGCTCACGCCGCAAGCGTTCGTGATCGGCCGATCATCGTTCGTGATCGGCTGATCGGGTCGACCGTCAGATCACGACGGAGACTCTCCGCCGTCAACATCGAGGCGTTGGTTCACCACCGCCACCTCTCGATCGCGAAGCGCGCCGCGATCGAAGACGCCTGGCTGCTCGGGCGGCTGCGCGATCACGGGCTGACGATGGACGAGATCGCGCGCCGGCTCTGCCGATCAAAGACGTGGGTCTCCCACCGGCTCGGGCTGCTCGACGAGCTCGCCGTCACGGCGCAGGAGCGCGTACGCGCCGGCACGGTCCCACCGCAGGCCGCGATGAAGTACCTGGTGCCGTTTGCCCGGGCAAACAAGCGGCAATGCGAGCGGCTGCTCGCAGGCCTCGGCGACACGCGCGTTTCGGTTCGCGAGCTCGGCGCGCTCTACATCGCGTGGAAGCAGGCTGATCGCGCCGGCAAGCAGCGCATCGTCGACGAGCCGCTGTTGTTCCTGCGAGCCTTGTCATCGACGGCGGCGGATGCCGACGACGAGTCGGCCTCGCTGCACAAAGATCTGACCACGCTCGCCGCGATCGCGTGGCGCGCGGGTCGCCGTGTTCGCGACGGCGGTTGCTTCACCGCCGGACTTACGCGCGCTTGGTGCGCCGCGAGCGAAGCGTTCGCGGCGCTCGGCGCCACCATCGAGGAGATGCATGCTGGACCAGACCATTCGACAGACCATCCTGACCCTTCATGACGCCGGCCACGGATCGCGCGCGATCGCCGACGCGCTCGGCATCTCGCGGGGCGCGGTCAAGCGCGTGCTGCGCGACGGGCGCGCCGAGCCGCCGATGTTCGTGCGCGACGAGAGGGGCGAGCCGCACCGCGACGACATCCTCGCGCTGCACGCGAGCTGCAAGGGCAATCTCGTGCGCGTGCACGAGGAGCTGATCGCACGCGGCATCGTGACGCTCTCGTACCCGGCGCTGACCGCGTTCTGCCGCAAGCACGGCATCGGCCACGAGCCACCCAAGCCGAAGGGCCAGTACCACTTCAAACCCGGCCAGGAGATGCAGCACGACACCTCGCCCCACGACGTGCACATCGGCGGCGCGCTCCGCCGCGTGCAGACGGCCTCGCTCGTGCCGTGCTTCTCGCGACGGTTGTTCTTTCAGTTCTACCCGCGGTTCACCCGCTTCGAGTGCAAGGTGTTCCTCGACGATGCGGCCACCTATCACGACGGCACGTGCGAGCACTGCATGGTCGATAACAGCCACGTCATCGTGCTGCGCGGCACCGGTAAGGAGATGGTGCCCGTGCCGGAGATGGAGGCGTTCGCTCGCCGACTCAATTTCACGTTCATCGCGCACGAGAAAGGCGACGCCAACCGCTCGGCACGTGTCGAGGGGCCGTTCTGGTTCATCGAGCGGAATTTTCTCGCCGGCCGCAAGTTCACCGACTTCGCCGACGCCAATCGCCAGGCGCGCGAGTGGTGCGACAAGGTCAATGCGAAGTTCCGCCGCAGCTTCTCGGCCAGCTCGAACGAGCTGTTCGTCGTCGAGCGCGCTGCGATGCGCAGGCTCCCCCTGTGGCGCCCGGAGATCTACGTGCTCCATCAGCGCATCGTCGATCTCGAGGGCTACATCCACGTCGATGGTCACATCTATTCGGTGCCGTATCAGCTGATCGGCAAGTCCGTCGAGGTACGCGAGACCAAGGACAAGGTGCGCGTGTTCCTCGGACCGCGCGAAGTTGCCGTCCACGACAAGGCGATCTCTACGACCAAGCAGCGCAAGACGATCGTCGAGCACCGCCCACCGCGTGGTCAGGGCGCCGCGCATCTCGCGCCGCTGCCCGAGGAGCGCGAGCTCGCCGGCGCCGGCGCACCGTTCGCCGGCTACGCGGTGACGCTCAAGCAGCGCGTCGGCCCACGCTGGCCGATCGCGCTCCGCCGGCTCGCGCAGATGCGCCGCGACTACCCGAGCGCACCGCTCGCGGCCGCGATCGAGACCGCGGAGCACTACGGGCTCTACGACCTCGATCGCGTCGAACGAATGATCTTGAAAAACGTCGCGACCGCGTACTTCGTCGTCCCCGCCGAGCGCGAGGACCCCGACCAGGAGTCCGATGAAGGATGACCTCGAGCAGCTGCTCAAGAGCCTGCACCTGCGCAAGATCGCCGAGCTGTTCGACGAAGAGGTCAAGCGCGCCGAGAAAGCCGACCTTTCCTACCAGGAGTTCGTCGCGCGGCTGCTTCGCGCGCAGTGGCAGGCGAATCAGGAAGCCGCGCTCACCTGGCGCATCAAGCGCGCCGGGCTCCCCGAGCAGTGGACCCTCGAGACCTTCCCGTTCAAGCGCCAGCCCGGCGTCAACGCGCGGCAGATCCGCACGTTCGCCGAGCTCGAGTTCGTTCCAAAAGCCGAGAACATCGTGTTCGTCGGCCCCACCGGCGTCGGCAAGACCGGCCTCGCGTCCGCCATCCTGCTCAAGGCGTTGCAGAACGGCCACCGCGGCGTGTTCATGCGCGCCCAAGATCTCTTCGACGAGATGTACGCGTCGATCGCCGACCGCTCGACACGGCGGTTGCTCAACCGGCTCGTCAAGGTTGACGTCCTTGTGATTGACGAAATGGGGTACCTAAATCTTCGCCCCGAGCAGACCAACATCTTCTTCAAGTTGATGGAGGAGCGCTACAACCAGCGCCCCACGATCATCACGACGAATCTTGATTACTCCGAGTGGGCCAACTTCCTCGGCAACAAGGCCCTGGTCGGCGCGTTACTCAGCCGGCTTCGCCATCAGTGCCACACCGTCAAGATCGACGGCCCCTCGCTGCGCGGCGGCGACGCCGGCTGACTCGTCGTTCTGGTCACGCTCTTTGAGGGGAACGTGGTCACGCTCTTTGAGGGGAATGCCCGACGAGGTTGGGTCATCGCCGTTGATGGGATTTCTCGCGGTAGCCTCGGACTCAATGCGCCTCTACCGCGGCCTCAAGAGTCCCTACCGTTCCGACCTCGTCGTCACGAGCCGCCTCGCGTCGGGCACCGACTTCACCGACTGCCCGGCCACCGCACTGCTCTACGCACAAGGCTCGCGCGGCGTTCTCCTCGTCGTCGACATCGACACGAGCGAGAAGACATCGCTACGGGCGAGAGTCACCAAGGAGCTCTGGCTCGGCGCCGAGTCCGAGCGGTTCATGCTCTGGGGCCGGTTCGATGATCGCATCACCGCGATCTTCTCCGCCAAGGACCTGCGGACACGCCTCCGCCAGGAACGGCTCCGCAACGCCGCACACGCCGCGAAGTCCTACGCGCTTCGCGCCATCATCGACGATGAACTCCGAAGTCGGTCATTGCGCGCGAAACTCGCTGAGCGATCCGAGATGTTCGACCGGGTCAGTTCTCCCGAGTAGCCCCGGGTCAGTTCTCGCAAGCGTTGCAGAGCAGCACCGACAACGTCGGGCCGGCGACGTGGCTCGCGACGCTGCTCGGGAGCGGGCCGTTCGGTGGCGAGCCGCCGGACCTCGCCTCGAAGCCGAGATGCGAGAGGAGTGCCGCGAGGCGGGGAAATAGCCGCTCGGCCGTGGTGCGCGCGTCGTCGGCCGTGGCGAGCCCATTCGCACCGAGGTACTCGGCGCGCAGCAGCGCGATCGGATCCTCGATGAGCGCGGTCAGGCGATCGAGCGCCAGATGTGCGGGCGGCTGGATCGCCGTGACCAGCACGAGGCTGTCGTGGATCAGCGGGTGCCAGGTAGCGACGTAGTCGATCAGCAGCGCCTCGAACAGGTTGCGCCCCAGCGCGCTACCGGCTTGCGGCGTGACGGTGATCTGATCGACGATCCGAATCAGCTCGCTCACACGCCTCGACAACATCAGCAATCGTGCGCGGCTCTCGTTCGACGAGTTCGTCAAGTCCCTTGTACGCATCGACGAGCAGCAGGAGCTGCGCGTTCGACCCCGGATTGCCGGTCGTGTCCCAGCCGGTGACGTCGGCGAGCAGGCCGCCGATCGGGCCGCTACTCGTCGCAGCCACAAGCGGTGTCAACAGTATGCGAAGCTCGTGCAGAAGGATCTGCGAGAGATTGCTTGTTCCGTCGCTCACGTCAGCTCACCGGATCGACGTCAGCACGCCGTCGGTTGGGCTGAGTGTGCCTGTGAACACGGCATTCGCTTGTGCGATGGAGATCTTGCCCGAGTCCGCCCAGTAATAGCCCTCGGTGATGAGATCGTACCACATGTCGAATTCAAGCTTGCTGCGCGTCTTGGCTGCGCCGTAGAGCTTGAATTGCGTGCGGCAGAGCGCGAGCCAGTCGGACCGGTGCTTCGATTCGATCTCGTCGAGCGCTTTGTCGAGGTCTGTGCTGCTCAGGTTCAACGCGATCGCCTTGAAGTCGTCTTCGAGGGACCTCTTGGCATCCAAGAAAGCAGCGATCTCGTTCTCCTTCGCGCTCATCGTGATGTCTTTCCCCTCCCGTTTCGATGTCTCCCGCTCTGCATCCGCTACCTCGATCGATTTCTCGTACTCCATCCGCCAGGGAATGCCTCGGATCAGCACTTCGTTGAGTGCAACCATGCCGGTTCGAATCGATCCGAACGTGAATCCCTGCGCCCCTCCGACGATGGTCTGGATCGAGATCTTGTCGAAGAGCCACTTCGCGACGCCGTTGTATAGGCCGAGCCCTGCACGGCAGGACAGCAAGACGATCGTGATCTTCTTGTCCTTGCGAAGACGCTTTACGTTCCCATCCTTCGTGAGGATCTCGATCAGTCGTTCGCCGCCCTTCTTCGCATTCGGACCCAACGCGTAGAGGCCGCTCTGATTCCCATGCCCCACGATGAAGATCACGTCGTCACTCTTGAGCTTTGAGAAGTCCAGCTCGGTGACCGACTCCTTCTGCGCCGCGAAAGAGTGCACGTGGTACTGCGTCGCCTTCGACGGCTGCCGTAGCAGGTACAGAACCTTCAGCAACGCGTAGTCGCGGTACTCGAGCGGCGGGAGAGTGAAGCCGGTCCCGTCCCATTCCCTTCGCACGTCGTCGCTGAAGGATGCCACTGCGATGTATCGAGTGGCCTTCGAGACATCGATCACGGGGTGTTCGAGAAATGGGTAAATCCGTCCTGGTCACCGAACGGGTGGGCCTTGAACTTCAGCCAACAGTAGGTCCGACGAGGTTCGATACGGTACTCGACGGTTCGCTCTTGGTCGTCGTAGACCACCGAGAGCGTCGAGGCCGTGCGTGCCCACGTGAACTCCTTGCGGACCGGCGGCTTCTCGCTTGCCATGCCGTTCTGGAGCCAGGTGCCCGTCGAATCGACACGCAACTCGATCCGCTCGTTGTAGTGCACGTCACCGGCGTACCAGGTCTGCTCGAACCGACATGGGTCGCTCGTCTCGGGTCCGCTCATCGAGGCAACTCCGATCAGGCACGCGCCGACGAGCAACACGCCGACACCGCCAAGGCCACTGGTCCCCAACCGCTCCGCGATTGCTAGCCGCTGCATCTCGCACCTCCCGACATATGGCTTCGTCTACCGTGACTATACCGAATTTCCGCAGAAGCGCTTGATCTCGGCGGCGATGGGTCGGCTGCGACAAGCCGGGACAAACCGCGTCGCGCAGCTCGGGCAAGCATCGTTTGTCATCTGCCCGGTGGCGCGCTTACGATCGCCGCCTACTCCGCCCCGTCGGTTCGAAGCTAGTGAAGATCGGATCCGCGTACGCTCCGGTCGACAGTCTGCGCAACGGATGCGATGCTCGCGTGGGCCTGTGCATGAGCGGCGGTGCGATTGCAGCCACCGAGCTTTCGGGATGACGACAGCGCCGCGCAGCTCGCGCTCGGCGAGGTTATTCGTGGGTTCGACCAGCGGGTCGTGCAGGCGGACGAAGAGCTGAACGCGATGCTTCGCGAGCTGGCGACGAAACCGCTCGTTGTCGACGTTGCTCACCGAGCCGCGAAGTATGCCCTTCGATCCTGAGTGAGAGGGTCTAGGCTCATGGGCGGCGCATTCTGCGGCACCCCGGCCCTCTTGCCGTCAGTCGAACTCCGTGGAAATGTGGCGACACTGATGAGCACGGGGCGTTCGCTCGGCATGCCGGTTGTGGAGTGGTGCCTTCGAGATGCACCCGGCACGGCCGCCGCGATTGGCGCCGCGTGCCAGCGCACCGGGTACTTCACGTTGCGGAATCACGGCGTGTCGGCGGAGTTGCTCGCGCTCACGTTCGAGGAGACCCGCACGTTCTACGCGCTCAGCGACGAGCAGAAGGGAAAGTTCAACTGCAGCGCCTCGTCGCAGTTCCTAGGCTATCGTGGCCTTGGCGCCGAGAAGAGCCTAATGCACGGCGGAGGGGAGGCCTGCGAGCAGTATCGGATCGGCAACATATTCGACACGCGAGAGAGCCATGGCCTCGTCGATTACTACAACCAGCCGTTTCGTCGCGCCACGCTGCTGTTCGGCGACATGGCCCGGCTCGGCGACCGACTCATGTCGCTGTGCGCGACAGGCCTCGGTGTTGACAGTACGTTCTTCGACGCATTCATGACGTCCCCGATGCATCGGCTCGGGCTCAACTCGTACCGCGTTGGGGCGGGCCGCACGATCGGCAATACGGTCGACATCGCGATGACAGCCCACATCGACCACGCGGTTTTCACGATCGTGGCGCAGGACGAGCCAGGCCTGGAGGTGCTCAGCCCCGACAGCGAGTGGCTGGACGTGCCAATTGACCAAGACGCACTCTTCGTGTTCATGGGCGACTACGCGCAGCGATGGACCAACGGGCATTATCGAGCCACGACACATCGCGTCCGGGAAGTCGCTCGCGATCGGATGTCGGTGCAGTACAAACACCGGCCGTCGTACGCGACGGTGGTGGCGGCGCTGAGTCCCTTCGTCGACGAGGACCGCCCCTCGCGCTACGAGCCGTTCAATACGGGAAGACAGTACGAAGGCTTGTTGCAGCATCTCCTGGGATAAATCCGTGCCGATCTCAGCTGCTTTTGCGCACCGTCTGATCCCGGCGCTGCCCAGCATCGCAGTCGCGTTCGGAACGCCGTTTCACGTCTACGACGAAGCCGGCATCGTGGACGGTGGGCGCCAACTCGCCGATATGCTCGCGCGGATCCCCGGATTCCGCGAGTTCTTTGCTGTCAAGGCGCTCCCGAACCTCCGGATCATGGAGCTACTCTGGCGCGAGCTCGGCTTCGGCTTCGACTGCAGCTCGATTGCCGAGCTGCAGATGGCACGGAGGATCGGCGCCCACGCGCACGACATCCACTTCACGTCCAACAATACCTCCGAGGAGGAATACGCGGAAGCGCTTCATGGCGGCGGCTGCATCCTGAACCTCGATGACGTCAGCTTCGTCGACAAACCGATCGTCATGCCGGAGCTGATCTGCTTTCGATACAACCCCGGCACGTCGAGTGACGGGAACGCCGTGATCGGAAAGCCGCAAGAGTCGAAGTTCGGCGTCCGGCGGGATCAAATCGTGGGCGCGTATGCGCGGGCTCGAGATCGCGGCGCCAAGCGCTTCGGGCTTCACGGGATGCAGGTCTCCAACGAGCGCAGGTACGAGCACGTCGTCTCCACGCTCGAGATGCTGCTGGGCGTATGCAGCGAGGTCTCCGCGGCCACCGGGATCCGCTTCGAGTTCGTGAACATCGGCGGCGGGATCGGAATCCCGTATCGTCCTTCCGAGGAGGCGTTCGACCTCGCCGGATTTGCGCGACGCGGCGCGGAGCTATTCGCAGCCTTCGAGCGCGATCACGGCTACTGCCCGAGGATGTACATGGAGTGCGGGCGCTTCATTACCGGTCAACACGGCGTCCTTGTGACCCGTGTCCTCAACGTGATGTCGAAGTATCGCGAGTACGTCGGCGTCGACGCGTGCATGTCCTCGCTCATGCGCCCGGGCATGTACGAGTGGGCCTACAACCACATCACGGCGCTCGGGCGCGACGGCAGAGAGCTTTGCGGTGCCACGCGCGTCGTGGATGTGGTTGGGTCTCTCTGCGAGAACAACGACAAATTCGCCAAGCAGTATCCCTTGCCGCCCGTGACCGAGGGCGACTACCTGCTCATCCACGACACAGGTGCGCATGGCCACGCCATGGGTTTCCAGTACAACGGGCGTCTCCGGCCCCAGGAGCTTCTCTTCCGACGCGATGGCACCGTCGAGCTAATCCGCCGCGCCGAGAACGTCGAGGACTACCTTCGCACGCAGCTCGACTTTGAGCCCCGCGTTCTCGACGTGCGCGCATGAAGAGTTCTCCCACCGTGACGATCGCCGTGAAGAGCGCCGATCTTCGCCTTCGCGTACCGCGCCACGTCCGCCGTCCATGGCGGTTCTTCTCCCGAGCCGTGCTGGCGGTCTCGATCTGCGCGAGCGGCGCTGCGCTGGCGCTGCGCGGCGACTGGCGTCTAACGATCCTGGGCGTGGTGATCGAAGGACTGGTGTTTGCTCACATGCTCGAGCTGGTGCATTCCTGCATTCACGGCACCGCCTTCGGCACGCGGCGCGCGGATCGGATCGCGGGTGTGCTCCTGGGCCTACCGATGCTCGTCTCGTTCTCGGACTACCGAAAGAACCATCTCGTCCATCACCGCACACTCGGCAAGACCGAGAAGAAGGACTTCTTCGGTTACGAGTTCGAAGGTATGACTACCTGGCTCTCATTCGCTCGTCATCTTCTGATGCTTGGGCACTACCGAAACGCCGGGAAGAGCATGGCGCGCGCGGTGACTCGCTGGCGGTGGTGGAGGATCTCCGCCGTCGAGCGCTCCACACACGTCGAGCAGATCTTGATGGTCATGTGGCTCCTCGTTCCGGTCACCGCACTGCTGCTCGGCCACACCGGTCCATTGATCGTGCTCATCCTGCCCTGCCTGATCGCCATTCCCTGCCACGTACTGATCGAACTGCCGGAGCACTGGCGCTGTGCTCCCGTCGACGATCCGCTGATCCACACGCGCTCCATCTCGGCGAGCCGCATCGCCACGTGGCTCAGCAATGGGAACAACTATCACCTGGAACATCACCTCTGTCCCTGGCTCTCGAACGCTGCGTTGCGTGACGTGCATCTGAAGCTCCGTGCGCACGCGGCCCATTCCGAACCCTCGTATGTCCAGTTCTATCTCCGGGTCGTTCGGAGTCTTCGGCTTCGCGGCGGGGACACGACAGATGCCTAGCCGGCCGGTACGCAGGCCATCGAGTCTCAGTGCCCTGCTCCTCGTGGAGCCCGACTTCTTCAGCCAATCCGATCCGCAGCAGCTGAGAACGACGCCCGAGACCGACGCTGAACGCGCGGTCTTGGACGTGCTGTCGAAGCTGGGGCATCGAGCGTCGGTTGTCCCGTTCAGGTCGCATCGACGTGGCCGAAGCATCGCCGAGGTTATCCTCCGCTCGAGTCCGGACGTCGTCTTCAACTTCGTCGAGCAGATGGCCGACGATCGCCGCCTGGCCGCGAATGTTCCGGCGTTCCTGAGCGTGCTCGGTATCCCATACACCGGGTCCGATGCAGTCGGGATGGCGGCGACGATCGACAAGGCGGCCTCGAAGCACGCCGTTAGAAGCATCGGCATCCCCGTGCCGGCCTTCGTCGTGTTTCCCGTCGGAGCGATCCGCGCGCCCCGGCTTCCGTTCGACTTCCCCGCCATCGTCAAGTCGCAGTTCGGCGGCGGCTCGATAGGCCTGACGCTGAAGTCCGTGGTCACGTCGGAACGGGAGCTGCTAGGCAGAGTCCGCAACATTCATCAAGGGCTGAACGAGCCGGCCATCTGCGAGCAGTATATTGAGGGCCGTGAGGTGTCGGTCGGAATGATCGAGGACAAGGGCGGCGTGCTCGTACTGCCGATTCGAGAGACGGTCTTTGGTCGCGCGGGCTCAGGTGGGCCTCGCTTCTATACGGAGCGGGTCAAGGACAATGCCAGCTACCGCCGCCGGTGGGACATTCACCATCAACAGGCAGAGCTGCCGCCGGCGCTTCAGCACCGAATTCGAACGCTGTGCAAGGCTGCCTTCCGGGTACTCGGCATGTCCGGCTACGGGCGCATCGACATACGGATCGATGCGGCGGGGACCCCGATGTTTCTCGAGGCGAACTCCAATCCAGATCTGTCGCCAAGGAACTTCGGGCTCATGGGCTCGTGGATAGGTTTGACGTACGAGGACATCGTCGTCAAAGTACTGCGGGCCGCGCTGGGTCGGCGGTCGGTCTTGTAGACGCCCGCGCCGCCGAATCGAGATCTACTGACTCGTGTGTACGCATCTCTCGCCTAAAGCATCATGGACGCATCCGGGAAATGGGTGGCTCTCCGACGAGAGCGTGATGTGCTCGCTGCGGCTACGGACAGCGATAGTCTCGGCAGGTGCGTGATACCGATTTGTACCGCCAGCTTGCGGAATTCGGACCATCCCGATCGCCGAAACCGGCGGATGGCGATCACCGAAACCCCCCTGTGTCAGGGTTGTTGCCGCTTCGACCTGAAGACTTGCGGGGCGAGAGCGGACGTAGACGATGGCGTATTCAGAAGCAGTGCGGGCGCGGATGGTCCGACGGTTGGTCGGCCCCAGCGCAGT
>Ga0299915_10004082_pt1 | contig 10593 bp, 7 predicted proteins | sample RVTome_13_FD_200263 | JGI IMG/M metagenome (GOLD analysis project Ga0299915, IMG submission 200263) | Soil microbial communities from uranium-contaminated site in the Upper Colorado River Basin, Wyoming, United States - RVT92D227 (version 2) ... | reverse complement strand
AACCACGAACGGCTGGTCAAGTGTGCTCAGCACCACCTCCGCCCTCGATGCGTTGATGCCGTCCGGCGGCAGCCAGTAGATCATGGCGGCGCCGCGGTCCAGATACCATTCGCCGGGGCAGTCGAGTTCGCGGAACACGTTCACGGCGTAATAGCGTTGGTCCTTGCGGAAGCCATAATTGGAATAGGGCGCAGATAGCGTAAAGGTGCGAGCATCAGCGTCTATCGAAGCGACTTTCTGATACTCCTCGAACCAGTCCCAGAACCAGTAGCCGTATAGGCGGACGTCCGGCTCATCAAGCCACCGGTTAGGGCGGTCTTCGAGGTAGCGGAATTTCCCATCTTTACATCCCTCGATCGTATCCCAGACCTTGAAGGTCTCCTTGCCCAGGACTTCGCCGGTCTTGACAAAGCCCTCGTTGGGCCATCGGGCGAGAGTTTGCGGCTCGCCGTCCACGAATAACTCGGGCCTGCGACGCAGCGACGTCGCGTCACCCAAGTCCATAACGCCTAACTTCTTCAAGTCCGCTTCCAGAACCCGCCGGCGGACTGACGGATCGAGCTTTTCTCGAAGCTTCGCATCCGAGATCGGCTTCCATCCGGTGATCCTCGCCCCACCCCGGAGGATGGGCGAATCACCGGGCGCGGCCTGGTAAATAACCGGCGCTTCGCTTGTCCCTGAATCCTGGGCTGACAGGTTGAGCGTGCGATCAGCGGAGTAAAAGCCGCCACCGATCATTATTCGCACGCCGCCTTTAGGCAGAACTCCACCATGTGACTTCTTCAACTCCCGCACGGCGTCACGCGCCATTTCAAAGGTCCGGAACGGTCTTGCCTGGGAGCCGTCGGCCGTATCGTTGCCATCCGGCGCGACATGGAACACTACAGTCGGCTCCGGCAGGACCGGTAGTTGCGCCCGGTAAGCTGCAGGGTCTCGCCCAGCCAATCCCTGCCGCAGACGCTCTGTCTCCAAGATGCGCCGCCTGGCCGCGTCACGGTGAAACCGCGGCAGCGTGGTATCGTGAACCAACCGCTCCCACGCCGCAATGGCAGCGCCGGCATCCTGCCGCGCAAGCTCGACCTGCGCCAGCCCGAATATAGACAGCCCCCGGATGAACGGTCGAGCTGATGTGTTCTGCGCAACCGTCTCAAAGCACTTGGCGGCAGTATCCAACTGTCCTTCAGCGAGAGCCTTGGCCGCCTTGTCCAACTCAGGCGAAACAGAGGCGGGCTGGTTTTGTGGGGCCTCTACCGATTCGGTGGCCGCCGTTGCCAGAGCGATGCCGGAAAATATCAAAACGGACAGCACCAGGAGATTCTTCCAGGGTAATCGCATCTTAATACAGAGATATTGTCTTTGCTGTTTGAAGCTCCTGAGAAACGTACTTTGCCGGCGCGTTCAAATTTCACAGCGCCCTCGAAGTACAATGGGCCGGGGTGGATTCGAACCACCGCAGGCTTACGCCAACGGGTTTACAGCCCGTCCCCTTTAGCCACTCGGGCACCGACCCTTACATCCATTCGTAGTTCGTATGGTATTGCTATAGTCAATTAGAGAGGCAAAATCAGCTCTTGTCAACACTTTCCTGGAATCTTGCTGGGAAAATCACTGTTTTGGCGCTTGATTTATGTCGGTCATCTCTGTATTTGCTTATGACGTGTTTAGCGCATGGGGTCCGGCCCGGCCGCTCAGGATGTTCTTGAAGCGAGCGCCGAGCAGAGCGGACTTCGCGTTCGCGGCGACGAAAACAAGAGTGATGCGCTGTTGAAACCGAAAACTCTAATACGATATGCCGTGGCGGTTGTTGTCTTTGGCGCTCTATGCGCGCTGGCGGCCTGGGTCGCGCCGGAGGGCGGACAAGGCTCCCGCGCCGCGTGGTGCAGCATAATTCCCCCTGTGCTTGCGATCTCGCTGGCCTTCCTGACGCGCAACGTGCTTTTGAGTCTGGGGATTGCGATTCTGGCCGGCGGTCTGCTGAGTGAGGTTTCGCAGGCGCCGCTCAGCATTGCTGCGTGGTTTCGAGGGCTGACGACGGCGGGCGGGCTGGTCGGCGGCACTGTCCGAAGCAAATCGAATCTGCAGACACTCGCGTTCATTCCGCCCATCTTCATAATGATTGAGGTCACCATCGCGTCCGGAGGTTTCAGGGGAATTATTCTCTGGCTCTTGAGGTGGGTGAAGGGCAGGAAGTCCGCCCAGATTGCGACCGGGCTGATGGGCGTTCTGTGCTTCATCGACGATTACGCCAGTGCGATAATTGTCGGCTCGATGATGCAGCCGATCACCGACCGCTTCCGCGTGAGCCGCGAGAAGCTCGCCTTCATCGTCGATGCCACCAGCGCGCCTGTGGCGGGCCTTGCGGTTATCAGCACGTGGATAGCCTACGAGGTGGGACTTCTCGGCCAAATCGCGGCGGAGCTGCACATCGAAAGAAGCGGGTACTCACTGTTCTTCGATGCGCTTAGTTTTCGCTTCTATTGCCTGCTGATGATTGCCTTCGTTTTCCTGCACGCCGTTCTGGGCCGGGACTTCGGGCCGATGAAGACTGCGGAAGACTTGGCAAGGACCAATGGTCCCGGTGAAAGAGACGCAGCCGATGCGGCCGGCGGCGCGAGCTGCGGTGTCGTTACGCCGGAATCCGGCAGGGCAGTCAATGCCCTTGTGCCGTTGGGTGGGCTGATTGTGTTTCATATCGCCGGGCTTTGGGTGGATGGCGGCGGCCCGGCTAAGCTCAATGGGGCAGGATCAATCCTTAGCCTAGCCTATTGGCGCGACGTCATCAGCGCCGCCAGGCACACACACCTGATTCTTGACTGTGCAGCGCTATTCGGGCTGGCGCTGGCTTTGCTCTTTTCGCAGCTTCACGGTTCGCTGAGTATGCCCGTGATAAGGAGCTGTTTTCGCCGGGGCGTCAAGCGGGCTATGATTCCCTTTGTCATACTGATTCTGGCCTGGTCACTGAAGAATTGCTGCGACGAGCTGAGGACCGGCCAGTTCCTGACGGCAATTCTGGCGGACAAGGTCTCGGCTTATTGGTTCCCGCCGATCGTCTTCCTCGTTGCCTGCGTGACGTCATTTGCGACCGGGACAAGTTACGGAACGATGGCGATTCTAATCCCGACGGCCATTCCGGTCGCCTTTGCGCTCGACGGGAACAGCTACGGCCTGACCACGATGATAAGCGTCGGCGCCGTGCTGGACGGCGCTATCTTCGGGGACCACTGCTCGCCGATTTCCGATACGACGATTATGAGCTCCATCTCCAGCTCCTGCGACCTTATGCGGCACGTCCGCACGCAGTTGCCTTACAGCCTATCTGTCGCCGCACTTGCGTTGCTCTGCGCATACCTGCCCAGCGCTTTGGGACTTGCGCCGTTAGGGAGTCTTGCCCTGGCGGTATTGGTTATGACCTGCCTGCTTCTCTTGCTGCCTCAGAGTAGAAAGCCGGCGCCAAGTTAAGGCACTCCAACAAAGCTATATGTGTCATTCCGGATTCATGGATTTATCGCTTTAGGGCAACAGCATAAATGGATGTAACCGCCGCAATCGAGGCCGATACCCGAACACCACAGCGCTACTTGGCCTGGAATAACGCACTCCATCTGACCGGACATGCGTTTATCGCATTTTGGGCTGCCAGCAGGATGAAACAAGGGCCAGCCGAGCAGGACGCTTGCTGCTGGTAGCCGCCGAAGCGATAAACGCAAACAGAAGGTAGAGGGGGAGGCCGGTCCCAAGCGCAGGCGAGGGGATGCCCGGGCAGGAAGCAGAAGCGGTAACGAGTGGCGGCTAATCGAGGGACATTGAGAAATAATCTTTTGCGTTGTTGAAGCAGATGTCTTCGACCATTTTTCCGAGCAGGGGCATATCGTTTGGCAGGAGTCCGGCCTCGACGTCGCCGCCGAGCATATTGCACAGAATCCTGCGGAAATACTCGTGGCGCGGATACGAGAGGAAGCTGCGCGAATCGGTGAGCATTCCGATGAATCGGCTGAGCAGGCCCATATTTGCGAGCACGCGCATCTGCTGTTCCATTCCGTCCTTCTGGTCGAGGAACCACCAGGCTGAGCCGTATTGCATCTTGCCGGGCGTGGAGCCATCCTGGAAGTTGCCGACCATAGTGGCGAAAAGGGCGTTGTCACGCGGGTTGAGGTTGTAGAGAATGGTTCTTGGCAGCTCGTTGTTGGCGTCCAAGCGGTCGAGGAATCTCGAAAGCGGGCGGGCTATCCGCCGATCGTCAATCGAATCGCAGCCCACATCCGGGCCGAGCGCCGTGAACATGCGGGTGCTGTTGTTGCGCAGCGCGCCGATATGGAGCTGCTGCACCCAGCCGGCTTCGTAATCCATAAGGGCGAATTCGAACATCATTGCCGATTTGAATTTGAGCTGCTCACCGGGCGCCAGGTCTTTTCCTCGGATTATCTTGTCAAAGATGCTGGTTATTTCGGTTTCGGTGTAATCCTCGGCGTAGGCGGTATCGAGCCCGTGGTCGGAGAGCAGGCAGCCATTGACGTGAAAGTAATCGTGGCGAATTCGCAGGGCCTCGATATACGAGTGATAGTCGGTTATCTCGATGTCGGCGGCGGAGCCGAGCTTCTCGATGAATGCGTTGAGGGCGGGCAGGTCCTCGACGGCCATCGCCTTGTCGGGGCGAAAGGCCGCGTGGACCTTGATCTCGAAGCCGTCATCGCGGATCTTCTTGTGGTGCTCCAGCGAATCGAGGGGGTCCTCGGTGGTGCAGACCAATTTGACGTTCATTTTGCGCATTATGTTGCGGACGCTGAACTGGGGCGTTCTGAGCATGTCGCTTGTGTGCCGATAGATTTCTTTGGCCGTGTCCGGGCCCAACAGCTTGTTCTTGATGTCGAAGGGGTTCTTCAACTCCAGATGCGTCCAGTGATAAAGCGGATTGCCGAGGCAGTATGGGACGGTCTGCGCCCATTTTTCGAACTTTTCGTAGTCACTCGCCTTGCCGGTGATGTATTTCTCGGCGATGCCGTTGGCCCTCATCGCGCGCCATTTGTAGTGGTCGCCGGCCAGCCAGGCCTGCGTCAGATTGTCGAAGCGAGCGTCGGCGGCGATTTTCTCGGCGGGCAGGTGACAGTGATAATCGTAGATCGGCATCCTCGCTGCGTGTTCGTGGTAGAGAGTCCTTGCGGTTTTGGTCTGCAACAGGAAATCTTCGCTCAGAAACTTCTCTGCCATTTGTTCTCCTCGGCGTAAGCCGTCCGCCCCCTGCTTGCCCCAGGGGGCATAAGGGCCTAACTTGTCGGGTCTTGCGGTTTGTCCTTATTTTGTTCGGCCTGAAGCTTCCTCTTGCGGGCCTGCTCGCGCGGCGACTCGAAATTCTTCATTTTTTGCGCCCAGTCCAGGACCTCGCTCCTGGTCTTCTGAAGGCGCTGCGACACCGGCTTGGGCCGATCCTTCTCCTCCTGACGCACCTTGTGTATCCATATCCCGTACGCTATCCAGCCGATCCCCAGGACCACGATGCCGACTATCATGAATATCTTATACGTATCCATAGTATCCTTCCTTAGGGCCGAAAACGCATCTCCATATTCCAGCCAAGCACCTACACGCCACGCGAAAGTCGCGCTTCATATATAAACAACCTCGCTTAGTATCGTACTCCTGAATTCGGGTCTGAGGGCTTTTACGGAGACCAGGTCGATTTTGGCTCCTGTTTGTTCTGTCAGGTATTTCTCCAGGGCGACAAAATCCAGCAGGTCTATGCGTCTGGAGAATGCAACCAAGACATCAACGTCACTAAACCGGTGTGCGCGGCCTCTGACGTGTGATCCGAATACGCCAATACTTTTGACTTTGAATCTGCGGCCAAGTGTCGGTTTGAGTTTCTTTAGCTTCCGTGTGAGTGAGCCGGGGCTTCGGCATCTGTTTGAAGGTCTCTGTTTATCGTTCATTTTTTCGCCCTTGTCATTTTTTTTGAGTTTCTAAGGTTTTGCCAAACCGCTGACCATTCGCTATCGATGTTGTCAGGATTCGCTCCTATTTGCCCTGCAACAACATAATGCCTCTATTATTGTACAGGTAGCCGGGTTGCAGGTCAAATTGCCTACCCTCAAACTCAGGTCATTTTTTGATGAATCTTTCTGCGCCGGGGGTTTTGGTGATTTTGTATTCGGGGGCGGGTGAGATGAGGATTGCTTCTGTTTGGGGGAGTTTCTCGATTAGAGAGAGGCCTTTTTCGGGGCCGAGGATGGAGACGGCGGTAGCGATGGCGTCGGCGTCGGCGGCGTTGGGCGCGATGATGGTGACGCTTGAGAGGCCCTCGGCGCCTTTGCCGGTGCGGCGGTCTATGATGTGCGATTGTTTCTTGCCGTCGATAATTGAGAACTGCTGATAGTCGCCGCTGGTGATGACGGCGGTCTCCGACACCTGGAGCTTGAGCAGAATTCCTGAGCCGCCGAAGTCGTCGATGTTGGGGTCCTGCAGGCCGATAATCCACTTTTCCCTGCCTTTTGGCGGAGTGCCGAAGCATCTGACGTGTCCGCCGAGATCGACCATTGCGCCGTTTGCGCCGCACCGCTGCGCCGCCTCGATTGCCTTATCGACGGCGTAGCCTTTGCCGATACCGCCGAGGTCGAGGCTCATGCCTTCGACGGTGAAGCGGACGGTACGGTCGGCGCCGTTGAGGATGAGCTTTTCGTAACCGACTTTAACTTTCGCGTCGGCGATTTGCTCAGGCGTGGGGGCGATGCCGTCATTTTTGGCCTTGCGAAAGAGTTGGACAAGCGGGCCGACCGTGATGTCGAATGCGCCGTCGGTGAGCCTGCTGAACTCGATGCTTCTCTCGATGACTTCGAAGGTCGATTCGCCGACCTCGACGGGCCGGGCGAATGCGCCTTTGTTGACCCGGCTGATTTCGGAGTCCTCCTTGTAGTCGCTCATCAGGTCATCGACTTTGTGGATCTCGGCGAGGGCTGCTTCTACACATTGTGCGCCGGCGCGTGAACCGGTGGCGATGACGGTGACACGAGCGAATGTGCCCATAACGAGGTGGACGCCGCTATCGGCTCTGACGAGGTTGGGGCCTGCATTGCGGATTGGGCCGCGGGTGCGCAGAGCAAAAAACAACGCCGCCAGAATGAGAACAACGATAGCTGCAACAGCGATATGGGTAGTCTTTGCTTTCACAGGATTCCTTTATCAGCGATGCCCGGCGGGAGGCGTTGTCCCGGTTGCCTCGGTCAAGCTTGCCTTACTTGTTGCCGTTTAGAAATCGACACAGGGTTCGGATGTTCTTCGCGAAGGTTGCGCAGTCGATGACGCCGGATTCCGGCTGCAGTTTGTGATGCGCCAGTACGCCTCGTTCGACCCATGCGCCGCGGCGGTCCATAGCGGAGATTATGGCCTGGGCGTCGGCGGCAAGCTGCGGAGAGACCTTTTCAATGTCACTTACCTGCGCCGGTCCGGGAGACCATTGGGTGTTAATGAGTCGCCGGTATTGTGCATCGATTTCGTCGAGAACAGAGTGGATAATAAATGCGTAGTTTGTGGCAAGATTCTTGTGTTCATAGGTCATAACGTGGCGGCCGTCCTTGTCGCGGGTGAAGTATAAGGGGCGGTTGGTGCGGAGCTCATAGAATCTTGCCAGATGATCGGGTTCGAGCTGCGAGGCGCGGAGATAAGCAACTGCGCGCGGGATAGGATCGAGATACTTCTTTTTGCCTGTGCCGGCGTACAGCATTAAAAGGGCCTGCAATATGGTCTGTGATTCGTGGGCGCTGATTGCGGGAGGCTCGAATGCACGGTCCCAGACGGGGTGCATATTGCAGTCATACTGCTGGGCCCAGCCAGGCTGAGGGTCGGGCATCTGCGCAATGATGAGGAATTCTCCGGCTTTGCAGGCGGAATCGAAGCAGCGCTGGTCATTATAGACTTCCCAGGCACATAGCATTGTCTTGATCATATTGGCGATGAGGTTATCGTTGGTGACGTAGCAGCCGGAGAAGTCCTTGGGCCATTTCGGCGGCCATGAGGCGGGATAGGATGCTTTGAGGATAGGATATGTTTGGGGGTCGGGTGGTGCGGTCTGGCAGCGGTCGAAGTTCGCGGACCACGCGCCATTTGCATACTGGACGTTTAACAGGGAGGCCAGCCCGTGTTGGACGGCTTCGTGAATCCTTGGGTCCTTGAAGTCGAGGGCTTTGTCCATTCGCATGAGAAAACGCAGAGCGGCCTGGGTGGTGTCGTCATCAAGAGTAGTCAGATTGGCTTTGTACTTTCGTTTCTTCCAGATGTACCATCCGGCGGGGACTGCCCTGTCGGCCGGCGCGGTGGGATCGGGCTGTGGTTTGCCGTTTATGTCGCAGCGGTATGAGTAGTCCCGGCGTTTGGCGGGGTCGAACTCAATGTGGTATTGCCAGCCGCCTGAGTGGAGCTGGCCGAGGAGCAAGGCGCCTGCGGCGTCGATGGCGGCGGAAAGGTGGATTTGCTCGCCGGTCGATTCGTAGGCGTCGAGGAATGCCTCGCCGACGGTAGGGGTGCCGGGGGGCTGGACCCAGACGACGGTTTCGGACGCTTTGCCTTCACCCTGACGCAGAGCGAGGTCGCCGCTGTATTGCCAGAGGTAGCCGCCATTGGCGGCGACCTGAGAATGGAAGAAGGTGACGGCTTTGCGCAAAGCGTCTTTGGCCTGGTCCGGGGTGACAGCGGCGGCAGGAGCAGCAAGGGGGAGCGCAAGTAGTAGGGCGGTCGATATCAGCTTTTTGGAAATCATGGCGTTGACTCCGAAGCAGATTTTGTCACGTCAACTGTTCTATAGCATCTCGATACCTTCTGGGTGATGATGGTATCACAGTCTATGGGCAAGTTCCAGAGCTTTGACCTGTTCGCCTTCGGCCAGACTGCGCTAAATGGATTCATCCAGTCCGGCACGATGAAATCGCCCCTTCGGTGGGGATGATGGTTTCATCGGAGAAATGCGGGATAGAAAATAAAGGCCGGCCACCCTATAATGCGGGCGTGGGCAAGAAAGAAGTGACAATATTGGCAGAACGGGTCGAGGGGGAGCTTTTGCCGTTTGTGAGAAGGCCGGGGCGGTATATCGGGGGGGAGGTGAACCAAGTCAGGAAGGATATAGCGAATTGCCAGGTGAGCTTTGCGCTGTGCTTTCCGGATGTGTATGAGATTGGGATGTCGCATACGGGGCTTGGGATTATTTACGATTGCCTCAATAGGACCGAAGGCGTAGCGGCGGAGCGGGTCTTTGCCCCCTGGGGGGATGCGGAGAAAGTGATGCGGGAAAAGAAGATTCCGCTTTTCAGCCTGGAGTCGAAGGCGGCGCTATCGAGCTTCGATGTGGCGGGGTTCAGCCTAACGAACGAGCTTTGCTATACGAACGTGCTGAATATGCTGGATTTGGGGGGGATGGCGGTACGGAGCGCGGAGCGGGGCGAAGGCGATCCTTTGATAATCGGGGGCGGGGGGGGGGCAAACTGCTGCGAGCCGATGGCGGATTTTGTCGATTTGTTTGTGTTGGGCGAGGGCGAGGAGGCTGTTGTTGAATTGGCGCAGTTTATCAGGGAGATGAAAAAGGCGGGCGCGACGAAGAAGGAGATGTTGGCGGATGCGGCGAAGAGGTTTGAATGGGCATACGCGCCCTGCCTTTACGAGTTTGAGTATGAAGTAACCGCGGATTACGCGGATTGCGCAGATTCACAATATAATTCTCTGAACTCTGCACAATCGGCGGTTTCAAACAGAACGAGGATAAGAGCTTTCCAGGCGACCGTGCCCGGACTGCCGTGTCGATTCGAAAATGCCGTTGTTGAGGATTTTGAGAATGCGTCCGTGCCGGGTCGGCCGATAGTGCCGTTTGTGCAGGCGGTGCACGAGCGGGTGAGCGTTGAGATTATGCGGGGATGTCCGGGGCGGTGCCGCTTCTGCCAGGCGAGCTTCTGCAGGCGGCCGATTCGTTATCGCAGCGTTGAGAGGATTATCGAGATTGCCAAGGCGAACTATCACGCCACGGGATTCGATACGGTGAGCCTGCTTAGCCTGTCGAGCGCGGACTATCCGAAGTTAGAGGAGTTGGCAGCGGGCCTGTACGGATATTTTCGGGACAGGCACGTGGGGATATCTATGCCGAGCCTGCGCGTCGATGCGCAGTTGAAGCTGCTGCCGGAGTTAATGAAAGAGGTGAGGAAGGGCGGGCTTACGATTGCGGTTGAGGCGGCGAGCGAGCGATTGAGGCAGATCATCAATAAGCCTTTGAAGGATGAGGATTTGTTTGCGGCGGTTGAGGCGGGGTATCGGGCGGGTTGGCAGAGGCTCAAGTTGTATTTTATGGTTGGTCTGCCGGGCGAGAGGGCGCAGGACGTGGTGCGGATTGTACAGCTTTCATACGAATTGGCGAAGCTGCGGAAGAAGGTCGATGGCAGGATAGGGCAGATCAATATCACGGTGAGCTGGTTTGTGCCTAAGGCGCATACGCCGTTCGGGTGGCTCGGACAAAGGCCGATAGAGTATTTCGAGCAGGCGAAAGGCTTAATACTCGATGAGAAGAGAAAACTGCGGGCAAAGTTCCTGCAGTTCAAGTTTCACGATATTCGCAGGAGCATATTGGAA
>Ga0299915_10004081_pt1 | contig 10593 bp, 5 predicted proteins | sample RVTome_13_FD_200263 | JGI IMG/M metagenome (GOLD analysis project Ga0299915, IMG submission 200263) | Soil microbial communities from uranium-contaminated site in the Upper Colorado River Basin, Wyoming, United States - RVT92D227 (version 2) ... | reverse complement strand
GCTGCCAGTGGCTCGTTTGTGGTGAAGTTCTATGCTTCTGCCAATACGACTATTAGCACGTCCGACTATTACATCGGGCAGAAAAGCATGTCCAGCATATCGGCAGACATGTGGGCCAACTGTGATTGGTCTGGACCGTTCCCCTCGTCGATACCAGGCGGTGTGTATTGGGTGGGCTGGATGATTGACCCCGACAACACCGTGCTGGAGAGTAACGAGGACAATAATACCGCTTACAAAGAGGCTTATAAACTGACGGTTCAGGGGGTGACGCCGCGCCCCGATCTCTACGATGATGGAGAGAGCTATCGCTCTTTCTCGCCGACGACGATTCAGGGGGGGCAGAGTCTTTCAATCAGTACGGACATTCGTAACGGAGGCACCGCCGCCAGTGGCTCGTTTGTGGTGAAGTTCTATGCTTCTGCCAATACGAGTATCAGCACGTCCGACCATTACATCGGCCAGAAAAGCATGTCCGGCATATCCGCAGGCGACCGGGCCAACTGCGATTGGTCGGGACCGTTGCCTTTGTCGATACCGGACGGAACGTATTACGTGGGCTGGATCGTCGACGCCGACAACACCGTGCTGGAGAGCAACGAGGACAATAATACCGCCTATAAACAGAGCTATCGGCTGGTTGTGACTGCACAGTACACATTAAGTCTATCAAAGACCGGTAACGGGAGTGTCAGGGTGGACGGGGTATTGTGTTCACTACCATGGTCTGGGTCATTCACCTCAGGAAAAAATGTGACACTTGAGGCGATTGCGGACACCGGATGGCAATTCTCCATTTGGTCGGGAGATCTTTCGGGAAACACCAATCCAAATTCGATCCTGATGAATGGAGACAAGAACGTCACGGTCAACTTTACCGCTATAACACCTCCGGATGCACCGGTGCTTAATGAAGAACCCAATATAACACCAGGGTTGTGCAATATGATTTCCTGGGATTCGGTACCTGAGGCAAAAGCATATTATGCTGAGTGTTCCAGCAGCGACCCGTGTTTCCTTATCGTGGATTACAACAGCGGCTGGATAACCAGGACATTTTATCAATTTTGCGGTCTTACTGGTGGATGTGAGGAATATTGGTATAGGGTAAAATCAGGTTTATCAGCCTGGTCTCAAACCAGTCAAGCGGAATTCCAAAGTGATACTTTATCGATAGATACCACAACAGCAACTATCAGGGGAGATGTGGTCTTGGCTGGTGGTAGTACCCCCATGGTCGATACGGTGGGAGGTACAAGCACAGATTTCACTACAAGCAATGGCTACTTTAACGGCTTCCTCGTGACAACCGGAACGACCCTTATGCAGATTGAGGTTTATCTCGGTATTTCGACGTCCAGATCGATTGAGTTTGTGGTTTACGAAGGCGGCGCGTTGTTCTCCGACCAGTATAATCGGATTCACTCATCGACTGTGGCCAGTTCCGGTACTGGCACAAAATTCTACAGTTCCGGTCCCGTCTCTATTCCCCTTGAAGCAGGCAAGCACTACATGATTGGGGCCGTATGGAGTGGTTCGGTAACAACATACTATATCTCAGCCCATAGTTCGACCACCTTCGCTACTCACACTGGCTGGGGGGGCCACACTGGATTACCGTCGCCCAGTACCTTGACTGAAGAAATTCACGAAGCAGCTTATACGTTTTACCACCGATATACCGCTGGCCACCCCGCCGGTTACACCAGTCCTGGCAGTATTGTCTCCACACCGATCAATTTGCCTGCTGGCGGCAGTTGGGACGTAGTGGACTTTGATACAACGACACCGGCCGATACTGAGCTGACCGTTGATATCTTGCCCGCCACCGGCTCGACACCAATCACTGGCTATGCAAATGTCCCCAGCGGCGCTGATTTGGGTGGAATCAGCGCCACAACCATCCGGCTGCGTGCGAATTTGTCCACAGATGATCCGAATAGCACGCCTGCTCTTCACGATTGGTCAGTTACTTACACCGACGCGGGCGGAATTGAAAGCTTCTGGTCCAACGTCGAATCTTCTATCCAGGTTACACCAGGCGATTTTGAACCGGATTGCGATGTGGACTGGGACGACTTGGCAGTGGTATCTGAACAGTGGCTTTTAGCGAAGTTGTCGGCGGATGTCTGGCCGGATGGTAGTGACGGTATTGTAAACTTTCTGGATTTGGCAGTTTTCGCCAACGCATGGCAGAGCACGAGATCATCACAAAACTGGAACCTAAAATGTGATATCGCTCCCCAGGGCGGTGATGGCATAGTAGATATCGGCGACTTGGCCGTTTTCACAGAGCAGTGGCTGCAGTTTGGTGCCTACTGTGCTGACATTGCCCCATTGCCTGAAGGTGATGGTACGGTTAACTTCCTTGACTTTGCTGTCTTGGCAGAGTATTGGCTTGAAGGGACGGAATAAGAAGCAGATTACGCAAGAGTTGGTCTGAAAAAGGGCTGGGAGTATAAGATTCTCTCAGCCCTTTTCTTTTTACGATTTGTCGCGGCTTTGGTTTGTTCAACATTGCCTTTGGATGGGGGATTTTGGGTTTGCAGGAGTGGCCGATTTGATATATAACTCACCCTGACCGATTTGATTTTTTAGACACTGAGGCCGACTATGCGAAAAAGCTGGTATTTCGGAAGAACAGATTTCTCCGCTGCGCGATGCTGCGCATCGCTCCGGTCGAAATGACACCGTAGTAGCGGGGGTGCGAAATACCGTGCTATGTTCCTATCAAAGCAATATAGCACGGTGCGTTCTTCCCGCAAAACCTGTCCTGAGCGAAGTCGAAGGAGCGGGAATCCACTCGCCCGCCACAGTGCTGGATACCTGCTTTCGCAGGTATGACAGGGCGAACGGGTCAGTTGGAGTTACTTTCTAGAGGAATTTGTTATGGCGGAAGTGAAGAAATATATCGCCGTTGACCTGGGCGCTGAGAGCGGCAGGGTGATGATAGGGTCGGTGTCGGCCAGGAAGCTCATTCTCGAAGAGATTCACCGGTTCGGCAACGGGCCGATAGAGGAGGATGGATCGCTCAAGTGGGACTTCGAGAAGCTGATGCGCGAGATCAGGGCCGGCATTAAAAAGGCGGCAAAGGCGGCGGTGGCGCAGGTCTGGGGGATTGGAGTGGATAGCTGGGGCGTCGATTTCGGGCTGCTGGATGGGGACGGCAAGCTCGTTGAGAATCCCTATCACTACCGCGACAGCCAGACCAACGGAATGCGGGAGAAGGCGTTCGAGCTGATGCCGAAACGGCAGATATACGAGAATACCGGCATACAGTTTATGCAGCTCAACAGCGTCTATCAACTGCTGGCGATGCGATTATCCAATTCGATTGCCCTGGCCAAGGCGAAACACCTGGTTTTCATTGCCGATTTGGTCAGCTATTTTCTGTGCGGCAAGATTTTCGCGGAATACACGTTGGGCAGCACGTCTCAGTTTATGGATATGAGGACTGGCAAGTGGTCGAAGGCGGTCCTGGACGGGCTTTCACTGCGGAGCGGTATCCTGCCGAGAATCGTCCCGCCTGGGACCGTTGTGGGCCAGTTGGGTGCGAAGATAGGGGTGGAGCTTGGCTGCGGGCCGATTCCGGTTATCGCTATCGGGTCGCACGATACGGCCTCGGCGGTCGCTGCGGTGCCGGCAACGCCGGGCAATTGGGCGTACCTTTCATCGGGGACGTGGAGCCTTATGGGGGTGGAGGTGCCCAGGGCAGTCATCAGCGACAAGACGTTCAAGTATGAGTTCACCAACGAGGGCGGGGTCGAGAATACGATTCGGCTGCTCAAGAACATAATGGGGCTGTGGCTGATGCAGGAGTGCAAGAGGCAGTGGCAAAGGGAGGGTGCGGACCTGAGCTACGATGAGCTGACCGATATGGCCGAGAAGGCCGAGCCGTTCGCCGCGCACATCCAAGTCGATAACAGCAAGTTCCTGGCGCCGGGGGATATGCCGAAACGAATAAATGACTACCTGGCCCGGACGGGGCAGGCAACGACCGAGGACAAGGGGCAAATGATAAGGATTATTCTGGAGAGCCTTGCGCTGCGGTATCGGGCCGTGATGGAATATATCGAGGACGCCACGGGCGATGCGGTCGATGTCGTCCATATTGTCGGGGGCGGGATACGGAATGAGCTGTTGTGCCGGTTCACGGCCAATGCGCTCGGCAAGAAGGTCATCACCGGGCCGATAGAGGCAACGGCAAGCGGCAATATCCTGATGCAGGCCAGGGCCACCGGGCAGATAAAGACACTGGATGAGGCCAGAGAGATTGTTCGCAGGTCGTTCGAGATGAAGGAGTATCAGCCGGAGGATACGCCGGCCTGGGAAGAACAATACAAGCGAATTAAGAATTGAGAATTCAGAAACCGGATAAGGAAAACCTGTCTTGATTGAAGCGTTGGAGCGTCAGTTGGATAGTTTTGAGGCCGTTGAGAGGAAACGGGCATTGGCGGAGCTCTGCGGGCAGGTTGAGGCCGGGCGGATTGACTTGCCGCAGACGGGGACGGACGTCAATATTCACTGCCACACGTTTTTTTCATATAACACTTACGGTTATTCGCCGAGCAAATTCGCGTGGCTGGCGCGAAAGAGAGGGCTGGCGGTTGCGGGGGTAGTGGATTTCGATGTTTTGGATGCGCTCGACGAGTTCCTCGATGCGGCAAGGCTGCTCGGCCTCAAGGGCTGCGCAGGTCTGGAGACACGGGTTTATGTGCCGGAGTTCTCCAGGCGGGTGATAAATTCCCCGGGCGAGCCGGGAATCTCATATCACATGGGCGTTGGATTCCCGAGCGCCAAGCTGCACGGCCGGCAGAGGGAATTCCTGCTCGGCCTTCGCAGGACCGCCCAGCAGAGAAACCGCGAATTGATGGGCCGCGTGAATGAATATCTTCGTCCGCTGGAGCTGGACTATGAGCGTGATGTTCTTGTCCTGACGCCTTCGGGCAACGCGACCGAGCGCCATATATGTCTGGCGTACGCTCGCAAGGCCGCCGAGCTGTTCGGGGAGGGGGTAGGGTGGGGCTTGCCCCACCGAACTGGTGGGCTGACGCCCACACTACGGGACTTTTGGGCCGAGAAGTTAGGGGTGGATGTGGAATTGTCGTGGCTGCCGGAAAGCAGGGGCATCCTTGATACGATTCGGGCAAGGACTATGAAGCGGGGCGGCGTCGGGTATGTGCAGCCGGGCAAAGGCTCGTTTCCGTGGATGGCCGATATGAATCGGTTCGTTCTTGCTGCCGGGGCGATACCGGTGCACACGTGGCTTGACGGAACCAGCGACGGTGAGAAGGATATCGAAGAGCTGCTCGAGGTGGCTATGAGCACGGGGGCGGCGGCGATAAACGTCATTCCCGACCGCAACTACACGCCCGGCGCCGGAAGCCAGAAACTTGAGAATCTCTATGCAGTGGTGGAGCTGGCCGAGAAGCTGCATCTGCCGGTTGTTATGGGGACCGAGATGAACAGTCCGGGCCAGAAGTTTGTGGACGACCTCGATACGGATGAGCTAAGGCCGTTGGCGCCGGTCTTCCTCAAGGGCGCGCATATTGTCTATGCACATTCGGTGCTCCGGCAAAGGTGCGGGTTTGGGTACACCAGCGAGTGGGCGGCGAAGAGCTTTGACGACGTCGAGTCGAAAAATGAATTCTTCGAGGAGCTTGGAAGCTTGCTTCACCCGAAACAGGAAGATAAGCTAAACGGGCTGAACGAGCAAAACAGCCCGCAGGAAATACTCAGACGGTAGGGTGTGCAAAATTTGTTCTTTATTTTGCACACCTTACTGACTTTGGTCCGACAGACAAAGCGCGAAAGACGATATATGATGATACCGGAAACTCAGTACGCGGTGCAGTTGATTGGGCCCGACAAGCTCACCTTGAACAGGTCTAAGAAAGTATTTCGCCCCGGTCGGCATCAGATTCTATGCAGGGTTGAGGCGGTCGGGCTGTGCTTTTCGGATTTGAAGCTCCTCAAGCAATTTGCCGCCCATGTTCGCAAGAGCGAATTGGTCCGGGGCATTGACCGCAAGGTTCTTGCGGAGATACCGAGCTACGTGCCTGGCCAGGCGGCGACGGTTCCGGGGCACGAGACGGTTGTCAGGATTGCCCAGGTTGGGCCCGGCGTCGAGGACTTCAGGGTTGGCGAGCGTTACCTTGTTCAGACGGATTACCGGTGGCTTAGGACGGCGACCTCGAATGGGGCGTTCGGGTATAACTTCGAGGGCGCCCTGCAGGAATACGTGCTGATGGATCTGAGGGTGATTACGTCGCCTGATGGCGAGTCGATGCTTCTGCCGGTTTCCGAGGAGCTTTCCGGCTCGGCGGTAGCCCTGGTCGAGCCGTGGGCGTGCGTTGAAGACGCCTACGCCTCAACGGAGCGAACGGGCATCAGGGAGGGCGGGCGGATGCTCGTGGTGGCGGACGCGCCGGCCTCCGCCGACGGTCTTGCGAATCTGTTCGACCGCTACGGTGAGCCGGCGGCTATTACCTGGATTTCAAAGTCGCAGGCGCCGGGCGGACTGGGGATGAAGATTGAAAAGGCCAAGGGCATATCGCAACTGCGGGATGCGGGCTTCGACGATGTGATTTACTATGGGTCGAATCCGCAGACCGTCGAGGCGTTATTTGCGAAGCTGGCGGGCAACGGGCTTTTGAATATCGTCCAGTGCGGTCGTAAGTTCGGCAGGGACATTGTTACGATGGTGGGCCGGATCCACTACGGGGGGATTCGGATAATCGGGACAACCGGCTCCGACCCGGCTGAGCCGATGGAATTCATACCCGCCGACGGCGAGATTCGGCCGGGCGATGAGATAAACGTTATCGGCGCGGGCGGGCCGATGGGTATGATGCACGTCATACGGAATATCTGCCAGGGGATCAAGGGCGTGAGCGTCTATGCGAGCGACGTGGATGATAACCGCCTGGCGACGTTGAGCAGGATTGCGGCACCGCTGGCCTGGAAAAATGGCGTGGAGTACAAGGCGTTTAATCCGACGAACGAAAGCATCTCGCAGGAGTTCGACTACACCGCCATAATGGCGCCGGTGCCGGCTTTGGTGGCGGCGGCGGTGCGCGATGCTGCGGAGGAAGGATTGATAAATATCTTTGCCGGGATTCCCGCCACCGCATCCGGGGAGATTGACCTGGACGCCTACATCGAAAAACGATTATACTTCATCGGCACGAGCGGCTCGACCCTGGACGATATGAAGCGGATGCTTGAGAATACCGAGGCCGGCAGACTTGACACCAACCTGAGCGTTGCGGCGGTCAGCGGGCTTGAAGGCGCGGTCGAGGGCATTCGGGCGGTTGAAAACAGAACGATTGCCGGTAAGATAATTGTCTATCCGGCGTGCAAAGGGCTCGGACTCACGCGGCTCGATGAGCTGGGCGGGAAGTTGCCCGAAGTCGCGCAGCATCTGAACGAAGGGCTTTGGACGAATGTGGCAGAGAAGGCTCTGCTGAAAGTGTATGAAAGCAAGTAGAAAACGAAAAATCAGTTAAGGAGGACACAATCATGAAGCGATTGTCAAGGCAGGTCACAGGCGTAAGCATTAAGCTGAGTTGCGGGGTTGTTGCTGTTTTATTTTTAGCGGCCGGGTGCGGCGGCGGGGGGGTGAGGCCGGCGGCATTCGACGGCTTGATGATGAATATGGGCAGCCTGCCCAGGCTCTCCGATGCAAAGACGCGGTCGGTCAGTCCGGAGAGCTTCACCGGGGAAAAAGGCAAGGGAGGGATGGCTACGGAAGGGACGGGCAAGAACGCCGCGCGCGAATTGGGCCAGGGGTGGAAGGTCTCTCCGTCGGTGCGGATTGAGGCGGGGCAGACGTTTTTGATGGCGGATATCAAAGGTCCCGGCGTAATCCAGCATATCTGGATGACTCCGACCGGGGACAATCGGCTCAATATTCTGCGAATTTACTGGGATGGGGAGGAGAAACCGTCGGTTGAGTGCCCGGCGGGCGATTTCTTCGCCTGTGGGATGGGCCAGTACACCAAGGTCAGCTCGCTGGCGGTCTGCGTCAATCCCATGAGCGGGTTCAACTGCTATTGGCCGATGCCGTTCCGCAAGCGGTGCAGGATCACGATGACCAACATCGACGAGAAGCCAATGACGCTCTACTATCAGGTTGACTATACGCTGACGGACGTTCCGAGGGATATGGGCTATCTTCACGCGCAGTTCAGGCGGGTCAATCCGCTGCCCGACAAGACCGACTATACCATAGTCGATGGGATTGAAGGCCAGGGTCAATACGTGGGGACGTATATGGTCTGGGGCTCGAACAGTCCGGGCTGGTGGGGAGAAGGCGAGATCAAGTTCTATATGGACGGCGACAAAAAATTCCCCACGATTTGCGGGACGGGCACGGAGGACTACTTCTGCGGCTCTTACGGCTTTGATAATCCAAAGGGCGGCGGGTATCTCGAATTCAATAGCGCGTACACCGGCATGCCGCAGGTGATAATGTCGGAAAAGCAGCCTAAGTTCGGCCTCTACCGCTGGCATATTATGGATCCTGTCCGTTTCGAGAACGACTTGAAGGTGATGATTCAGGCCCTGGGCTGGCAGAGCGAAGGCAGGTATCTGCCTTTGAAGGACGATCTTTCTTCGGTTGCGTTCTGGTACCAGGCCGAGCCGCACGCGAGCTTTCCGAATCTGCCCGATAAGGAGGCTTTGAAGATTAAGTAGTGCTCTGTCACGCACGTATGATTTGAGGGGTTGTCATGCTGAGCCGAAGGCGAAGCATCTGGCTTTAGCGGAGGAGCTTTCGCTCTTCGGTGGCCAGATTCTTCGCTGCTCTCAGAATGACATCCATCACTTGGCGTGTGACGGACCAGTAGTTGTACTGGTCTAAGTTGCACGGATTGGCGCTGCTTTGTTGGCAGTTTGATTGTGGGGTGGACCTTACGCGACGGGTTCTCACTTCGAAGGGATACCGGTACGATGAGTGGTATAAAAGGAATCGAAAACGCATACGAGGCGGCAAGGCAGCGCTATGCCGAGTTAGGCGTTGATACAGATAGCGCGATGGAGACGCTCAGTAAGACCGCGATATCGCTGCACTGCTGGCAGGGCGACGACGTTGGCGGCTTTGAGAAGAGCGGGGAAGGGCTGAGCGGCGGCGGCATAATGGCTACCGGGGCATATCCGGGCAAGGCGAGGACGGCGGATGAGCTGCGGGCGGATTTGGAAAAGGCCCTGAGCCTGATACCGGGCAGTCATCGCCTGAACCTCCACGCGATGTACGCGGAGACCAAAGAGAAAGTTGACCGCAACGAGCTTGAGCCGGGGCATTTCGCCGCGTGGATCGACTGGGCGAAGGCGAATGGACTGGGGATGGATTTCAACGGGACCTTTTTTGCACATCCCAACGCCGAAAGCGGCTTTACCCTGTCCAGCGCGGATGAAGGAATCCGCAGGTTCTGGGTGGAGCACGGGATCGTGTGCAGGAAGATAGGCGCCGCGATGGGGCGGGAGCTGGGGACGCCGTGCGTGACGAATATGTGGATCCCGGACGGGTCCAAGGATATTCCCGTGGATCGCAAAGGGCCTCGGCAGCGGCTGCGCAAATCGCTGGACGAGATGTTCGCCGAGAAGATGGACCGAAATTGCCTGCTCGATGCGGTTGAGAGCAAGCTGTTCGGCATCGGCTCGGAGTGCTATGTTGTCGGGTCGCACGAGTTCTACCTAAGTTACGCCCTCGAGAACAAGACTCTGCTTTGCCTCGATACGGGGCATTTTCACCCCACGGAGGTTGTCTCGGACAAGATATCGTCCGTCCTGACCTTTCTCGATGAGATACTGCTGCACGTCAGCAGGGGGGTGCGCTGGGACAGCGACCATGTCGTTATTCTCTCGGACGAGCTAAAGGAGCTGGCGGTTGAGATGGTGCGGGGCGGCTATCTTGAGAGGGTGCACATCGGCCTGGACTTTTTCGATGCGAGCATTAACCGCGTTGCGGCGTGGGTGATAGGGACTCGCTGTATGATTAAGGCGCTGTTGATCGCGCTGTTGGAGCCGACGCAGAGGCTGCGCCAGGCCGAGGACGCCGGGGACTACACTGCACGGCTGGCAATGCTGGAAGAGAATAAAACACTGCCTTTCGGGGCGGTCTGGGATTACTACTGCGCAAGACAGGATGTTCCGGTTGCAGAGAATTGGCTCAGAGACGTCAGACGGTATGAGACCGACGTGACGAGTCTAAGAACTTATGCCGGCAAGTGAAAGGAATCGAGATGGACAGTGACATTCAGAGCAGCGCCATAAAGGGAATGGACCGGCTTTATGAATTCGAGCGGGAGCCGGTCTCGCAGGACAGGCTTCAATCCGGCAAGCACTTCGCGGGTGTCTATGCGGGTGAGCACGTGGCCGGGACCGAGTTCGTCATCGGGGCGTTGTTCGTCGCCTGGGGAGCGACGGTGTACGACATATTCGTCGGGCTGCTTTTGGGCAACCTGATGGCGGTCCTGACCTGGACTTTTGTCTGCGCTCCGATTGCCGTGCAGACCCGGCTGACGCTTTACTGGTATCTTCGCAAGATAGCAGGGCCCGTCACCACGACGATCTACAACGTTCTCAATGCGG
>Ga0299915_10004078_pt1 | contig 10597 bp, 11 predicted proteins | sample RVTome_13_FD_200263 | JGI IMG/M metagenome (GOLD analysis project Ga0299915, IMG submission 200263) | Soil microbial communities from uranium-contaminated site in the Upper Colorado River Basin, Wyoming, United States - RVT92D227 (version 2) ... | reverse complement strand
CGGACCCCAGGCTTCGCGAAGTGGAGATTCGGCTCAAGATTGCCCAGGCCGAAGCGCAGGAACTCAAACTTGCAACGACCCGCGGGGGACTGATCTCGGCTCCGCTGCTCGTCAAGGCGCTTGAGCAGGTATTCACCGCATTCGGCGCGCGCATAGAGGCGATTCCCCGGAAGGCCGTTCTTCGACTGAAAACATTGTCGGGAGATGCGGCCCGGGAAAAGCTCCTCCGGGATCTTGGGCGGGAGGCACTATCTGAACTCAGCAATTTCGATTTCGACCGACTCGTCGGCAAGCTTGATAAAGAGCCTGCGGGCGGCGGCAATGGTGCTGCAGCCCCCGCCGGACCTGATGATCTCGGAGTGGGCGGACCGGCACAGGGTTCTCTCCCCCGAGGCAAGCGCAGAGCCGGGAAGGTGGAGCACAGACCGGGCTGAATATCTCCGCGGAATCATGGACGCGGTTTCCGACCCGGACGTCACGACGATTGTCTTCAAGAAGTCTGCCCAGACAGGCGGCACGGAAGTCATCCTCAACGTCATCGGCTACCATATTGACCAGGACCCGGCGCCGATCCTGGTGGTCCAGCCCAACATCAAGATGGTCAACTCCTGGAGCAAGTCCAGGCTGACACCGATGCTGCGGGACACGCCGGTACTCAAAGGGAAGGTCGGCGATCCGCGGTCGAAAGACTCCTCGAATACGATCCAGGAGAAGGTGTTCCCCGGGGGGATTCTAGCTGTGGCCACGGCGAACTCCCCGGCGGATCTCGCCTCGAGGCCGATCCGAATCCTGTTATTCGACGAGGTCGATAAATATGGTCCGTCCGTAAAGGAAGAAGGGGATCCGCTCGAGCTTGGTTCGGTTCGGACCGAGACATTTTGGAACGCAAAGTGCGTGAAGGTTTCAACCCCGACGGTTGATGAGATCTCACGGATCGATGCCGAATGGAATGAATCGGATCAGCGGTTCTACGAGGTTCCCTGTCCCCGCAAGGGTTGTGGGAAGTACCAGCGTTTAGTTTTCCGTGGCGGGGTGAAGTGGGAAAAGGATGAGCGCGGCAATCCCATCCATGTCCATTACGAGTGCGGGTTCTGCCGCGGCAAGATCCTCGAGCATGAAAAGCACCGGATGGTCCGGCGCGGTCGGTGGGTTGCATCAAGACCGTGGGTTAAGGGGACCGCAGGCTTCCATATCTCGGCGCTCTATTCGCCTTGGACCACATGGGAGAAGGTCGCTCGGAAGTTCCTGAAGGCCCACAGGAGCAAGAGCAACGAGCAACTGCGCGTCTTCGTGAACACCGTCCTCGGGGAGACGTGGAAGGAGGACACCACGACCGTGGACGAAGCGGGACTTCTCGCCCGGCGCGAAGAATACGGGCCTCTGGTCCCGGAGCGAGTTTGCGCAATCACGGCTGGCGTCGATATTCAGGACGACCGCATCGAGGTCAAGATCAAGGGTTGGGCACCCGGGGAAGAATCCTGGCTCCTGGAATACGCGGTTATCCCGGGGAGGACGGTAACGGACCCGGCGCCGTGGCAGGACCTCGATCTGGTCCTGTCGCGCCGATACAGGCACACGCTGGGGCCTACGCTGATCGTCATGGCGGCGGGGATCGACTCCGGCGGCCATGCTACCCAGCAGGTCTACGAGTTCTGTAAGCCGCGGGAGGACCGCCGGATCTGGGCGTTCAAGGGGGGAAGCAAAACGGGGATCCCGGCTGTGGGCAGGCCGAGCAGGAACAACGCCGGAAACGTCCCATTGCGGATCATCGGTACGGATGCGATCAAACGGACGATCCTGTCTCGCCTGAAGCTCGAGGCCCCGGGTCCCGGGTTCATGCATTTCCCGATGACGGTCGACGAGGAGTATTTCCTGCAGCTCACCGCAGAATCCCTCATCAAGATCCGCGAGAAGGGGCAGATCAAGTTTCTCTGGAAGAAAACCAGGGAACGCAATGAGGCGTTGGACTGCGAGGTCCTCGCGTATGCCACACTGATCGCCCTGAATCCGGACCTGCAGCAGTACGCGGAGATGATCCAGGCCCAGGCCCGGGAGGCCGCGCTGACGAAGGGTGCCGCACCACATCGGTCAGTTCCGGGAGGCCGGCGAGTCATCAGCAAGGGAATTGGGAGGTAAATCGATGGCAGGGATCACGTTCGCCCAAGCAGAGGCGCAACTTACGAACTGGCTTGCCGCATCGACCGCTGTTGCCGGCGGCCAGGCATACACCATCGGGGGCCGATCGCTTACCCGCGCAGATGCAAGGGCGATTCAGCAGCAGATCGACTTCTGGGACAAGAAATGCCAGGAGCTTTCCGGAGAGTCGAACGTCACCCGGAAAATCAAGGTCTACGGCGGCACGCCGGTATGAAGTTCGAGGCGAGGATAGGCCGCAAAACCATCTCGATCGAGGAGAATATCGTCGACCGGGCGATCCGGTTCCTGGATCCTGCGCGGGCGAACGGCAGAGCCCGGGCGAGGATGTCTGCGGCGGCCGTCGGTGCCTACATCGGGGCATCGACGACCAGGCGGCCGACGATGTCCTGGCAGGCGCAAAAAGGGGATGCGGACGCGGTCGTGCTCTATGATCTGCCGAATCTTCGGGAGCGGAGTCGGGATCTGCTCCGCAATGCTCCGCTCGCAGCCGGCGCGGTCAACACGGTCACGACGAACGTCGTGGGTACGGGCCTCAAAGTCAAAAGCCAGATCGACCGGGACGTCCTTAAACTTACCGAGGAGGCGGCCGACGCCTGGGAGGCGCAGACCGAGCGGGAGTGGCATCTATTCTTCGACTCCCCGGAATGTGATCTTGCCCGGACGCTGCGCGGGGTGGACCAGCAGGAGCTCGCATTGCGGCAGACGCTCGAAAACGGTGACGTGTTCGTTCTGATGCCGAACGTCGTGCGCCCTGGATCCCCCTACGGGCTGAAGCTACAGATGATCGAGGGAGATCGCGTCTGCAACAAGGATGCAGTCACCGACACCCCTACACTCGCCGGCGGGGTAGAGAAGGACGGCAACGGGGCGCCGGTTGCCTACCACGTCATGAATCAGCACCCCGGCTCGGCTCTCTACCGTACCGCCGAAAGATCGTGGACCGTCGTTCCGGCGCTTTCCAAGACCGGCCGCCGCAACGTGATCCATCTGTTCAAAACGCTGCGGCCCGGACAGAGCCGGGGGGTGCCGTACCTGGCGCCGGTGATCGAGCCCCTGAAACAGATCGACCGGTACACCGAGGCCGAGATTATGGCAGCGGTGGTCTCCGGGATGTTCACCGTGTTCGTGAAATCCGAGACCGGGGGGACCTCTCTTTCCCCCATGGAACCCACAAGCGAAGTCGGCGGGGCCACGACTGACGACGATTTCAAACTCGCCTCCGGCGCGATCTTGAATCTCGCCAAGGGGGAGGAGATCCAGAGTGCGAATCCGACGCGACCCAATACGGGATTCGACCCGTTCGTAATGGCGGTCCTGCGGCAGGTCGGCGTAGCACTTGAACTTCCCTTCGAGGTCCTGATCAAGCATTTTACGGCCTCCTATTCGGCGGCTCGGGCGGCATTGCTTGAGGCATGGAGGTTTTTCCGCACTCGGCGGGAGTGGCTCGCCGCGAACTTCTGTCAGGCGGTTTACGAGAATTTCATGGATGAGGCAGTTGCCCTGGGGCGGATAAAGGCGCCGGGGTATTTCGCGGATCCGCTGCTGCGGAAGGCATACCTTGGAGCCGAGTGGATAGGACCGGCCCCCGGGCAGATCGACCCGAACAAGGAAATCGACGCTGCCGAGAAGCGAGTCAGCCTTGGCGTGTCGACGGTCGAAAAAGAGACCGCAGAACTCACCGGCGGCGACTTCGAGCGAAATATACCGCAGATCAAGAAGGAGCGCCGGCTGCTCAGGGAAGCGGGCCTTTTAGCCGTAGAGGCGAATCCACCCACGCCGGGGAAGGGAAACGGGAAGGGGATGCCGATGAATCCAGAAGACATGCCGCAGAACGAAGATCAACCCGAAGGAGGGGATGCCAGTTGAGACTCATAGACGTCCTTACCAGCCCGTGGGCGATCAAGCCCGAGAAGCTCCTGGAGATTCATGGGATCTACCGGACTCACCTGCGGGGGGAGAAGATCGATCTTGCCGTCCTTGAGGCGAAGATCGGCGGGCCGCTCGCCAACGAGCCGAAGCCCTACGATGTGGTCAGCGGCGTGGCGATCATCGAGTTAGAGGGGATCGTCGCTAAACGGATGAACCTGTTTACGAAGATCTCCGGTGGAATTTCCACCTACCACATCCAGCAGCAATTCGCCGCAGCGATGGCGGACCGTAAGGTCCGGGCGATTCTCTTGAACATCGACTCCCCCGGTGGGGGCGTGGATGGGACGGCGGAGCTCGCCGAAATGATCCATTCAGCCCGAGGAGAGAAGCCGATCGTCGCCTGGACGGACGGGATGATGGCATCGGCTGCGTACTGGATCGGCAGCGCGGCGGATGCCGTGTATATCTCCGGGGATACGGTCGATGTTGGCTCAATCGGAATAGTGGCGGCGCATACCGATTTCTCGAAGTTCGACGAGAATCTGGGCATCAAGACGACCGAAATCACCGCCGGGAAATATAAACGGATCGCCTCTGAATACTTCCCCTTGAGCAAGGAAGGCAAGGCGTATATCCAGGATCAGGTCGATTACGTCTACTCGGTTTTCGTGGATGCGGTTGCAAAGCACAGGGGCGTATCGGCGGAAGAAGTTTTACAGCGAATGGCCGATGGCCGGATCTTCATCGGCCGCCGTGCCGTGGAATCAGGTTTGGTCGACGGTGTTTCGACCATGGAGGAGTTGATCAGCAAACTTTCCGCCGGGGAGCTAACGGCGGGCAGACTCCCCGCGGCCGGTGCCGTCGCGGCGGGCCATGACGACAATGAGGAGGTCGATATGAAGGTGAAAGCGGGCGAGCAGGTGATCGAGGTCCAGGACACCCTGGAAATCGATTCGAAGTGGATCTCCGAGAACTGTCCCGATATCGCCAACGCCTTTCGGTTGGAAGGCGCGCAGGCGGAGCGGTTGCGGATTCAGGGGATCGAGGAAGCGGCGCTGCCCGGGTACGAGGCAATCGTCGCCGAGGCGAAGAAAGACGGCAAGAGCACGGGCGCGGACGTGGCCTTGAAAGTCGTGAAGGCCGAGAACGAGGTCCGAAACAAGAAGCTGGAGGAGATCCGAACGGGAGGCGTGAAGCCGGTCCCGGCGGTAGCCGTGGACGGAATTCTTCCAAGTGCGGAGAAGAAGGAAAAGCCCTTCATGGTCCTGGTCGACGAATATCAGGCCGAGAAGAAGTGCTCTCGAGGGGAGGCGATCAAGGCGGTGGCCGCGGCGAATCCCGAGGCGCACGAGAAATATCTGGCAGAGCAGAAGCCGAAATCCGAGTAGTAAATCCAGGCCGACGGTGACGCGGCCGATCAACCTTTCACGAAAATGAGGAGGCGAATCATGGCTTGGACCGAAGGAAAAGCGACGTTTACCGCGAACGGTGCGCTGGGCGCGCGGGTTCGCGTGAAGTTGACCAACGCATCGACGACCGATCCCCCGCAGGTTGAGGTGGCCGGGTCGGGCGAACAGCATATCGGATACACGGAATACGCGGTTGCGAGCGGTGCGCTCGTGTCCGTCGTCAGCAGGACCGGGAACTTTGTACAGGAGGCTGTTTCGGCCGAGGCGTTTGCGGTCGGGGCGGTACTGTACGGCGCAGCCGCCGGCCAGGTAAAGGACAGCTCGGCGGGGTCCGCGATCGGCGTCGCGATGGAAGAGGCGACGGCCAGCGGGCAGATCGTCAAGATCATCGACTTCGCCGTGCTCTCCACGACCGCGGCGACGGTGTCCATTGCGGATGCCGGGGGTTTCACTGCGGAGACCACGGTCGAAGGGGCAACGCAGGAGATCTACCAGCATCTTCTCTCGGCGCAGGGAACGATCCCCGTCCCGCTCGCGGCGATCACCCGTGAGGACGGAACCGCGCTCACCAAGCAGGCAACCACAGTGGCCGGGTTCGCGCAATTAGCGGACAAGGAAACAGTCATCAACATCCCCGTCGACTGCACGGTCGGGGAGGCCCTCGGGTTCACCGTCCCAATCCCGAAGGACCTGGACGACGCCGCGGACATCACTGTCAATGTGCTGGTATCGAAGGCAGCGGATCTCGATGTACTCACGCTTGACTGCGAAGTCTATCCTTGCGCTGCGGGCGATCTGGCGAACGCGGACATCCAGGACACGGCGGCGCAGGCCATCGTCGCGGCTGGGACCGTACTCTCGTTCACCTGCGGGGCGGACGGTGTGCTCGCGGCCCCGGGGACGCTTTCCGTGGTTCTGACCCTGGGCGGCACGAACGACGGCGACGCGGTCTACATCTACGGCGCCTGGGTCGAGTACACCAAGAAGATCCTGACCTCATAGCACCGGAACCATAAACCCGTAAGCTAAGGCCCGCCATAGCGCGGGCCTTTTCATTTTCAAGAAGGAGGAAAAGGCAATGCCCAGACCGACCAGCGCAACGACGATCCAGCGCCCCGACCTCGGGGTGATTGCATACGAGCTTTTGCTCAAAGCGGAACAGAAAGGATTCATGGGGCTCAAGATCCTCCCCATCCTGCGGGTTCCATTCATCAGCGGCGATTATCCGGTTATTCCCCTCGAGGCCCTGTTGAAAGATACAAATACTTCCCGCGCTCCGCGCAGCGAATATCCCAGGGAGGATTGGGAATTCGAAACCGGCACCTACGCCTGCAAAGAGAACGGCATCGAACTGCCGATCGATGATGTGGAAAGGAAGATGTACGCACACCTCAAGGCCATGAGGGTGGATGAAATATCGGTGGAAAAGGCTACCGATATCATCCTTCGCCGACAGGAAAAACGCATCGCGGCGGCGGTCTTCAATCCCTCCAATATCACCCAGACTGCGGCTGTCACAACCGAGTGGAGTACTGCTGCAAGCTGTACTCCCAGGGCTGACGTCATGGCGGCCAAGAGGGCGATGCGGCTCGCTTCTGGACTCATTCCCAATGTCATGGCAATAAGCAAGACTGTGTTTGACAACCTGTTCCTGTCGGCGGAAATCCTGAATGCCTTCAAATACACGAATCCCGTAGAAATGGGCGGAGAAGAAGCGCAGCGGCGGACTCTCGCGCAATATTTCGGTGTGGGCGAGGTCTTAGTCGGCAACGCCATCAAGGATACGGCAAAGAAAGGGAAACCAGTCTCTATCGCGGACATATGGGACGATGAATACGCCCTTCTCGCCGCGGTGTCCAGTGGTGGAGAAGATATTTACGAACCTTGTCTTGGTCGCACTTACCTCTGGATCGAGGATTCTCCGGAAAACATCGTCGTCGAGACGTATCGGGAGGATTCGAGACGGAGTGACATCTACCGGGTCCGGCAGAATACGGACGAGGCGTTCGTGTTCACGGGGGCGGGCTACCTGCTCTCCAACATCACGGCTTAAGCCGAAAGCGGCTGATCTGACGGGAGGGGCGAGAGATCGCCTCTCCTGTTTTTTCAGGGGGTCCGATGGCATTTGAATTTTCACATAACGCTTTTACGGATGATGATTTTTCTGGGAAAGATGCTGTTCTCACCCCTTCTGGGATGCCTCGGCGAACGGTCCGGGTTGCTTTTATGAAAGACGACGAGAATATCAACCTCGGCGGGCAAATCAGCCCGGAAGCATACGCCATCCAGGCAGGTTGTGCTTTTTCGCTCATCACAGACGCAGCGAAGGGGGACACCCTTGAAATTGAAGGGGTGACATACGTGATTGCAAAAACCCCCCACGTCGACGAGACCGGCTGGGCGACTCTGTTCCTCAAGGAGCCGGTAACATGAGCAAGCGTTCTGGCATCCTCGCGGACATCGGGACGACTATCTCTTCAGTTACCGGGATCAACCAGGTAGAGACCGGGAAATGGTCAGAGGTGGACCTGAAGGATTTGTCCCTTCCGGCCGCTTTTGTCATTCTCGGCACCGACGAAATATCTCCCCCGCCGATGGGGTATGAGCAATTCTGGATCCCCGCGGTCGTAGAGGTGTTCTGCAAGGATTCCGACATGGAGACGCTCATCGCCGCGATCCATACGGCGATGCTGGCCGACGTGACTCGGGGGGGATACGCACTGCAAACGGATAGAGATATATGCGAGCCCTTTGCCGTGGACCCCACGCGGGGGCTGGCGGGGTTCGATTTAACGTTCAAAATACAGTATCGGCACCCGGTGGGGCAGCCGTAGGAGGTGATGTCAAATGTTCAAGAATAAGGCGTTGATCCTTGCGAAAAAGGAAACTGGCGGTTACGGCGTCGACCCCACCCCGACCACGGCGGTCAACGCGATCCTATGCGACCTCCCTGTGGTGGAGCCGGTCTTCAAGCGAATGGAGCGACTGAACGTAAAGGCGTTCCTCGGGAACCGCCCCGCCATCTCGCTCGGGGAGGCGGTCAAGATCAGTTTCAACACGGAGGTGCGGGGTAGTGGGGACTCAACGCCGAACACGCCTCCCGAGATCGGTGTCCTGTTCGTTGGTTGCGGGATGCTGGAGACGGTCACAGTCGTGTCTGCATCTGTGGAACTTACCTGCGCAACGGCAGGGGATACGATAACGAGGGCAAACGGCAGTTTCATCACGGAAGGCTTTGAGGTAGGAGACACCATCACCACGAACCTTTCGGTGAACACTGGACCTTTCACGGTGACGCAGGTCGAGACGCTTGTTCTCCATGTATCGCAAAACCTCACGGATGAGGGGCCGACGGCCAGCAAGGTCGTGACCGCCCAGAAAGTCAAGTACACCCCGCAGGATGACATGGACGGGCCGTCCATCACGATCTACTTCTGGCAAGACGGGCACAAGTACATCATCGTCGGGGCACGGGGCAATTGGTCCTTGGAGGCGACGGCGGGTGAATTCGCCAAGATCAAGTGGGACTTCACGGGGCTATATGCCGGGCCCGCCGATGTCACAATTCCGACCGACGCTGTTTTCAACGCGACGATTCCCCCCGCTCTCAAGTCGGCGACTTTCATGCTCGGTTCCTTCGCCGGAGTCATCGAAAATTTCAAGCTGGATTACGGCAACGAGATCGTGAAGCGACCATCGGCGAACGCTTCCACGGGATTCCTCGCACAGTTTATCAAGGATCGAAAGGTGGTAGCCCAGATCGACCCGGAGGCAGATGTATTGTCCGCCTTTGATCCGATCGCCCTCGTCACCGGAGGGACGGAGCAGACGATGGCGATCAGCGTCGGGACGACCGTGGGGAACCGGATGGTTCTCTCCTGCCCGAAGGTCGTGATGGATACCGCGAAGTATGCGGACCGGGAGAACATCCTGACCTGGGACGGATCGTTGCTCGTCTGCCCGTCGGCCGGGGAAGATGACGTGGCCGTGAAATTTAATTAGCGAGAAGGAGGGCCCATGTTCGACCTGACGTGCGAAAGGAATCGGTTCCCCGTCGTGGCGAAGAACCACAGGGGGGAGGATGTGAACTTCGATCTGTACTACCGCAGGCCGACGACGGAAGAGGTTGTCTCCTACAACGCGAAGCTCATCCAGCAGAAAAACGGGAAGATCGTCTCCAACGTCATTCCGACGCGGATCGATTTCGGCCTCAAGATCCTGGTTGGATTCCAGGACGGTATCTTCCAAGCGAACGGGAAGGACATCTCTTCCGATCCGGGGTCCCCGGATTATTTCCCCGATTGGAAGCAGCTTTTGAGAAACGTCCTCTCCACGACCGTGGCGAAATTCGCCTTCGACGTGTACGAGGCGACGAAGGAAGCGCAGTTCAGCTTGGAGGATGAAGCGGCGGAAACAGGGGGAGAGGGAGAACTCCCTTTGGCGAGCAAGTAAGGCGGCTCCGGAACAATTGCACGCCAGAACGGAAGAAGAAGTGCGAGGCATCCTGCCCTCCTGGCGGCTTGGATGCCCTTTGCGCCAATTGCGAGCATAGAGATCAGTTTTTCCCGTCGCCATATTTCTCGAAGATGCTGTTCCTTCTCCGCATGTCCAAGGCGGGGTATCCGTTCAAGCCGAACGAGCTGACGGTGGACGAATGGCTGGACATGGGAATTCTCAAGGCCGAATTGGAGGTATACATCCCCAATGGCAAGTGAAAACAAAATAAGCGTCATCGTGACAGCGGACGCCACCGGCGCCATCACTGGGATACGTATGGCCGGGGATGCCACGGAGAAGCTCGGGGCCCGTACGCATGGGATTACTCAGAAGCTCAAGGAAAACTGGCGGGGATTCACTGCCGCCACGGTCGCCGCATACCTTGCGCTTCAGAAGATGCTGCAATACGTCGAGGCATACGCCAAGCACGAGGAGGCGTTGCGTTCCCTCGATGCGCTGGCCCGCCAGTACGGGATGACCGGGAAGGAACTTGTCAGCATCATCGGCGAACAATCCAAAGGGCTGATCGGGGAAGCTGCCGCGGCGAGGACCGCCGGGGATGCCCTGATGAAGGGTCTCGGGCCGGACAAGCTCGCGCAGATCGCGAAGTGGGCTGTCTCTATCTCCCATATCCGGGGTGGGACGATATCGGCAGCCGAGGCGTT
>Ga0299915_10004076_pt1 | contig 10600 bp, 7 predicted proteins | sample RVTome_13_FD_200263 | JGI IMG/M metagenome (GOLD analysis project Ga0299915, IMG submission 200263) | Soil microbial communities from uranium-contaminated site in the Upper Colorado River Basin, Wyoming, United States - RVT92D227 (version 2) ... | reverse complement strand
GCCGCCGCGCTCCCAGTCGAAGTCAACGTGGCCGCCGTAGGTCTTGATGAAGTCCGCGGTCCAGGCGAGCTCATCGCTCTCGTCAACGATTTGATACCTGCTTTTGCCGAGCTCGAAGCCGCCGTGGATTTCGATCCGGTTGAGGAATTCCGTCCAAACGAAAAACTCCAGGTTATTTCCGGTCAAGCTTCCGTGGGAATCCTGGCGAAGACGGCCGCCGATGTCCATGCTGAAGCGCTTGAGGATTCCGCTGTTATAGCGCCAGGCGTAGCCGGTCATGAGGTCGAAGGACTGGACGTCGATCTGGTCGATATAGCCCGTCCGGATGGCGACGTCGTCCTCGATCCTCTGGAAGCCCGACATGATCTGCAGACCGGCGTCCGGCTCCCGCTGGAACTGGAGGAGGTGGATGCCGTTCCGCGCGTTCGAAACTCCTTCGTTGAAAGTGAAGGCGCTCATCCCCCGGATGTAGTAGAAATCCTTGAAGTTGAAGTTGTAGTCCAGGGCGACGTTTTGGTTGCGGTCCGCCTCGTCATGGATCCCCGCGTAATAGACCCCGACCTGGGAGTTCTTGAAGATGTCCTTCTGGACGCGGACGACGCTGAAGAAGGAGTCGCCGATATCCTCCTTGTTGAGCGCACCGAGAATCCCGAAACCGAACCCGCCCGTCTTGCCGGAGACCTTGGCCGCGAACTTCGGGTCGCGTATTCGCCTGGAATAGAAGAGGCTGATGTCGCCGTCATGGTATTCCTCTCCCGAGGACAGCTCGAAATAGCGGCTGCCCTCGGTGAAGAAGGGCCGGTTTTCCTGGAGGTAGTTCTCGTAGGGAGAGAGCTGGTAGATGAAGGGGTCGGACTCGACCTCGCTGAAGTCGGGGCTGGCCGTGACGTCCAAGTAGAGGTTGGGCTGGATACCCCACTTGGCATCGAGGCCAAAGGCCGCCTTGTTATCCTTCTCCCCCTCCCATTGCGACATCCGGACACCCGCGTAGGGGAAGAATTCTAGGTTATAGCCGGGCCGGACGCCGGAGAGGCCGCGCAGCTCTCCGGTCTGCTGAAGTTTTGGCAGGTCGCGGTCGAGGTCGGTCCAGTAGTCGGTTTCGTTCAACCGATGGATGTACCTTTCGAAATTGACTCCCCAGACCTGGCTCTCCTGGACGGAGAAGCGTAGCGATTTGAAGGGGATGGCCATCTCGGCGCTCCAGCCGTCCTGCCGCATCGCCGCTTCAGACTTCCAGATCGTTTCGACCGAGTTCTTCTGGACGCCTTTGGGGTTGAGCTCGAAGGTGATACTCGTCCGCTTGTCGTTGTAGGTATCCAGGATGAGCGTGATCGAATCGTTGTTTTCGAACTCGTTGCGGGGCGTCAGCTCGGCCCAGATCTTGTCCGGCTGGGCGTCCTTCATCAGGAAGGCGAAGTAGACGTAGTCCTGGTCATAAGCGGCCCAGACGTAGGTTTCCTCGGAAGCCTTGGTCCCGTTGACCGGGTCGTACTGGCAAAAGCCGGAAACAGGCTCCCGTCCCCGCCAGCATTCATCGTCTACGAGGCCGTCGATCCGCGGCGGTGTCTCGAGGCGGCTGATAGTCAGAGTCTTGGTCCGCTCTTGGCCGAAGGACAAGGGGGCCAAACCGGCGGCGAGCGCAAGAATGCCCATCCAGGCGAGAGGATGGTGCCGTAATCGCGGCGTCTTCTTCACTCCCAGAAAAAGTTCCATCGCTCTCTTAGACGGGCCGGGGCGGATTTTCTTCCCTGACGCTAAAAAAAGCAAGCTCGTCAGGTCGGAGCCGGAAGGCGCCGTAGCCTCGATCCGCTTGACAGTGCGGGCGCTATTTCCACATACTCAAGGCGGTGAAAAAAAGCTCTCGTAGCATTGTCGTCCTCCTCTTTTTCATCCTATCGCTCGGCCTCGCTCTCTTCCTCGACATCTACATCCAGAGCTTCAGGTTCACCATCCTCGATCATTCTTACAGGCCGGGCTTGATCGTCATCCTCTATTGGGCAGCGGCCTTCGGGCTGCTTTTTCTGCTCTGTTCCCTGTTGACTCGCTGGGAAGCGTCCTATTTCGGGGCCGACCCAACATTCTGGAGCCGTCGCGGAGCCCTAACCCTGCTCCCGCTCAGCTTCCTCTTCCTCAGCCCCTGGCTCCTGCGCTTTTATACGACGGGCGGTGACCTCCGGACCCGGCTTCGCCTGCTGGCCGTCTTCTCCATCGCGGCAGCACTCTTTCATAAACTCTCCGGGTTCGCCCGCTTCCTGGTCAAGCGCGGATCCCCCATCGACCGAACGATCCTCAGGTTCTCGGCGCTCTCCCCCCGCCGGCGGACCATCAGCCTTTTTCTGGCGTCGTTCCTCGTTTACCAAGTCGCCGCGTTCATCCTGGTTTTCCGGGGCACAACGTTCTCCGGCGACGAGCCCTATTACCTTCTCACCGCGCACAGCCTTCTTCGGGACGGCGACATCAATGTCGCCAACAACTATGCGCAACAGGATTACTTCCATTTCTATTCGAAAAAGGATAACCCGCGGCTGAAGCTCGGCATCTACGGCCGCCAGGGCAAGAAGGGAAAGGACTCCATCTACCCCATCAACCTCCCCGGCATCTCCGTCCTGATGCTTCCCTTCTACTGGCTGAGCCAGCTCGTCTCCGGCAAATGGCTGACCTTTATCCTTAAGACCAGCCTTTCGCTCTGGGCGTCTCTCCTGGGGCTCCAGGTCTATCTCTACGCCCGGGAACGGTGGGAGAAGGAACGTCTCTCGCTCGGTCTCTGGGCGCTCTATGCCTTCAGCGCGCCCGTCCTCTTCTACGCCATCCATCTCTATCCCGAAGTCCCGATCGCTTTTTTTGCCTTCTATATTTTTCGGAAGGTCAGCGGCCGGACGGCCCCATCGATCGTCGGCCTGATCTTCTGCGGGTTCCTCCTGGGACTTTTCCCCTGGTTCGGCCTGAAGTACAGCTTCCTTTTCTACCCGCTCTTCCTGGTCTCTGTATATTTCTTGCTCAAGGAGCACAAAGTTCGGCTCAAGGCTCTTGTCTTCGCCGTCCCTCCCCTCGTCTCCATGGTCCTCTTCTATATTTTCATCTATTCCCTCTACGGGACATTCTCGCCGATCGCCGTCTATGAAGGGGTGATGTCGCCGGAAAGGACGGAGGCGTTCAAGCAGCTGGTTCTGGGCATCCCGTTCCGCTCCCAGGTCGACACCTTCCTCGATTATTTTCTCGACCAGAGGGACGGGCTGCTCCTCTATTCCCCCCTCTACTTCTTCGCCCTCCTCGGACTCGTTGAACTCTACCGCCGAAAAAAGAGTGACTTTTGGTCCCTGCTTCTTATCGGCCTTCCTTTTCTCTTCAACTATGCGCTGTTCACTCATCGCCAGGGAGCCGCGCCCCAGGGCCGTGTCCTGGCGCCTCTTTCCTGGATCCTGATCATCGCCGTCGGGACCTTCATCGTCCACAACCGCCGGAAGGCTTTCTCCTTCTTCTTCGGCGCGGCCGCCGGAGCGGGCTTCCTTATTGCCGGGATCCTCCTCGCCAATCCCTCCTTCCTCTACCAGCCGACGACCCACGACTTCACCTCCCGCCCGGGGGAGCTCTTCGTCTACCTCAGCAACCTGCATTTCTTCCTGCCTCCCTATCTGCCTTCGTTCATCAAGGTGGACAATGCCCGCTATCTGCCCAACTATGTCTGGCTGGCCGGGATCATCACGTTTCTCGCAGCCTACGTCCTTTCCAAGAAAGAGAGGCCGCTCGGCCGGGCGGTCCCCTCTGTTTTTGCTTATAGCGTTCTCGCCGCCGCTTTTTTCCTCTGGGTGCTCTTTCCCCGCAGCCCGCTCTATCCTGTGAAGACCGTCGAATATTCGCCCCAGTCGGCGCTCGGATTCACCACTTTTCCTATGGGAAAAGGGGTGATTGCCAAGGAGAACGGAGACTTCTATCTCCACATCGAGAAACCGTACCGGTTCCTATTTGGATCCCGGAAAAAGCTGGAGAGGGTGAAGCTCCGCTTCGGGTCTGATAAGGGTGAATACGACCTGGCGATGCGGCAGTTCGACCTCCCTCTTTGGCAGGGAAAAACGAACGGCGAGGTCAAAGAGATGGACTTCGTGCCGGCCGCAGTATACAAATTCAAGCGATTCTACCTTTACGAGATCGACCTCCGCCTCACCCACCGCTCCCCGGAATCGATGCTCCTCGAGCCGTTTCTTTTCCAGGTCCTTCCCTGGCGCAACTGAAGCGGGGGTAGGCATCGAGGTCGAGAGAGAGGGGCGGTTTTTTCTTCCCACGCAGTCTTTCGGCGGCCAGGGCGGCCACCATGGCAGCGTTGTCGGTGCAGAATTGAGGAGAGGGAATGTAGGCGTTGAGACAGGACGCCCGGGCGAGCTCGTAGAAGCCCATGCGCAGCCGCTTGTTACGGGCGACGCCGCCGCAGAGGATCAAAGAAACGGGGCGGAACTTACCCATCGCTTCGGTCACGTTCTCCAGGAGCGCCCGGACGACGGCGGCCTCAAAGCTCGCCAGGAAGTCGGAAAGCCCCGGGTGTCGGTTCGACATCTTCGTCTCGCCGATCCATCTCAGGGCGGCCGTCTTCAGGCCGCTGAAGCTGAAGTCCAGGCTCCCGTCCTTCATCCGCGGCAGGGCAAAGGCGAACTTCTCGGAGTCTCCTCCGGCCGAAAGCCGCTCGATAACCGGCCCTCCCGGGTAGCCCAGGTCGAGAAACTTGGCGATCTTGTCCAGCGCCTCGCCCGCGGCGTCGTCCCTCGTCCTCCCCAGGAGCTTGAACCGAAGCCTCTTTTTCAGAAGAAACAGCGAGGTGTGGCCGCCGGAGACGAGAAGAGCGAGGACGGGAAAAAGGATGTCCGGATTTTCGAGGAAGGCGGCCTCCATGTGGGCCTCCAGATGGTCGATGCCGAGGAGGGGCTTCCGGTAGTAATAGGCCAGGCCTTTGGCGAAGGACAGGCCGACGAGAAGCGAGCCGATGAGACCGGGCCCCTGAGTCACGGCAAAGGCATCGATGTCTCCGGTCGAAAGCGAAGCCCGCTGCAAACTCTCGGCTACGATATAGCCGATCGACCGGAGATGCTGGCGCGAGGCCAGCTCGGGAACGACTCCGCCGTAGGGTGCGTGGACCTCGTCCTGGGAAAGCACGACGCTGCTCAGGATCTTGCGTTCGGCTGTGATGACGGCTGCGGCCGTCTCATCGCAGGACGACTCGATCGCCAGAATGTTCATCGCCAAACGGCCAGGCTTCTAGAGTATGGCGGGCGGGCGACGCCCCGCTCGCTGATGATGGCCCTGATAAGCTTGGCCGGGACGACATCGAAGGCCGGGTTGCGGACCGGGATACCCGGCAGGGTGATGGCGCAACCGCCCACCCGGCGGACTTCATCGCCCGGCCGCTCCTCGATCGGGATCTCGTCGCCGCTCCGGAGGCAGAAATCGAAAGTGCTGAGCGGCGCCGCCACGTAGAAGGGAAGTCCGTGATGCTTGGCCAGCACGGCCAGGGAATAGGTCCCGATTTTATTTGCGGCGTCGCCGTTCCGGGCGATGCGGTCGGCGCCGGTGATGACCAGGCTGATCTCCCCCTTTTTCATCAGCCATCCGGCCATGTTGTCAGTGATCAAGGTCATGGGAATCCCGAGTTTATTGAGTTCCCAGGCGGTCAGGCGGGCACCCTGGAGGAACGGCCGCGTTTCATCCACGAAGACCTGGACCTTCTTCCCCTCCTCGTGGGCCGCCCGGATAACACCGATCGCCGTGCCGTACCCGGATGTGGCCAGGCCGCCGGCGTTGCAGTGGGTGAGCACAGAATCGCCGTCGGCAATCAGCTCCTTTCCAAAGGAACCGATTCTCTTATTAGTTTCCAGATCCTCCGCTTCGATCGCCTGGGCCTCCCGGACCAACCTCAGCCCGAGCGCTCCGCAGGGTAGGAGTTTGTCCTCCCCATAAACACGTTTCATCCTCTCCAGCGCCCAGAACAAGTTGCGGGCCGTAGGCCGCGTCCGGGTTAGCCTCTGGATGATACAATCGAACTGCCGATCGACTTCCCGGGTCGGGTCGGCGCCCATGACGCCCAACGCGACTCCATAAGCGGCTGCGATCCCGATAGCCGGGGCGCCGCGGATGACCATCGTCTCGATGGCCCGGGCGACTTCCTCCTCGCTCCGGCATTCGACATAGACCTCCTCGAGGGGAAGCTTCCGCTGGTCGATCATCACCACCCGGTCGTCCTTCCATTCAATCGTCGGCCGCAATTCTCACCTCACAACTCGAGGATTTCCGTATTTATTCTATCGGAAAAGTATGATGTCAGAAACAGGGAGGGGAGTCAATGAACGGGGAGGGACTGCACTCGAATTAGTTCAACTGAACGGCGGGCTTCTTCAGCCTGAATTCTTTATAGAGAAGGTCCAGCGCCGCGTAGAGGACGACGACGAAGACCACCCACTTGATGACGTCCACGTCCATGCTCTTGACGAGGTAGACGGCAGCAGCCACACCTAAAAGTCCGACAGTCGATATCCACAGGGTCGGCTTGCGGCTGTAGCCGCCGAGCCGGACAAACTCCATCGCTCCGACGGCGCAGGAAAACGTACATCCTCCCATCATGATCGGGAAAGCCACCCGGGGGTCAATCCCCAGGGCATAGACCGTGGCCATCGTCGGGGCGTAGGAGCCGATGCCGATGTTGTTCAGGGCGCCGTAGATGAACACGGCGACCGCGGCAATGGCCAGCTTTAGGCCCGGCAATCCGGTCAGATTCCCGCCCGAGGGGATGAGCTGGAGCTTGCCGGCCAGGATGAAAGAGGCCGCGCAGAGAAGCCCGACCGCGATCCCGAACCTAATCCGGCTCACGGGCAATCTCACCACGATCCTCGGCGTAAGGTAGGAGCCGGTCGTCTGAGCGATGATCAGGACGACGAGAGTGAGGACATCGACCTTGATGACCGTGATGTAGGCCAGGGCCATGAAGGCCACGGGGATGACGCAGGCCGCGTTGAGCGTCCCGGGGATTTTTTTGTCCTCGACGGTCTTGGTCAGGCGGAAGGCCACCGTGTTGAGGGCAAAGTCGGAAACTCCGAAGGTGCTCAGGAACTGGGAGACGATCCCCAAAAAAGCGAAAAGAATATTCGAGCCCGGCTCTCTCCAGACTTCGGACTTGTGCCGGATGAGGTCGACGATCAGACGGCAGGCGAAAAACCCGTTGACCAGGATGATAAGGGCCAGAATAACCTTGATCACGCTGCCGATTTTACAAAATTATGCCGGGAAGATAAAGCCCGGGAGGTGCCGTTTTCTTGACATTTCGGCCTGACTGAAGTACTTTTGGTTTGTTAGACGGAATACTCGCCCGTTGATCGAGGATAAAACCTCGGAGGAGGCTCAGATGTTTCTGTTTGGACCGATCGGACCGACCGAGCTCCTGCTTATCCTGCTCATCATCGTCATCATCTTCGGCGCCCGCCGACTTCCCGAGCTCGGGAAAGGCCTGGGCGAAGGCATCCGCAATTTCAGGAAAGGCTTCGGCAGCAAGGAGTCACAGGAAAAAAAGACCGAACCTGAAGAGACCCATCCATCCGATAAAAAATAATGCGCCGGACGCTGGAAAAGCTCGCCCAGGAGCGCCGGGAAAAAGAAGAGGAATTCGCCCGCCGGCTTGACGAAATAAAGCAGAAGGGACAGGCCGACCGCCTGGCCCAGAACGCCGCCTCTCTCGAACCAATCCTCTCCCGCCTCAGGGAACTCCTCAAAAAAGAACAGGAGAAACTTTCCTTCAAAGGATCGGTCCTTTCCGGGCTGTCCCGGACCTCGGCGGCGGCAAAAACGGCCTCGGCCTTCCACGAGCAGGTCTTCCTCCTCCTCCGGGAACAGCAAAACATCCTCCTCCAAAACGTCACCCTCAGCAAGTATCTGTTTGCCGGGTTCAATGAGCTTATCCAACACCTGGCGTCCCTCGTCGACGCCAAGGACAAGGAATGGGACGCCCTCGGGAGCAACCATGTCGGCCTGATCTTCAAGAGCCTGGAATGGCGGGTCGACAAGCTCGCTGCGGAGTCCGAGGACGCAAAGCTCCTGATGAAAAAGTTCATCCTGCTCAGAGAAAAGCTCGACAGCCTCTTGTCCGCGCTGGAAGAGAAAAAGCTTCCTCAGCCGGAGGAAGTCCGGGCTCTCCTCGAGCCCCTGGAGGATTGGCGGTATGCCGGGTTCGAGAACCGCTTCCGGGGCCGGGATGAAGAGGTCAAGAAGCAGCTCCGCGAATACGTTTCTTATTTCCCTAAGGACGCGATGGTCCTCGACCTGGGCTGCGGCCGGGGAGAATTCCTCGAACTCCTGCGTGAGGAAGGGATCGAGGCCGCCGGGGTGGACAGCAACGGCCAGATGGTCGATATCTGCCTGGACAAGGGGCTACGCTGCCAGAAGGGCGACCTCCTGGAGAAGCTGGCCGACCGGCCCGACGGCTCGCTGGGCGGCATCTTTTCGTCCCAGGTGATCGAACATCTGCCTCCCCAATACCTCAAAAAACTGATTGAGGTCTGCCGCCGCAAACTCGCTCCGGAGGGGACTCTCGTCCTCGAGACCGTCAACCCGCTTTCGGTCTTCGCCCTCGTCCAGGTCTATTATCTCGACCTTTCCCACCGCAACCCCATCCATCCGCAGGCCCTGAAGTTCATGCTGGAGGCGTCGGGATTCGAGGAGGTGGAGATCAAGTATTCCTCCCCGCTCGATAGAGAGAAGCTCCAGCCCCTGCCCGGGGCCGACGAGCGCACCGCCGTCCTCAACCGGAACATCGACAGCCTCAACGAGCTTCTTTTCGCGCCCGTCAATTACGCCGCTGTCGCCAGGAGAAAATAGAGATGCCCCTGTATGCCGGGTTCGACCTCGGAGGGACTCAGCTCAAGTATGGACTCCTCGACGAGCGCCTCGACGTGGTCTTCAAGAGCAAGGCGCCGACCCCGCCGACGATGACAGGGCTCCTGGAGCTCTTCGGCAAGCTCTGGGAAGAGCTGAAGAAGAGGGAGCGGCGGACCATCAAGGCTGTCGGGTTCGGCATTCCTGGGATTTTCAGCCTCAAGGAACAGAAGATCTACCAGTCGCCGAATTACTCCGACCTCGACGGGTTCGACCTGCGTCCGGCCATCGCCCGCTTCATCGCGGTCCCCTTCTGGATCGACAACGACGCCAACATCGCCGCCTACGGAGAATACCGCTGCGGCGCGGGCAAGGGTGTTCGCCACCTTCTCCTCCTCACCCTCGGCACGGGTGTGGGTTCGGGGATCATCATCGACGGGGAACTTCTGCACGGGTCGTGCGGGTTCGCCGCCGAGATGGGGCATATCGTCGTCAACCCGGACGGCGAACGGTGCAACTGCGGGTCGCACGGCTGTCTGGAGACCGAGGCGGCGGCCGGGCCCATCGTCCGCAACTATCGCGAGCTCACCCGGTCCAAGGATTCCCTGACGGCGGAAGAAATCGCCAAAAGAGCCAGGGAGGGTGATGCCACGGCCCAAAAAAGCTTCCAACGGGCCGGATACTACCTCGGCATCGCCCTGGGCATCGCCATCAACCTCCTCAACCCGGAGATGATCCTGATCGGTGGCGGAGTCATGGACAGCGGCGACCTCATTCTTCCCCAGGCCCTGGCCGAGGCCGGCCGCCGGTCCTACAAGGCGTCGTTCGGCTGCTGCTCGATCGAAAGGGCCAGCCTGGGCAACGACGCCGGTTTGATGGGCGCGGCGGCCTGGGCCAAAGACCAGCTCGCCCGAAAAAGAGGCTGACGCTCCCCCCTCGTTTCTATTCTCCACTCCAGGGAAAGGAAACGATATGGGCCTCCCGGAAGTTGACGATATGGCACAAGATTTGCATAATATGCATTAGCCCCATGGATATAGCTGAGACCCCATAAGGAGGGGAAAATGATAGCCCGTCCCCTGAGACCGTTGCTGGCCTTGCTCCTGGTCGCTGCGCTTGTCTCTCCGGCGTTCGCCCAGAGACAGACAGGGGCGATCTCCGGCCAGATCGTAGATAAAGAAGGCAAACCCCTGCCGGGCGCCACGGTGAGCATCTCCGGCCCGGCGCTCATGGGCATCAGCAGCTACGTGACCTCGGATACCGGTCTTTTCCGGTTCGCCGCCCTGAAGCCCGGGGATTACGAACTCAGGGCCGAGATGCCCGGGTTCAAGTCCTATGTTTTTCAAACCGTCATCGTTACTGTGGGGAGGACGACCGAGCTCATCGTCCGGCTCGAGGAGGCCCCCACCGAGGAAGAAGTCACGCTCACGACCGCTTCCCCGGTCGTGGACGTCGAATCCTCCAAGGTCAGCGTCAACTACAGCGCCCGGTTCCTGGCCAGCATGCCGATGAACCGCGACCTCTACGACATCCAGAATTCCATTCCCGGCGCTGTCACCGAGGGCGTGGACTATCGCCGGACGTCGTCGATCCTGGGCGGCACTGTCCGCAGCCAGCTCTACGCGCTCGACGGGATGCCGCTCAACGACCCGGCCACTTCCTATTCCCTGGTCAACATCAACGTCGATGTCTATGAGGAGATCGAGTTCGAACTCGGCGCCCACCCGGCGGAAGTTGGCCAGACCGATTCCACCTA
>Ga0299915_10004075_pt1 | contig 10601 bp, 8 predicted proteins | sample RVTome_13_FD_200263 | JGI IMG/M metagenome (GOLD analysis project Ga0299915, IMG submission 200263) | Soil microbial communities from uranium-contaminated site in the Upper Colorado River Basin, Wyoming, United States - RVT92D227 (version 2) ... | reverse complement strand
CGGGATTCTCAACCATTGCGACTATCCCATCCATACCGGAATCCTTGAAGGCGTAAATAACAAAATTAAAGTTATCAAACGCAAAGCCTATGGCTACCATGATTTGCGATACTTTTCGTTGAAGATCCTTCAAGCTTTTATCAACTAATCGGGAGATGATCCTATTTTAATTACTCCCTGAATGACTCCATCTCCTTATCACCCCATCCCCTCATCTCCCTATCTTCATTTTAATGGAAATGCGCTAACTTCTTTATGGATGAAACCTGATTCCTAATGCTTCCCAGCACGCTCTGCACGAACGTCCCCTGATATCGTTTTCTTAATTCTGAAGGCGTCATTCCTGCGAAAGCAGGAATCCAGCCCAGAAACACTGGATTCCGGGTCAAGCCCGGAATGACAAATAAAGGAAAGGGATTTATGACGAACTACACTAGAAAATTTAGTAAATTCGATAAAAGGCTTCTCCTTTTATTTGACACAAGAGGCATTTTTTTTTATATTGTTACCTATGCCGGAGTGGTGAAACTGGTAGACGCACGGGACTCAAAATCCCGCGAGCCGCAAGCTCATGTCGGTTCGATTCCGACCTCCGGCACCAATTATTTTGACAATTTCCCCTTCTCCGTGTTAGATTTTGGTCGAGTGGGGCTGTAGCTCAGCTGGGAGAGCGCTTGAATGGCATTCAAGAGGCCGACGGTTCGATCCCGTTCAGCTCCACCATTTCAATTCACTTGAAAAAGGGAGAGCGGTCGTATCGACAGGCCGACGGTCGGATTCGACTCGTACCGAATTCGATACCGATCAGCTCACCATGCATTCCTGTTTTCCGCTGGACGCTATCTCGTACATAGTCGCACAAACAAACCGTTGCCTAATCAGGGAGTCTTTATTAAATGGCAAAGGGCGGCCCCGTTAGAAAGAACGGGGCCTTGACGCAACCCTTTCTATGAGAAATTGTTGCAGACTCGACTCTACGAGAAGTTTTGTTTATATCATCCGCGCCATGAATGCCGGGGTTTTCTAACGGGGTAAATACGGAGAGTATAAGAGGCTTCAGCGATTACGCAAAAAACCGCTAACCCCACTCCCCTCAAAAACAAGAACGAGACTCCCTGGGAAAAAGCCTTCCAAATGAACCACCATCCCAAGAAGTCGGGATGGTTTCAGGGTTCAAGGATTCCAGGGGGCATGGATTCAAGTAAATCCTGAAGAAGCTACAGGCAGATAGATGAGAAGTAGGAAAAATGTTTGAGGCACTGATGAAATCTTTAGGAAATAACCCCTTGAATCCTCGAATCCTTTTCCAGCGACCGAATTAGAGAAAAGCCCTTTTAGAGATAATGAAGCAGGACTCACAGGTTATAGGGTCTTAAGCATCTCCTCAGCAAAATCCCTCAGATCCCCATTTTGCGTGGTCATGGCCAATATGTCTACCTTCGCTTTGAACCCTTGCTTTTCGATTAGCGTTCTGCTTTCGTAAAGGCTCTTCATTGCGGTGAGCGCCTCCAAAACTTTCTCAGCATCTGAATAATCCAACAGAAGAGAAAGCGTGCTCCAGTCATCAGGTAGACCATATTGATCCAAATAGGCATTGACCGCTGCTTCGAACTGATCTGTTCCGTGGTAGCGCTCAAGGTCGTTTAAGGCCTTCTGATGTTTCTTCGTTCCTTTCTTTCCCATGAAAAGTTTATCAGCCTCCTTTCGGTACTTTTTCATGACCCACTCAGACCGCCGAGACCTCTCTCGGTCGGGTGGCTTTTCTTTCGGAGCATAAGGACTTCTATCCTTCCTCCGATCAACCTCTCTCCAGGAAATTTTCTCCCTCTCATCTTCGTCGTGATACCGAACCATTGTCTTACCTACTATTGAGTTTTTGGTTTTTCGTGGCGATTCGCCTCCACTCCTTGAAGCGTGAAGGTGAGAGTGACCACTTCTCCTGATTTTCCAAATCTCTCCAATGGCCTTTCGTTGAACACGAGATCGAGTCCTCCTGCATTTCCAACAAGTAAACGGATCTGTTTCAGCCCCCGATGGGACCCTCCTTCACCAGGTTTAAGGATCATCTCTTGCTCAGGCTGACCGTCCACCTGAATACGCACCCAGGTCTTCTCAACCGCCTTGAGCTGGAGTGATAAAGGCTCTTCTTCTGCAACAGAGGTTGTGCCAGTGATTTGAGGTAAAGGAGGAGAGGTCAGGGTCTCTTCGGTTTTAGGCTTAACAGAAATGGATTCAACCGCCGGTTTGGAAAGATAAAGGAAGAAATAAAGGGCAATGAGGCTTGCTACAATCACTCCTCCAATCATCAACAGATGCTTCCTTTTCCATAAAATCTTCTTTTCAGGTGGGACTTCCGTATGTCTGACCGGTTCCCCTTTTAAGAAGTTTTCATAGCGACGGATGACATCATTGGGGTCAAGTCCGATATAATTCGCATAAGTTAAAAGGAATCCTTTGATATAGGTGGCGGAAGGGAGAAGCTGAAACTGATCCTCTTCGATGGCCTTGAGGAGATGCTCCCTTACCCTTGTGTGATTTGCAACTTCTCTCAAGGAGATCTTCCTGATCTCCCGTTCCCTCCGAAGGTAGTTCCCTATGGATTCCTTATCATCCATCAAGGGGTCACCTCAAGCCCGATGTGCAGAGACTGGCGGATACCCCAAACGATTCAGGGCACGGGGGTCTTGGGTCCAATTCTTCTCCACATTTACCCACAATTCCAAAAAGATCCTTGTCCCTAAAAGGGCCTCTATCTCTTTCCGTGCCGCCTCCCCAATCTTCTTCAATCTCTGTCCTCCCTTTCCGATAAGGATCTTTTTTTGAGAATCCCTCTCCACATGGATCGTTCCCTTGATGACGATCAGATTCCTCTCAGGATGCTCTTTAAATTCTTCGATGGTGACAGCGGTTGAATAGGGAACCTCTTGATAAGATTGTTGGATCACATTCTTCCGAATGGTTTCGGAGACGAGAAAACGTTCCGTCTGATCCGTCACCATGTCTTCTGGATAATAAGGTGGAGATTCGGGAAGGTCATTGAGGATCTCATCCAATAAGATGGCTACTCCTTCTCCGGTGACCGCCGAGATGGGGATGATTTCTCCGAAGGGACGGAGTCTTTGATATTGATCGATGATGGGAAGGAGGGCTTCTTTCTTGATCAAATCGATTTTATTGATAATCAGGAATGGAATACCTTTGCTCCCTCGGAGGGATTCGATCATCTGCCGATCCTTTTCCACATGAGGAGCTGGCGCCTCGATCATAAAGAGTAAGACATCTGCATCCCAACCTGAGGCAATGGCCGTTCGGGCCATCCGCTGGCTCAATTCTGACCTCCCTTTGTGAAGCCCTGGCGTGTCGATGAAGATGAATTGACCTCCCTCTACATTCTTGATTCCGAGGATTCTGTTTCGAGTGGTCTGCGGTTTCTCGGAGACAATGGCAATCTTATCACCCACGAGGCGATTTAAAAGCGTCGATTTCCCTACATTGGGTCTTCCAAGGATGGAGATAAAACCAGATTTAAAAGGAGCCATGTTTTAGTGATAAGTTCGGGGTTAAGAATTTGGAGCCAATCAGACGGTGCGTTCGGGGAACGCACCCTACGGCACCTATAATGTACGTTTGTATTAGCAGCATATCAAAATCTTGTCTGCCTAATAATGTCTAAACTATTTTGTACCGACTATATAGTGAACGCCTTAATAAAGTAGTCATTGCGAGGAGCGAAACGACGTGGCAATCCCATGAGATTGCTTCACTTCGTTCGCAATGACACGACGCGCATGTCAACTTATTTATGGCGTTCACTATAGTAAAATCTCCGAACTCATTACTCCGAACTATTTCTGTTTATGAGGATAACGTCAGATCTAATACCTCTTGGATATGTTCGACCAAAACGAAGGACATCTCCTTCTTGACATAGTCTGGAATATCGCTGAGATTCTCTTCATTCTTTTTCGGCAGGATCACAGTCTTCACCCCTGCTCTTCGAGCAGCCAGAATCTTTTCCTTAATCCCTCCCACAGGTAGCACTCTACCACTCAGTGTCAACTCTCCGGTCATGGCCATCTCGTGAGGAATGGGTTTCCCTCTCAAAAGAGAGAGTACGGCAGCGGCAATCGTGATGCCTGCAGAGGGCCCATCTTTTGGAGTTGCCCCTGCGGGAACATGGATATGAATATCACATTCCTGATAAAAATTTTCAGGGATATCCAAGCTGAGAGCGTTGGCTCGAATATAAGAGAGGGCAGCTTGTGCGGATTCCTTCATGACCTCACCAAGGGACCCTGTCAAGATAAGCCCTTTATCCCCCTTCATCTTTGAAGTTTCAATGAAGATAATATCCCCCCCATTCTCTGTCCAGGCTAGTCCTGTGGCCACTCCGATCCGGTCTCTCTCCTGGGCGACCTCGCGGTAGAATTTTCTCGGACCCAATAGCTCTTCTACCCCTGCTTCATTCATTTCCATTTTCGGTGAATGTTCCATTGCCACCTCTTTGGCAATTTTGCGACATAAGGTTGCAATCTCTCTTTCCAAATTTCGGACCCCAGCCTCTCGGGTATATTCCCGAATGATCTTATAAACGGCATCTGGAGTGAAAGCGAGAGGGTAATCTTTCAGCCCATTCTCTTCTTTCTGGTGAGGGATCAGAAATTGGAAGGCAATCTTCTCCTTCTCCTCCTCCGTATATCCTGACAGATGGATGACCTCCATCCGATCCAACAGGGCAGGAGGGATGGGCAATAGGGTATTGGCCGTTGTAATAAACAGGACATGGGAGAGATCAAAAGGGACATCTAAGTAGTGATCGGTAAATGAAAAATTCTGCTCAGGATCGAGGGCTTCAAGAAGGGCAGCCGCTGGATCGCCACGAATGTCCTGACCGATCTTATCCACCTCATCGAGCATAAAAACCGGATTGGAGGCCTCCGCCCTTCTGATCTCTTGAATAATCCTGCCTGGAAGGGATCCCACATAAGTTCGACGGTGCCCCCGAATCTCTGCCTCATCCCTCACCCCCCCTAAGGAGATGCGGATGAATTTCCTCTCCAGGGCGCGGGCAATGGAGCGCCCTAAGGATGTCTTGCCAACCCCAGGGGGGCCGACAAAACAGAGGATCGGACCCTTCATCGATTCTTTCAGTTTTTTGACAGCCAAAAATTCTAAGATCCGGTCCTTCACCTTTTCGAGGTCATAATGATCTTCGTTGAGGATGGTCCTGGCCCGGCCGAGATCCAAGTTGTCCACCGACTTCTTGTCCCACGGCATGGTAATGAGGTAGTCGAGATAGGTTCTAGAGACGGTATATTCTGCAGAGACTGGATTCATCCGTTCCAGCCGATTGATCTCTTTATCAGCGATCTCCTTTACCTTTTGGGGCATCCCAGTCGTTCTGATCTTCTCCCGCAGATCGCTGATCTCTGCCAGATAGGGATCATCCTCAGGCCCCTCTTTTTGCCCCCTTAATGAGGGACGAAAAGAATGCTCCTTCTGAAATCTCCCCGCCTCTTTACCAGGATGGATCAGTCCATTGGGTCTCGTGGGAAAGGATTGAATCTCACGATTAAAGTGATCAAAGACCTTTTTCAATCGCTCCAGGGGGTCGATGGTTTCAAGAACCTCTTGCTGATCTCTTAATCCTAAATGGAGGGTTATGGCGATCATGTCAGCGAGCTTGCCTGGCTGGTCAATCTTATCAAGGGCTTTCAGCGCCTCTTCAGGGAGAGGCTTACCCATAGAGAGAGAAACCTTAAAGAGGGTCCCAATGCTCTGGACAAGTATCTCCGAAAGGATGGTATTTTCGTGATATTCGTTCACCTCTTTAATGTCTGCCTTGAAATAAGGGGCCTCATGAGTGATGTTTTGGAGAAAGACTCTTTGAAGGCCTTCTACAACAATTTTCATCCCTTTGTTCGGTAATTTGACCAATTGAAGGATTCTGCACACCGTTCCAACAGAGAGGAGATCCTTAGGCTGCGGATCTCGGATATTAGGCTCACGCTGACCAACACATCCGACAAGGCTATTCTCCAATATCACCTTATTCAAAAGGATTAAAGCCTCGTCTGACTGGACAAAAATAGGGGCAACCACGCAAGGAAAGATGATCGTCTCTTTTAGTGGGATAAAAAGCAGCCGTTGAGGAATCAAGTAGCTTTCCGATTTGTTAAGATACCTCACAAAAAACTCCTGCCTCAGATTTAAAAGTAGGAAATATTATACGAAAATAATGCCATTTGTCAACGCAAACCCTGTTAGAAATTCCAGCGGGGCGTTAAACCCCACCGGAATTGTTCTAAAATGTAACCCCGTCGCAGAGCAGCGGGGCATTATTTCTAACGGGGCAAAGAGAAGAGTTCTTTGAGGACAGACCAAGCTTGTGGTGAACACCAATCCCTTTCTCCCGTGACTTTTCCAACCATCAAACCTTCTCTGTCGATGAGGATTATCAAAGGGATCCACCCCCCCACCCCATAGTGGTCCATAATCTTCTCCTTCAGAATTAAGAGGACAGGGAGAGTGATATAATCTTCTTTGATGATGCGTTCGGCCCTTTTCTGCCTTTGTCCATCGATGGTAAGTAGGAGGATGGTAAATTGGTCTCTCTTTCCAATGGAGAATTTCTCCAATAAGGTAATGCTCTCTCTGCAACTGGGACACCAGGTAGCCCAAAACACCAACAAGACCGGTTTTCCTTTAAAGTCGCTGAGGGAGACGGTTTTTCCGTCCAATCCTTTTAGGGAAAAGGCAGGCGCCTCTTTTTTTTCCGTGAAACGCTGGACACCAAAAGAGGAGCAGGAAGGACAATCCTCGCGTAAAGCAGGAGGAGCACCTATTGTCTGCGGGATTGAGATGGAAAAAACAGCAACCCCTAACATTAAGCACAAAAGAGAAAAAAGGTTCTTTCTTTTCATTATCATTCCCAGGCCAATGCCCGATAAAGACCTACTAATCAGTCCATAATTGTATGGACACTGAAGAATGAATTTCCTAGCCGTTCGTGCTGAGCTTGTCGAAGCATGAATGGCGTGACGAAGCCCTTCGACAAGCCTGTCCTGAGCGAACCGCTCCCCCTTCGACAAGCTCAGGGCGAACGGTGAGTTGAAGGGCTCAGTGCGGACGGTGATAAACTAAATGGACAGTATTGGGGTGGAATTTTCCGAAGAATATGTCTAATCAATTATGGACTCCTTAGTAATATGACAAAATCTTCTCATTCTTCAACCATCGTCCGTACCCGCTGTTACACAGATAACTACTCTACGAAGAAAAGGATCGTCTTGGAGATTAACTCCAAAATAAAACAAATATTAACCCCCGTCAATATATCCTTGAAAAGAGACTTTAGAAATGGTAAGTTGGCATATCGATCTAAGATGTAATGCGAGCAGTTCTAAACTAAAAATCTCGTAACATTTTAGTGCTTTGAAAAATTTAGTCGATGGCAGTATTTTAGAGGCTCGTCATTCCTGCGGAAGCAGGAATCCAGTTTTTTTAGGTTCTGGATTCCGGTTTTCACCGGAATGACGGACACAGACGGAGTCTTTTCCAAAAAGCTAAAGTGTTACAAAATCTCAAATGCTTAGTGTTCCTGTCTTCTCGCAGGGAAAGGAGGTTTTATGGCTGGAGTAAACAAAGTCATTCTCGTCGGTAATTTGGGTGCAGATCCAGAGGTCAAGTATCTCAGCAGCGGAACCACCGTCGCCAATTTTCGGATGGCGACCAGTGAAAACAGGGTAAACCGATCGTCCGGAGAGAAGACCACGATCACAGAATGGCACCGGGTTGTTGCTTTCGGACGACTGGCTGAGATTTGTGGAGAATATCTAAGCAAAGGGAAACAGGTCTACATTGAAGGCCGAATTCGCACCCGCTCTTGGGAGGACAAAGAAGGAATCCGTAAGTTTACCACTGAAATTATCGCAAATCAAATGCAGATGTTAGGAGCACCAGGAACACCCGTGGAATTGCCCGATTCTGATAAGGGGTTAGAAATGGACCACGAGGTGACCCCGGGGCCAGATGATGAAGTGCCGTTCTGATTTCGGATTTCGAAATACGGAATTCGGAATAACTAATTTAGAATTTCGATTCTGATTTTAATTCCACAATCATCATTCCGCAATCCGCATTCAAAACAGATATCTTCTCATGCTGACATTGAGGAGAATGCCAATTCCAATCAGAGTGGAGATGAGGAAAGACCCCCCATAGCTAAGTAAGGGAAGAGGAATCCCTACCACCGGCAACATACCCAACACCATCCCGATATTGATAAAGATGTGCCAGAAAAGCATAGCGACCACACCAAAGACAAGGATGGCACCAAAGCGGTCCTTCGATTCGATGGCGATGCGAAGCCCCCACAGAATCAAAGTTAGATAGAGTCCTACGACAAGGAGGGTGCCGATCAGCCCCCACTCCTCTCCCAGGGCGGAGAAGATGAAATCTGTCTGCTGCTCTGGTAAAAACCCCAGCTTGCTCTGCGTCCCACTCATGAACCCCTTGCCAATGATTCCACCCGATCCCACAGCAATCTTGGACTGAATCAGGTGATATCCAGCCCCCAAGGGGTCCAAGTTTGGATTAAAGAACGTGATGATCCGCCTCTTCTGGTATTCTTTGAGAAAATGCCAAAGGATAGGAAGAGCGGATGCCCCGGCCAAGATAAGTATGAGTAAAGATGACCAGCGAACTTTAACGAAGAAAAGGATAGAGACAAAGACTAAACAAAGGATGATGGCTGTTCCCAGGTCGGGTTGTTTGAGGATTAAAACCATCGGTAGAAAGAGAAGGAGAAAGGGGAAGAAGAGGTTTTTTAATGAATAACCCTCTTGATGGGAAGGCCGCTGGAAAAACTTCGCCAGTGCCAAGATGAAAGAGATCTTGACAAATTCGGAAGGTTGAAAAGTGAGAAACCCAATCCTGACCCATCGCTGGGCACCTGAAGTGATGATGCCATAACCCAATACTGCCAACAGAAGGATCAGAATAATTATATAAACGATATAAGCCAAGTCCGAATAAAAACGGTATTCGATAAAAGCAACGGTGATCATCAACACCAGACCGATAAGGAGCCAGAAGATCTGCTTGAGGTAGAGGGGGGTGCCAGGCCCCTCCCCACCGGAGGTGGCGCTGTAGAGGTTAAGGATGCCAATGGCAGTGATGAGAAGGACAATCCCTAATAGAGTCCAATCGAAGTGGATGAGGAGGCGTCGGTCAATCATCATGTTTTGAATCCACCTGCGCTCTTGCCATTTTGGGAGGCATTGAGGGTTCAAGGCTGAGATATTTTTCAATCACTTTTTTCACAATCGGAGCTGCAGCCGCTCCTCCAAAACCTCCATGTTCAACGAGGGCAACAATGGCTATCTGAGGGTCCTCAAAAGGAGCATAGGCCGCAAACCAGGCATGATCCCGAAATTTTAATGGCATTCGATCCATATCCCCTTTTTTAAAATCCTGTGCCATCTTGACGACTTGGGCCGTACCGGTCTTCCCAGCGACATTAGTCCCTTTTAATGCAGCCGCCCATCCCGTTCCATGAGGCTCGTTCACCGCTCCTAAGAGGGCTTCCTGAATGATGTGGAGAGTCTTTTCAGAGACTGCGACTCTGCCCATCTCCTGGGGCGGATACTCTTTCAAAATATTCCCATAGATGTTTTCTACCCTCTCCACCACTTGAGGGAGGTAAAGCTCCCCTCCATTAGCGACGGCTGAGATGAGCATAAGGAGTTGAATGGGGGTTACGTTCAGATATCCTTGACCTACTGAAAGGGAAAGGGTCTCCCCACTGTACCATGGAACTCCAAAATATTTCTTCTTCCATGAAGTGGTGGGAACGTTCCCCACCTTTTCATGTGGTAGAAAGATTCCTGTCTTTCTTCCCAACCCGAACTCATTAGCATAATAGGCAATTTTATCAACCCCAACTTTCAATCCCACCTGGTAAAAAAAGATGTCACAGGACTCGACGATGGCACGATGGAGGCTGAGCGTTCCATGTCCTCCTTCTTTATAACAACGGAAATCCCGATTCCCATAGGGATAAACTCCTGTGCAGCTAAACTGCGTTTCTGGGGTGATGATCCCTGATTCTAGACCAGCAATGGCAGTAACGATTTTGAATACTGAGCCAGGAGGATACTGGCCTTGAATCCCTTTGTTCTGGAGAGGATGATGGGGGTTTTCCAAAAGTGATTTCCACTCTTCTGGCGAGATGTTCCCAGCAAAGAGATCGGGATTAAAGGAGGGCTTGCTCACCATCGCTAAAATTCTGCCGTTTTTAGGGTCCATAGCGATAAGGGCTCCATTTTTGTCTTGGAAGGCCTCTTCGGCAACCTTTTGGACGTCGAAATCGATGGTGAGGATGACGTTGCTTCCTGGAAACGGCTCAACACGTTGCAGGGGTTTGACCTCTCTTCCAAGGGCATCTACCTCAATCTGCCTACCTCCATCGGTTCCTTTGAGATCGGTTTCCCATCGATATTCAACTCCATATTTCCCGATCAGCGCACCCATTCGATAAGGGGATTCCTTCGACTCTTTCAATTCTTTTTCGTCGACTTCTCCGAGGTAACCGATGAGAT
>Ga0299915_10004074_pt1 | contig 10601 bp, 7 predicted proteins | sample RVTome_13_FD_200263 | JGI IMG/M metagenome (GOLD analysis project Ga0299915, IMG submission 200263) | Soil microbial communities from uranium-contaminated site in the Upper Colorado River Basin, Wyoming, United States - RVT92D227 (version 2) ... | reverse complement strand
GTCGGGAAGACGGTCCCGTAGATCCGCTGGAGCTGCCGGCCCTTCTCGTCCCCCTTCCAGTAGGCTCCGGAAACGGAGAGAAGCTTGATATGGGCCAGGAAGCCGGCCGAGGGGACATGGGGACCCAAGCAGAAGTCGAGGAAGGCCCCCTGCCGATAAACGGTCACCTGCGCTTCGCCCTTCTCCTCGATAAGCTCGACTTTAAGCTCCTGGCCGCGCTCCCGGAAGAGGCGGATAGCATCCGCTTTCGGCAGAACCAGCCGTTCGACGGGAACGTCCTCGCGGACGAGCTCCTTCATCCGGGCTTCGATCGTCTGGAGGTCTTCGGGAGTGAACGGCGTTGCGCGCTCAAAGTCGTAAAAAAAGCCGGTTTCCACGGCCGGTCCGATACCTGTCTTGGTCTCGGGGAAGAGGTCCAGGACAGCGTGAGCGAGGAGATGGGAGGCGCTGTGCCGCAGGACGTCTAGGGCTTCGGGGTCGTCCGGGTAGACAGGGACGGCCTCGGCGTCGGCCTCGACCGGGAAGCTGAGGTCCCGCAGGACACCGTCGACCCGGGCCAGGACGGGCTTCCGGCCGAGCTTCAGTTTCTCCAACGCAGCGGACAGACGGGTCCCCGGCTCCACGGAAAGCACAGAATCTTCAATCTTCAGTTTGACCATGCCGTCCATCACGAATCAGAATCAGAGTCAGGGTTCAACCGGGGCGGGCGATGCCAAACGCGTCCTCGGGACGGCCGTTCGTTCACTGACCGCTCTGCGGGTCTGGTAGGCGCGGAGGGAATCGAACCCACGACCTCTTCCGCGTCAAGGAAGCGCTCTACCACTGAGCCACGCGCCTAACCTTCGCTCTGTAAAGCCTTTATATCTTATGGAAATTGCCCCAAGGTGTCAATACCGCTTCCAGGGGGAAAAGGGCCCCCGGAAGAGGTTTCCGCGGCCGTTTACCTCGGCCCGGGAAGTCTGTAAACTAGGGACGTGGAGCGTCCAGGAGAGCCCCTATGATCGGCATCCTATCGGATTCACACGACAACCTGCCCGCCGTGCGCCTGGCCGTCCGTCTGTTCCGGGACCGGGACTGCGAGCTGGTCCTTCACGCCGGCGACATCGTCGCCCCCTTCACCGCCCAGGAGCTGCGCGGCTGCGGCTGCCCTGTCAGGGCCGTATTCGGCAACTGCGACGGGGAAAAAGAGGGCTTGCGGAAGGCTTTCGACGGCTGGGGGGCCATTGGGGAGCCTCCTGTCCGCCTCAAACACGGCCGGCTGAGCATAACCCTCACGCACCGGGACACCGGACTCGACCGGCTTCTGAAGTCCTCCTCGGGCGGCGTTCTGATATTCGGCCATACCCACCGGCCCCTGGTCGAGCGGCGGGGGACGGCCCTTTTGGTCAACCCGGGCGAAGCCGGAGGCTGGCTGCACGGGGAAAGCACGGCCGCCCTCCTTGACCCGGCGACCCTGGCCGTCGAGATCATAACCTTGATGTGAGGACTATGGCCAACCCCATCCGTAACCGTCAGAAGCCGTTCTGGCAGCAGGTCCGCAAGCCCCTTCGGCCCCCGCCCCGGCCGGCCGGCGGCCGCCCTGGAAAAAGGACCCCGGCCCGCCGGGACAAGCCCTGAAAGCCGGCGGCTGGAGGCCCGTCCGGACCCGCCCGCCCGTCTTGCCTTAAGGTCAAGATTGGACTATACTTGTTGTTCTCGTTCGGACAACTGAAGATGACGAAAATGAGTGTGGTGAGGTATTTTACTTTATATGAGGAGTTCATAACTTGAAAAAGGTCATCATCATGGGGGCCGCAGGCCGCGATTTCCACAACTTCAACACCTATTTCCGGGACAACAAGGACTACCGGGTGGTAGCCTTCACGGCCACCCAGATCCCGGATATCGAGGGACGTAAATACCCCGCGGCCCTGGCCGGGAAGCTCTATCCCAAGGGCATCCCCATCCACGCCGAGGCGGAGCTCAACGACCTCATCGCCGCCCACAAGGTCGACGACGTCCACTTCGCCTACAGCGACGTCTCCCACGAGTACGTCATGCAGAAGGCCTCGCAAGTCCTGGCCGCCGGGGCCAACTTCGTCCTCCTCGGTCCCGACGATACGATGATCAAGAGCCGCAAGTCCGTTATCTCCGTCTGCGCCGTCCGCACCGGCTCGGGCAAGAGCCAGACCAGCCGCAAGGTGGCCACCCTCCTCAAGGGCCGCGGCCGCCGTGTCGCCGTCATCCGCCACCCGATGCCGTACGGCGATCTCGTCAAGCAGAAGGTCCAGCGTTTCGCGGCCTACGCCGACCTCGATAAGCACGAGTGCACGATCGAGGAGCGCGAAGAATACGAACCGCACATCGACCAGGGCATCATCGTTTATGCCGGCGTCGACTACGGGGCCATCCTCCGCCAAGCCGAGAAAGAGGCCGACGTCATCTTGTGGGACGGCGGCAACAACGACTTCTCCTTCTACAGGTCCGACCTCGAGATCGTCGTCGCCGACCCGCACCGGGCTGGGCACGAGCTCCGCTACCACCCCGGCGAGACGAACTTCCGACGAGCCAAAGTCATTGTTATCAATAAGATGGATACGGCCCGGCCGGAGGATATCGACCTCGTCCTGGCCAACGCCAAGCGGGTCAACCCCAAGGCGGTCATCATCCGCGCCAACTCGCCGACCATCGTTCAGGACGGCGGCCGGATCACGGGCAAGCGCGTCCTCGTCATCGAGGACGGCCCGACCCTGACCCATGGCGGCATGAAGTTCGGGGCCGGCATCGTCGCCGCCAGGAAGTACGGCGCCGCCGAGATCATCGACCCCCGCCCCTTCGCCGTCGGCTCGATCAAGAAGACGTTCGAGAAATACAGCCACCTCGACAATGTCCTGCCGGCCATGGGCTACGGCGAGAAGCAGACCAGCGAGCTGGCCAAGACGATCGAAGCCATCGACTGCGACCTCGTCGTCAGCGCCACGCCCATCGACATCACCCGGGTCATCAAGGTGTCGAAGCCCATCCTCCGCGTCGGCTACGAACTCGAGGAGATCGGCACGCCCACGCTCAAGGACGTCCTTAAGGGCTTCTGAGGTCCGATGAAACAGCGGCTCGCGCTCATCGCCTTCGGCGGCAACGCCCTCCTCCCCGACAATCGTCACGGTCGGCAGGAGGACCAGGAGCGGAACGCCCAGAAGGCGGCCGAGCTCATGGTCCATATCGTCCGCAAGGGCTACGAGCTCATCATCGTCCACGGGAACGGGCCGCAGGTCGGGAATCTCCTCCTCCAGCAGGAGGAGGCCGCGGCCAGGGTCCCGCCCTACAGCCTGGACGTCTGCGACGCCATGACCGAGGGCAGCATGGGGTTCATGCTCGAGCGGTCGATCACGAACGAGCTCCGGCGCTGCTCGCTCGACAAGGAGGTCGCTTCGCTCGTGACCCAGGTCGTCGTCGACCGGGATGACCCCGCCTTTCTCCACCCGACCAAACCCGTCGGACCGTTCTATTCGCCGGAGCGGGCCGAGACGCTGGGCCGCGAAAAAGGCTGGACCATGGTCGAGGACGCCGGCCGCGGCTGGCGCAAGGTCGTCGCCTCGCCCAAGCCCATCGACGTCGTCCCCAAATGGGTCATCAGCGACCTCGTCCGCGCCGGCCGGATCGTCGTCGCCGCCGGCGGGGGGGGCATCCCGGTCATCCTCAACGCCAACGGCTTCTTCGAAGGGGTCGAGGCCGTCATCGACAAGGACTACGCGGCCAGCCTCCTGGCCCGCGAAGTCAAGGTCGACCTGTTCATCATCCTCACCGCGATCGAACGCGTCTGTCTCGATTTCGGCCGCCCGACCCAGCGAGAGGCTCCCGTCCTCACGGTGGACGAGGCGCGCCTGAACCTGGCCGAAGGCCAGTTCCCGCCCGGCTCCATGGGGCCCAAGATCCAGGCCGCCATCGATTACATCGAGGCGGGCGGCGAGGAGGTCCTCATCACCAAGGACAGCCACCTGAAGGCCGCCTTGCTGCACCGGTCGGGCACCCGGATCGTCCGGTCCCATTAGGAGAAATGCGATGGAGAAGGATTTCCTGTCGATCCGCGACCTGAGCACGTTCGAGTTCCACCACACCCTCGAGCTGGCCGAAGAGATGAAGAAGCGTCCCCGCAAGCACCGCCACGCCCTCCGGGACAAGATCCTGGCCATGATCTTCCAGAAGCCGTCCCTCCGGACGCGGATGACCTTCGAAGTCGGGATGCTCCGGCTCGGCGGCGAGGCCGTCTACCTGGCCCCGTCCGACATCTCGCTCGGGTCGCGCGAGGGAGCCTACGATATCGGCCGCAACCTCGAGCGCTGGGTGGACGGGATCATGATCCGGACCTTCGCCCACCAGATCGCCGTCGACCTGGCCCGCAGCACGCGGATCCCGGTCATCAACGCCCTGACGGACCTCTCCCACCCCTGCCAGGCTCTGGCCGATTTCCTGACCCTCTGGGAACACAAGGGGGCCCTGAGCCGGCTGAAGCTAGCCTATATTGGCGACGGCAACAACGTCTGTCACAGCCTGATGCTCTCCGCCGCCCGGGCCGGGATGCGCATGGCCGTGGGAACCCCGGCCGGCTACGAACCCAAGCCCGAGGTCGTCGCCTGGGCCCGCGAGGACGGGAAGGACTCAGGCTTCAGCCTCCAGCTCGCGAACGACCCCGCGGAGGCCGTCCGCGATGCCGACGCCGTTTACACGGACGTCTGGGCGTCCATGGGCCAGGAGGCCGAGAAGGAGGCCCGGGCGAAGACCTTCGCCGCGTTCCAGGTCAACGGACGGCTCATGGCCCGGGCCAAGCCGGACACCCTCTTTATGCACTGCCTGCCCGCCCACCGGGGCGAGGAGGTCACGGACGAGGTCATCGACTCTCCGAACTCGGTGGTCTACGACCAGGCCGAGAACCGCCTCCACGCCCAAAAGGTCATCCTTAACCTCCTCCTCGGAAAGGCGGACTGAACGGAAACCCATGAGCACAGAGACGACGACCCTGACCACCGTGACTCCCGACGATCTCGCTCTCGTCCGCCGGGAGCTCGAGGCGACGCCGCGGCCTCTCCCCGTCCACGAACTGGCCGAAAAACTCGCCTTCCACAAGACCGCCGGCCAGCGGCAGCGGGACGTCAAGAAGTACGACCCGGACTGCCGGTACGAGGTCGGCGACGTGATCTACAAGGAATACAACGACACCCTGACGATCGGCAGCAAGGCCGCCGAACACTTCCAGGGCCCCGTCATCCTGACGGTCGTCGGCACACAATTCTATAAGCATTTCAACTGCGAAATGCTCGAGGTCGATTTTCCGGGCGGCGGCACGTTCCGCAAGTACGTCGACTACATGAAGAAGACCAAGACCCAGGTCCTCCTCCCCTCCAATTGCGAAGGCCGGGCCAAGGAGTCGGAGATCCTGGAGAAGTCGAGCGACCCGCGGCTGACCGAGCTCCCCATGACGGAGCGGGACCTCCGGAACCTGGAAAAGGCCCTCCACTCCGAGCTCGCCAAGTCGTCGGAGGTCTTCGGCTGGAACGACCGCTGGCAGTTGGCCTCGAAACGGGTCGACATCCCCGAGGCCAAGGTCAAGGAGATCGAGGAGGGCTTCGTCGCCGCCCCCGTCTCCGCTTCGACCGAGGTCCTGGTGGAGCGCCACTTCGGGCTTCCGCCTGCGCATGACCTCTTCGACCTCCACTGCTTGAGCCTCAGCGCCCTCCTCGATAAAAAATACAAACGGGATTTCATCCTGCTGTCGCTTGCGGGCTGGGGGCGCTGGCACCTGAAGAGAATCCTCAACGCCATGCCGGAGGGACTCCCGCTGGCGGCCCCGTCGGCCAAGGTCCCGGAGCTCGAGGCGCTCGAGAAGCCGGAGATGAGCGTCGTCACGGCCTTCCCGATCAAGGTCTACCTGACGTGGCGCGAGATCCTCTCCGGCGGGGTCCGACTGCCCCGGAGCCTGGCCAAAGAACTCGGCCACGGCCGGGAGTTCGTCTTCACCGACCCCGAGGAAAACAAGTCCACCCTCGGCACCTATTTTCCCAACGGGAACTATGTCCTCGGGTTGGGCGGTTTCTATGCGGCCAAGAACATCCCTCAGGGAACCAGCCTGACCCTCGAGCGGGGCGGCCCGACGTCCTTCAACTTCTGGGTCAAGAAATCGAAAAAGAAGCTCGCCGCGCCCCGCCTGGCCTACGACAGGGAGACCGACACCCTCCGGGATACCGGCGAGGAGGTCTTCACCTTCGCCGAGCCGAATAAGATCATCTACATCGAACGGGAGACCCTGGGGAAGCTCCTCCCCCTGGCCGCCGTCCGCGGCGACCTCGACCTCCGCGAGCTCCTCATCCTCATCTTCAAGACCCGCGGCCTCGCCACGACCGCCCGCGAGATGCATTTCCTGCGGGCCTATCACCTCGTGGACATCATCCGGCCGACGACCCAGGAGGACGTGGAGTTCACCCTGCTCAATTCCCCGGAGTTCAGCCGCGCGGAGAAGAAGGGCATTTTCATCTACCATGAACCCCATGTTCCCGCCGAGGAGGAGGCCGCGCTGCCCGCCTTCGCCGAGCTTACGGAGGAGCTCGCCGCGGCCGAGCTGACCCCCGAAGAGACGGCGCTGGCCGAAGCGGCGGCCGAGGCCGGCCGGGCGAGCGGACTCGCCGAGGCGGAAGAACGCGAGCTGGAAATCCGGGCGGCCAGAATGGAACAAGATATGCCGGCCGCCCCCGCTGGCGAACGGGTTCGGCCCGCCCCGGAGACTCCGGCCAAGAAAGAAAAACCGGCCAAGAAGAAGCCCCGGACCGAGGGGGACCGCGGACTCCGGCCGCGCAAGAGCGAACGCCGGGTCATCGAAGAGCGGATCACCGAGGAAGAGAGCGAAGCCGAGGCCTTATCCGCCCTCAAGCAGAAGGGAGAAGAGGCCGAGGATCTCCGCGCCCGCGAGCGGAAGAAAGAGGAAGCCAAGGTCGAAGCCAAGGAGGCTCCCAAGTTCGGCGGCTTCTTCGCCGAGATCCTGAAGAGCGCCCTGGTCAAGAAAAAGGACGAACCCGCGGCTCCGGACGAGCAAGAGCAAAAAAAAGAAGAGCCGCCGCCCGATAAGGAGTAGATCCCTACGGCCGGGACGGCGGCCGGAGGATCTCGCGGCTGGGGCCGACGCGGCGGGTGACCCCCAACTCGTCGAGGAGCTCCAGGAGCGGAATAGCGAACTTCCGGCTCAGCCCGGTCAGGGCCTTGAAATCGGCCACGGCCAGTTCCCGCCCGGGATGGGCGCGCACCTTGGCGATGACTTCGTCAAGCCACTGGGCGTGGATGTAAAAACCATCCTTTCCCTGGATGATCTTCTTCCGCTCGGCGAGCACGGCGAGCAGGGTCTGCAGACGGGACGGCGTCAGACCGAAGCGGGCCCGGATCTCGTCCAGGGACATCGTATAGAACTCTCCCCGGTAGCACATCTGCTCAAGGTCTTCGAGGGCCTTTTCCTCCTCCGGCCGAAGGGGGATGCGGAAGCCGGGAAGGCGCAGGAGGTCCTCCTCGGCGAGAAGTTTCCCGCGCCGGGCGAGACCGCTCACGGCCAGCCGCAGGACCGGCCCCGACAGGGCGAAGCGTTTGCGGACTTTTTCGAGCGGGGCGCCCCGCTCCCCCGGATTCCGCTCGTGGTACTGGCCGACGAAATCCAGGACGCGTTCCTCGAGGTAGCCCAGGGCGCTCCGGGTCACGAAGAACAAAGGCGCGAACGACAGGATCCGGATACGCCCGTCCGTTTCGAGTTCGCGGACCAGCGGCTCGAGCGTTTTCGCCGGGACTCGGGCGACGGCCGCGAGGTCCTCTTCGCGTAAGCCGTGAATGCCCCGTTCCTCGGCCAACGCCAGGAGCATTTCTCCGGCGTCTCCCCTCAGGCGGCGGAGCAGGGCGAGCCTGTGGTCATCCGCCCTGGTCTTCGGCTCGGGCGCGGCGGGATGAAGGGCGAGGCCCGTCCCGGCCCGCTTCCCGCCGGGCTCCAGGATCTCGAATTCGTCCTTCCACATCACCGGAGATGGAAGGTCGGCCGCGATATGGACGAAGGAGGAGCCCGGCGGCTCGGGCGCGGCGCTGAGCGGCGTCAGCGTCGCCTCGGCCCGCTCGCCGCCGAGCGCGACGATCACCCGTTCCCCTTTCCCCACTTTACCCCGGGGAGGGAAATCGACCACGGCGTCGAACAGCCGGCGCATTTTCATGCCGGCCCTCCCGAGGCCCGGGCGAGCATGAAGGTCATCCGCTGCAGAACCGGGTCGCAGGCGACGAGAACGACCCGCAGCCGGTCCCCCAGGTTGAACGTCCGGCCCCGCCGCCGTCCGCGGAGGGTTTTCGTCGTCCGCCGGACATAATAGTCCCCGTCGAGGGCCTGATACGGGAGAAGGCCGTCCGCGAAGTAATCGTCAAGCTCGACGATGAGACCGGCCTTGGTGATATCGACGACCGTCCCGGCGAATTCCTCGCCCAGACGCGTCTTGAGCAGCCGGAGAATGCGCCAGGTGACGAGGTCGCGCTCGGCATCGTCCGCGGCCCGTTCCCGCTCGGACGAATGGCGGGCGGCCGCGTCGAGGGGCCGCGGTTCGGGCGCCCCGCCGGCGAGGACGCTCTTCAACTGGCGGTGGACGACGAGGTCGGGATAACGCCGGATGGGGGACGTAAAATGCGTGTAGGATGTCTGGGCCAGTCCAAAATGGCCCGCGTTCTCGGGGGAGTAGGCGGCCAGCTTCATCGCCCGCAGGACCTGGATGCTGATGAACTTCTCCTCGACCTTGCCCCTGACGGCCTCGAGGACGCGCTGGAGGTCCTTCGACCTTATCCGCTTGGCCTCGGGCAGGGCAAGTCCGAAAGCGGCGATGAGGGTGCGGAGCTTTTCAAGGTCGCCCGGCGCCGGGGCGGGATGGACGCGATACAGAGAGGGCACCCCGCGCCGGGACAGGAAGTCGGCCACGGCGACGTTGGCCGCGACCATGAAATCTTCGATGAGCATGTGGGCCTCATTCCGCTCGGCCGCGACGACGCCGTGGAGGAGCCCTTCGCGGTAGACGAGCTCGGGCTCGACGAGGTCGAAGTCGAGTCCGCCCTCTTCCCGGCGGCGGGCCCGGAGGCGTTTGGCCAGCTCCTGCATCAAGAAAAAGTCGGGAACGAGAGAGGCGTAGCGCCCTTTCTCCTCCTCGTCCCCCTGGAGCACCTTAAAAACCGAGGTGTAGGTCATCCGTTCCACGGTCCGGATGACGGAGGGCGTGAACTGCGCGTCCACGACCCGGCCTTGCTCGTCGATCTCCATGAGGACGGACATCGTGAGCCGCGGGACCCGCGGCCGGAGGCTGCAGAGGTTGTTGGAGAGCTTTTCGGGCAGCATGGGCAAAGTGAGGTCGGGAAAATAAACGCTCGTCGCCCGCCGGTAGGCTTCGGCGTCGAGCTCCGTCCCCGGCTTGACGTAGTGGGCGACGTCCGCAATGTGAACGCCGAGGAGGACGTGGCCGTTCTCCAGGCGCCGGACGCCGACCGCGTCGTCGAAGTCCTGGGCGTGCTCGCCGTCGATCGTGACCGTGGGCCAGTCGCGGAAGTCGCGCCGGCCCGCGAGGTCGCCCTCCCCGATTTCTTCGGGAACGGCCGCCGCCTCGGCGAGTGTCGCCGCCGCGAACGTGGCGGCCAATCCACGCCGCCGGATGACGACCTCGGTGTCCACACCCGGGTCGTCGGCATGACCGAGGACGGCCGTCAAGGCCATGGTCTTCCGGTCGGTCTCGACGATCATCTCATCCCGGGGGACGAGCCCGGCCGCGGCCTTGACCGGAAGCTCCTCGGGTGAGGCGGAATCGAAGGGGAGGACGTACCCGCGGCCGCCCCGTTCCTTGTAGACGCCCAGGAACTTCGCGGTTTCCCGCTTCAGGACGCGGACGACGCGGCCTTCGGGCTTTCCCAGGCGGCCGAGTTCCGTGACAAAAACCTCGACCTGGTCGCCGTGCAGGGCGTCGCCGGCGAAGCGGCCCGGAACGAAGATATCCTCGCCGCCCTCCGCCCGGGTGACGAAGGCGAAGCCCCGCCGCGTGGCCAGGAACGTGCCGCGGACAAGGCCGCTCTGCGGGGCGAGGACGAAGTGTTGCCGGGCGCGCCGGACGACCCCGTCCCGCTGGAGCCGTTTCAGGTCTTCGACGAGCTTCGTCCGTTCGCGGCGACCGAGATGAAGCTCTTCGCCGATCCGGGTTACGGTGAGCCCCAACGGATATTTCTTGAGCAGCGAGAGGATCCGTTTATCTACTGCCATGGTCGGTCTATGCCTTCCTCCTCGTTAGTAATGGAACAGCGCGACGTAGGGCGCCGTGAACCGTTCCCGCCGTTCCTTGGCGAGGGCGGCGGCGAGGATCGCCTCGCGCTCGGCCTTCCCCCGTCCGGGATGCTCGTCGCGGAGCCGCTTCGCCCGGTCCTTCTTCTCTCCCTCTGGCACGGCCCGGACAAGCGCTTCGTCGACCTCGGCATCGATCCGCTCGAGGGCCTCCTCGTCCGGGACTTCGGCCGCGAGGATATCCGCGGCCCGGACGAACAGCGGCCGGATCTCGTCGGCCTCGGGCGGAAGGGAAGCAAGGAAGCGGTTG
>Ga0299915_10004073_pt1 | contig 10602 bp, 6 predicted proteins | sample RVTome_13_FD_200263 | JGI IMG/M metagenome (GOLD analysis project Ga0299915, IMG submission 200263) | Soil microbial communities from uranium-contaminated site in the Upper Colorado River Basin, Wyoming, United States - RVT92D227 (version 2) ... | reverse complement strand
GCATGCGCCGCGCCCGGTGAACCCTCACCTTGAGCGCGCCGACCGAGACGCCCGTGATGGCCCGGATCTGCTCGTACTCCATGTGCTCGGCGTGGAAGAGGACGAAGGCCTCGCGATACGTAGGCGGGAGACGGTCGACCTCGGCCTGGAGCGCGCTGGCGAGCTGGCGGTTCTCGAGATCGCGCTCGGGATCGCGCGGGGCGACGAGATCGAGCTCGTCCTCGGCGAGATCCGACGGGCGCTCGGCCCGGGCGCCTGCCTTGAGGTAGTCGCGGCAGCAGTTCATGGCGATGCGATAGAGCCAGTGGCGGAACCGGCCGTCGCCGCGCCACGAGCCGAGGCTCGAGTAGGTGCGAGCCAGCGCTTCCTGCGCCAGCTCCTCCCCCATGTACCGATCGCTCACCATGCGTGCACAGACGGCCACGAGGCCGCTCCCGTGCCGGCGGACGACGCCGGTGAAGGCCTCCCGATCACCGTCGAGCGTGCGCTCGACGGCATCCCGATCGGCGGCGTCCGCCAGATCGGGAACGTCGCTCGCGTCGGGGACGAGCGCCGCGCCTGGCACGGCGACGAGCTGGGGCCGCTTGGGGACGATGAGGCGCGCTCCTCTCCCTGAAGAAGACGACGGTTACCGGGGCAGGTTACCGCGCGGGAGGGCTCTGGGGGAACCGTCCGCTCGAGGAGGCGGCCGTAACCTCCGCGCGGGCGAGTCGTCCCACAATGAAAGGACAGACTCGTAGTGAGAGGAGCGACTTCATGAACGTACATCGTCCCCGCTTGGCCGGCCTCGTCTCTGCTGGCGCCATCGCCGTCCTCGCAGGCGGCTGCGGAGCCGCGAAGACGAGCGCCAATCAGCCCCCCACCGGCTTCGGCCAGTTCGCTGTTCGAATGGTCGACGCGCCACCGGACAAGTCGAGCGACGTCGCCGAGATCTGGGTGAGCATCACCGAGGTCACCGCACACGCCAGCCCCGGCGGCTGGACGACCATCGTGGCCAAGGACCCGCCGCTTCCGGTCAACCTCCTCGCCCTGCAGGACTCCGCGCTGGACCTCGGCTTCGCGAACCTGCCGGTGGGCACGGTCACGCAGATACGGCTGTACGTCTCCGCCGAGGAGGGCGCCAACTACATCGTGCGCGGGAGCGACCTCACGAAGCATGTGCCGCTCAAGGTGCCGAGCGGAGTGCAGTCGGGCATCAAGATCAAGGGGCCCTGGGATATCGTCGAGTGCAACCAGACGGCGGTGACGATCGACTTCGACGGCAAGAAGTCGATCTGGTACCACCCGACCGGCCAGGACGACGAGTGGATCCTGCGCCCCGTGATCCATGTGAAGAAGGGCGATGTCTTCGAGGTGGGCTGCGTTCCGGACGACGGTACGGGTGGGGTCATCGTCCCGCCGGAGTGCCAGGCGACGAGTGACTGCGCCGAGCGCGAGGTGTGCGCGGATGGCATCTGCACGGCGGGCGACACGAACGCGCCGTGCGCTCTCGACTCCGACTGTGCGAGCCTCATCTGCAGGGACGACCTGAGCTGCGCCCCGATGCCGACCGCGGTCCCCGAGGGCGGGGCCTGCGTAGTCGACGGCGATTGTCTCTCCGGCTCGTGCATCGAGCTTGTGTGCGGTCCCAGCCTGCAGGGCCATGAGTGCGGCGAGGCGCAGAGCTGCGGTACTGGCCTGACCTGCACGGCGGGTTTCTGCTACGGACAAGAAGGCCACGAGTAGGCGCGACGTGTCGAAGGCGCGATCAGGGAGCTGACCTGCAGAGCGGGTCTCTGCGACGGGGCCACCCCGGATAGCGGATCTCCCGGCATCATCGGTGTCGGCGCGTGAAGGGCGGGGGTGAAAGCCCTCGCCCTTCTCTATTCGGGAGAGCCCGAGACGTGGCTGGTCAGGCACGGGCTCGCGCCCGGCTACGCAGCCGATCCACGGGCTGGCGCAGCGGGGGTCGCAGCCGGGCGTGCCCTTCCCGGCTTCGGCTTCCTGGCGGGGGTGGCTTCCCTCGAGCGCTTCCGCCGTCGAGCGAGCTGCGCCGCGAGCTCGAGCGCAGCCCACATGCTCTTGGCGCTCGCCTCGCCCTTCCCGGCGATGTCGTAACCCACGCCGTGGTCCGGGCTCGTCCGGACGATCGGGAGACCGAGCGTCACGTTCACCGCGGGATCGCGCGCGACCGAGTCGAGCAGCTTCACCGGGATGAGGCCCTGATCGTGGTAGAGCGCGACCACCGCGTCGAACTCGCCGGCGACGGCGCGGAAGAAGACGCTGTCGGCCGGATAGGGGCCGGTCGCCGTGATGCCGAGCCGCCGCGCGCGCCCGAGCGCGGGCATGACGAGCCGCTTCTCCTCGTCGCCGAACGCGCCTCCTTCACCGGCATGGGGGTTCATCGCGCACACCGCGATCCGCGGCTTGGCGATGCCGAAGTCGACGCGCAAGGCCGTGTGCGTGGCGGTGATCGTGCCGAGGACGCCGCTCGCGGTGACCGCACGGGGCACCCGTGAGAGGGCGAGGTGGTTCGTGACGAGCGAGACGCGCAGGCGGGACCCCGCGAGCATCATCACCGATCGCTTGGCGCCGGTCTTTTCCTCGAGCCACTCGGTGTGCCCCACGAAGTCCTTCTCGGCGACCTGCACCTGGGCCTTCGAGACCGGGGCGGTGCAGAGGGCATCGGCCTGCCCGTTCACCACCGCGGCGTAGGCCGCCTGCAGATAGGCGAGCTGGGCGACGCCTCCCGCGCGGATGGGCCGCCCCGGTCTCGTCGCGACCCGCGGCAGCTTCGTGACCCGGACGAGCGCGCCCCCGGGCGGCAGCGGGTCGCCGAGGTCCACCGCCTCGAGCGCGAGCCGGGCCCGCCGCGCCGCGTCGCCGAAGACGCCCGCGTCGCCGAAGACGTACGGCTCGAGCGCGCCGCGGTGGGCTGCGAGGGCCTTGGCGGTCACCTCGGCGCCGATGCCGGATGGATCTCCCATGCTGATGGCGATTCGGATGCGCACGTACGTCCCTCTCTTTGATGCACGTCAGCGGGGACAAGGCCCCGCGCTACGGATTCGGACGGCGGTGCGAGGCTTGGTCGCACTCCCGGCCAGTCAATCCCGGAGCTCCGGGATCTTCACCTCGATCACCGCGTCCTTGCGCAGCTCGGCGATGTACTGGGCGCGGTACGTGTCCCCCTGCTCGTTCACGAGGCGGTCCCGGACCTCCTCCTTCACCTCCTCGAGCGGCCTCGCGCCCCCGCCACGGCGCTCCTCGACCTTCAGGAGCTGGATCCCGGGCGGAGTTCGGATGAGCCCCGAGATCTCTCCCGGCTGGAGCGCGAAGGCGACCTTCTCCACTTCCGGCTGGACGGTCCCGTGCCTGAGCCATCCCAGCTCCCCGCCCTCGGACGCGCTCGGTCCCTGAGACATCTCGCGCGCCACCTTGGCGAAGTCCTCCCCGGCCTTGAGCCGGGCCAGCGCCTTGTCGGCGATGGCGTTCACGCGCGCCGTCTCCGCCGCGTCGGCGTCCCGCGGCAACGGGAGGAAGATGTGCCGTACCCGCACCTCCTCGCTGGCGCGAAACTCCTGTGGGTGCGTCTGCCAGTAGTTCTTCACGTCCTCGTCGGTGACCTTCACCTTGTTGCGGATCTTGAGCTGCACGAGCCGCATCGACTCGAGGTCGCGCTTCACGGCCTTGCGGTAGGAGGCTCGGTCGAGCCCCTGCGAGCGCAGCGCCTCGTCGAGGCGCTCGTCGTCGAGTCCGTTGCGGCGCTTCACGTCCTGGATGACGGAGTCGATCTCGCCGTCCGTGATCTCGACCCCCAGCGCGGCCACCTGCGACTGGAAGAGCCGCTCCGAGACGGCGCCGTCGAACGCCTCCTTGAGCACCCGGGCGCGGTCTCTCTCGCGTGCCGGACCGGACGGCTGCGCCTCGATGCGGCGCAGCTCGGGGCCGGCCCGCTCCTGCAGCTCGAGGAGCGTGACGACCTCTCCGTTCACGAGGGCGGCGACCCGGTCGAGGACGCGGTGCGGGGGCGCGGGCGTGGCGAGGGTGGCGAGGAACAGGAGGATGGGAGCGTGCATGGCGATGAACATTTAGGGGGCCGCCGAGTCGAGCGCCGCCTGGTCGATCTGGATGCGGGCGTGCCGGCGGAGGGCGGAGACGAACTCCTCCTGGGCGTGAGCTCGCTTCTCGCGCAGGAGGCGGTCGTGGATGCGGCCGCGTACCTCGGCGAAGGCCTGTCGCAGCGTCGGTCGCCGGCCGACCACCCGGAAGACGTGGAAGCCGTAGGGCGAGGGCGTGACTTCGGAGACGGAGTTGAGCGGCAGCTTGAAGCAGACGTCGAAGACCTCGGGCATCCCCGAACCCTTGCCGAACCAGCCGAGATCCCCGCCGTCCTTGCCCTCCGGTGCGATGGAGGCGCGCCTGGCGACGTCAGCGAAGGTCTGCGGACGTCGGCGCACCTCGTCCCTCAGCTTCTGCGCCTCCGGCTGGGTCCGCACCACGATTTGCAGGGCGTGAACCTGCTCGGTCTGCTCGAACTCCTGGGCGTGCTCGGTGTAGTAGCGCTCCACCTCGGCCTCCGCGAGCTGCACTTGCGGGAACACCTCATCCGCGAAGAGCTTCTCGATGACGAGCTGTCCCTTGAGGCGTGCCCGGAGCTCCGCCTGTGAGAGCCGCTCCTCCGCGAGGAGATCGTCGAAGTGCGTGCCGGGGTACTCGGCGCGGAGCCGCAAGAAGGCGCGCTCGATCTGGTCTTGACCCACCGTTATCGAGCGCTCGCGCGCCCTCTGCATGAGGAGCGTGCGCTCGATGACTTCGTCGAGGATGCGGCGCCGCAGCGCGCCGTCGGGTTCCGCGCCCGCGCCCTCCGCGCGCGTGTGGTCGATCTCGCGCTGGACGGCCTCGCGCGAGATGGGCTCGCCATTGACGATGGCCACCGGGTGCGGTCCCTCCTTGCCCGGGGCCGGCTTGCCCGCGCAGCGCCCGCAGCCCGCCATGGCCGCGGCCGCAGCCAGGGCTGCGAGCGGGCCGAGTCGGGCGACGGGCGTGGCGGAGGACACTTCGGTTCGCTACGGCGAGCGGCTGGGCGAAGCGGGTGCGGCCGGCGAGGCTGGCGCCGAGGGCGCGGGGGGAACGCGCGGCCCCGGCATCGCGCCGTGGGGCGCCCCGCCGAAGGGGGCCGCGGCGACGGCGACCTTCTCCAGCTCGCCGTCGTTCACCTTGATGTTGGCCTCGTCGCGGAGCTTCTTCACGAACTCGTCGAACTCCTTCGTCTTTCGCTGGCTGTTCAACCTGGCCGTGATCTGGCCCTTCACGTCCTCCAGGCTGCGGTTCACCTCGGGCTGGCGCCCGAGCACGCGCAGGAGGTGGAAGCCGCGCGGGGTCTCGAGCACGGCGGGCGACGTCTGGTTGTCCGCGAGCTTGAACGCCGTGTCCGCGAAGGTCTCGCCGTAGGCCTTGGAGAGGTCGTCGCGCGTCTTCAGGGCCAGGTCGCCGCCCATGTTCTTGGTGGCTGCGTCCTCGGTGGATGCGCGCGCCGCGGCCGTGAAGGCGCCGACGTTCTTCTTCTCGTCCGCCAGCACCTTGGCGAGGATCTTCTTCGCCTCGGCGGCCTTCTTGGCGCGCTCGGGGGAGCCCGCCTCGGCCTTGAGGAAGATGTGGGCCGCGTGCACGCGCGCGGGCCGGTGGAACTCGTCCTTGTGCTCGTCGTAGTACTTCTGGACGTCGCCGTCGGGGACGGAGCTCGCGCCCTTGTCGCCCTGGAAGAAGCGCTGGTAGTACTTCGAGACCATCACCTTCTTCATGGTGAACTGGACGTCGGGGTCGTTCGCGAGGCCTTCCTTCTCCGCCGCCTTCGCGAGCAGCTCGAACCGCAGCATGTTGTCGAGGAACTGCTTCTTGCGGTCGAGGTTGTTGAAGCTGGCGCGGATCATCGGCGATTGCTCGTCGAGGCGCGCCTTGAGCTCATCGGCGGTGACGGTGATCCCGCTGCCCTGGGCGACCACGGCGCCCTTCTTGGCCGGGCTCGTGGTCGTGGTCTTGGAGCAGGCGAGACCTGCGAGGAGGGCGAAGGCGAAGCTGGCTCTGCGAAGCATGAGTTGGAGCTCCTGGTCTTGGGAGAGGAAAAAGACCACTGACCAACGCGCGAACTGGCGCTCTTCTTCCAGGGTCCGGAAACGTCGTACAGAAACCACACCGGCGAGCAAGGATCAAGAAATTCGCGCGCTTCGCGCCACCTCAGGCGGCCAGGCGCGCCAGGTCGTCCAGGACGCGCCGTACCGCGGCCAGGATCTGCTTGCCCCCCGCCGCCTCCTGGGCCGGCGTCAGGGCCGGCGGCGGGGCAGCCGGGGAAGGCCGTGCCCGTGCCACGGCCTTGGCGACCGCGGCCGCGACCTTCTCCGCTCGAGCCGCTCGAGCCGCCGCCGGCGCGGCGGGCCTGGCGATCCTCGGTGTGGCCGCCGGCGGCGAGGGCGTCCCGTCCGGCCCCAGGTGCGCGACGAGCTTCATCTCGGGCGTCAGGCGAAGCGCACCCTGGCTCGCCTGTACCTTCTTCGCGAGCTGGAAGGGGTCGAGCGCCGCTCCTTCGCCTAGCGTGAACACGAGGCGCCCGGGGCCGGCCTCGAGGCCGCGGATGCGGAGCGCGCGCAGCCGGACCTTCACCTGCATGATCGCCTGGAGCGCGTCGACCTCGTCGGGGGGATCGCCGTAGCGGTCCACGATCTCGGCCCGGATCTCGTCCAGCTCCTCGTCCGTGCCCGCCTGCGCGAAGCGCTTGTAGAAGTAGAGCCGCTGGTGGACGTCGGGCATGTACGGGTCGGGGATGAAGGCGGGGACCGGGAGCTGCACGTCGGGGTCGATCTCGTCGCTGGGCGCCTCGCCGCGCAGCTCCCGCACCGCCTCCTCGAGGAGCTGCGTGTAGAGATCGAACCCGATGGCCTCGATGTGCCCCGACTGGTCCTTGCCGAGCAGGTTCCCCGCGCCGCGGATCTCCAGGTCGTGGCTCGCGATCTTGAAGCCGGCGCCGAGCTCGGAGAACTTCTGCAGGGCCTCGAGGCGCTTCTGGGCGTCCTTCGTCACCGGCCGGCGCGCCGGCACGAGCAGGTAGGCGTAGGCGCGCTCGCGGCTCCGGCCCACCCGGCCACGGATCTGGTAGAGCTGGGAGAGCCCGAAGTGGTCGGCGCGATTCACGATGATGGTGTTCGCGCTCGGGATGTCGAGGCCGCTCTCGATGATGGACGTGGCGAGGAGGATGTCGAGCTCCTTGTCCACGAAGCGGCGCATCACGTCCTCGAGCTTGCCTTCGGCCATCTGCCCGTGGGCGACGCCGACGCGCGCCTTCGGGACGAGCTCCCGCAGGAACTTCTCCATGGCCGCGATGGAGCGGACCCGGTTGTGGACGAAGAAGATCTGGCCGCCGCGCCGGAGCTCCTGCTCGATCGCGTCCCTCACCGCCGCCGGGTCGAACTTCATGACGAACGTGCGGATGGCGCGGCGGTCCTCGGGCGGCGTCGCGATGATGGAGAGGTCCCGCGCACCGGCCAGGCTCATGTGGAGCGTGCGCGGGATGGGCGTGGCGGTGAGGGTGAGGACGTCGACGAGCTTGCGCAGGCGCTTCATCCGCTCCTTGTGGGCGACGCCGAAGCGCTGCTCCTCGTCGATTACGAGGAGACCGAGGTCCTTGAACGAGACGTCCGCGGCGAGGAGCCGGTGCGTGCCGATGATGACGTCGACCTTGCCCGCGGCGAGATCCTTCATGACGGCCCGGATCTCCTCGCCCTCCCGGAGGCGGGAGACGGCCTCGATGCGGACCGGATAGCCCTTGAAGCGCTCGCGGAAGGTCCGCTCGTGCTGCGCGGCGAGGACCGTGGTCGGGACCAGGATCGCGACCTGCTTCTTCGACAGCACCGCCAGCATGGCGGCCCGCATCGCCACCTCGGTCTTGCCGTAGCCCACGTCGCCGCAGACCAGGCGATCCATGGGTGGCTTCGCTCCGCTCGCGCGAGGCCCCGCCGCCCGGTGGGCGGACATGTCGTTCAGGACCTCCTCGATCGCCCGCGCCTGGTCGGCGGTGGGCTCGTACGGGAACTCGGCCTCGAACTCGCGATACGTCTCGTCCGGTTCGCGGAAGGTGAAGCCGGGGTGCGCCTGGCGCGCCGCGTAGATGGCGAGCAGCTCGCCGGCCATCTTGAGGAGCTGCTCCTTCACGCGCGCCTTGCGCAGCGCGAAGGAGCTGCCACCGAGTCGATCGAGGCGGATCGCCTCCGCCGCCGCGCCCGTGAACTTCTGGACCTGGCGCAGCTTCGACACGGGGAGGTAGAGGCGGTCCGCGCCCTCGTAGGCGAGGACGAGGAAGTCGCCCTCCACGCCCCGGATCTGCATCTTGCTGAGGCCGAGGTAGCGCGCGATCCCGTGCTCGACGTGCACCACGAGGTCGCCCTCGTTGAGATCGCGGAACGCCGAGGCGAAGGTGTTCTCGAGGCGGGTGGCGCGGGCGCGCTTCTTCACGCGGCGGCCGAAGATCTCCTCGTCGGAGAGGAGCGCCAGCCGCCCGGCGGTGTCGACGAAGCCGGCCGAGATGTCGCCCCGGAGGAGGTGCGCGTGGATGGCGGGATCGTACAGCTCGGCCGGGTCCCCGAGCGGGCCCTGGTGCACGCGCGCCGCCAGGCGCCGGTCCTCGAGCAGCCGCCTCAGGCGATCGGAGGCGGCCGGGCTGGAGCAGGCGACCACGGCGGCGAGGCCGCGCTTGCGCCATTCCTCGAGCCTGCGGGCGAGCGGGGTGAGCGCGCCCTCGTCGCCATGGGCGCCCTCTATCTCGGCGCGAAGGTCGGAGGTCTCCCCGAGCTCGAACCGCAGCGGTTCCTGCGCGCCCAGCCACACGCCATGGCGCCGCACGCGCGGGTGCTGCTCGAGCCGCGCCTCCACCTCGGCCGCGGTGAGGAAGTGCGCGGCCGGCGGCAAGGCGAGCTCCTCGCGCCGCAAGGTGGCCTCGTGCTCGCGAGCGAGCTCGGCCTCCAGGTCGCGGAGCGCCTCCGCCACCGCGTCCGCCCCGTCCACCCAGACGACGAGCTCCGAGGGCAAGTAGTCGAAGAGGGTGGCGAGGCCGCCGGAGTGGAACCCGGGGAAGAGCGCCTCCAGGCCGAAGAACGGCGTCCCCGCGTCGATGGCGTCGAGCACCTCGCGCACCCGGCTCGTGGGACGGTTCACCCGCTCGGCGGCGTCGCGCACGGCCTGCTTGGCCGCCTGCTTGCCCTCCTCGGTGAAGAGCGCCTCGCGGGCGGGGCAGAGGACCACCTCTTCCACGTCCTCGACGGTCCTCTGTGACTCCGCGTCGAAGGCCTTCGCGCTCTCCACCTCGTCCCCGAACAGCTCCAGCCGGACCGGCCTCTCCTCGAGCGGCGTCCACAGGTCGATGATGCCGCCGCGGACCGCGAACGTCCCGGGATCCTCGACGAGAGGGGCGCGCGTGTAGCCGAGGGAGACGAGCTTCGAGGCCAGCGCCTCCCGATCCACGGTGACGCCCCTGCCGACGAGATCGGCGTGGCGCTCGAAGACCGAGCGAGGCACCATGCGCCGGGCGAGCGCGCGCGCCGAGACCACCACCGCCCGGACCGCGCCCGCCCCCAGGTAGAGACTCGCCAGGGCGGCGAGGCGCTCCATCTCGAGCCCACGATCGGGCGAGAGGTCGTCGTAGGGGAGGACCGGATCGGCGGGGACGCGGAGCACCGGCGATCGCCCGCTGCTTCCCGGGGGGAAGAAGAAGGAGAGGTCCCGGAACAGGTCTTCCGCCTCGTCCTCCCCGGCCGTGATCGCGAGCAGGACCCGCGCCTTCCCCAGGGCGACGAGCTCCTTCGCGATCCATCCCCGCGCGGCGCCAGCGAGACCGATGACGTCGGCTTCGCGCTTCGACGCGAGGGCGTCCAGCAGTGCCTTCTTGGAGCTCATCGAGGCCGGCATCTTAATGGGGCCTCGGGCGTCGGGCCTCACATGAGCGATCACCAGGCGCCGAAAGGCGAGCGGGGCCTCGAAGAACCGGGCGCCCGGGCGCCTCCTCGAGTTCTAGCGCCGAGGCGGTTCGTTCGCCGCACGACCCACAGCGTGTCCCCGAAGCCAGTTCCTTGAACGTCTGGGGGGGGGTCGCTAGACTGAGCGCGGCGCCCTGCCTGGAAGGGTGCTGTTCTCCAGAACACCATGCGAGCGCTTCGTCTGACACCCGCACTGTTCCTCGTGCTGGCGGCCTGTGGAGGCCAGCCGGAGGCAGCGCCGCGGCGATCGGACGGCATGCCGCTCCTCGCCGTGCTCGCGGCGCCGTCCGCACCGGCGATGCGCGACCTCAGGGGCGGCCGGTCGTCCGAGGCGAGGGCCCAGCTCGAGGAGGCTCTCGCGAAGGACCCGTACGGCATGGCGGCGCTCAACGACCTTGCGGTGAGCTACTCGATGGAGGAGCGCTTCGACGCAGCGCGGCAGCTGCTCGAGGAGGTGCTCGCCCGCGGCAGCCCGCACGAGCAGCAGGCGGCGCTCGTCAACCTGGGGGAGCTCTACGCGCTCGATGGGTATTCCAGCGCCGCAGAGGCCTATCTCACCTCAGCCAGGGCGGTCGATCCAGCGAGGCCCGAACCCTTGTACGCG
>Ga0299915_10004072_pt1 | contig 10603 bp, 9 predicted proteins | sample RVTome_13_FD_200263 | JGI IMG/M metagenome (GOLD analysis project Ga0299915, IMG submission 200263) | Soil microbial communities from uranium-contaminated site in the Upper Colorado River Basin, Wyoming, United States - RVT92D227 (version 2) ... | reverse complement strand
CCCTTTGCTGGCCAGCCTGAACAGACCGTCTTTTGTTGCTGCGGACATGATTTCTGCTTCCTGGAGATGATGGTCGCTGAAAGAGAGAATCCCGCCCGGTTTCAGCACCCGATGCAGTTCTTTGATGATGTAACTCCCGGGACCACAACCATAGTCGAGGACCTGAAAGCCTTCTTTCAGGCCGACCTCCTTGAGGATGTTCCTCCGCGGCTCGAATAAATCACGGGCCCAATACATCCAAGACATGAGCCTGAAATGAGAATCAGGTTCCGACTCTTTCATTCGGGAAGACCTCCTTATCCATTCCCCGCGGTTTCAGCCTTCTTTCGCCTGACGCAGGGCCTGATCGAGGTCCTCCTTGAGGTCTTCGTAACCCTCGCAGCCCACCGATAGGCGGATCAGGTCGGGGCTGATGCCGGCGGCCTTTCTTTCTTCCTCGGATACCCCGGCGTGGGTCATGCTGGCCGGATGCTGGATCAGGCTCTCGACTCCCCCTAGGGAGACGGCCAGGGTGCAAAGCTTGACCGCGTTGATCATTTTTCTTCCGGCCGCAAAACCGCCCTTGAGCCCGAAGCAGAGCATCGAGCCGAACCCTTTCATCTGCCGTTTGGCCAGGGCGTGCTGGGCGTGGCTTTCCAGGCCCGGATAGTTGACCCAGCTGACCTCCGGATGGGCCTCCAGGTATCGGGCCAGCTTCATGGCGTTGTCCTGGCTCTTTTCGACCCGCAGCGCCAGCGTCTTGACGCCCCGGAGCACCAGCCAAGCCTGGTGAGGGTCGATGGTCCCGCCCGTCAGGGTGAGCACTTTGCGTAGTCGCCTGAAGTGGCCTTCAGCTTTGGCCACGATGATTCCGCCGACGACGTCGCTGTGCCCGTTGAGGAATTTGGTCAGACTGTGGATGACGATATCGGCCCCCAACTCCAGGGGGTTCTGGAGGATGGGGCTGGAGAAGGTGTTGTCGACGACGAGAATCAGGCCGCGCTCTTTGGCCAGCGCAGCGCAGGCCCGGATATCGGTCAGGACGATGGTCGGGTTGGCCGGGGTCTCGATAAAAAGCAGGCGAGTATTCGGCCGGAGGCTTGGCTCGATCTTTTTTATGTCGGAGGTGTCGACGAAGGCCGCCTGGACCCCGAACCTGGACAGTTCATTCTCGACGACCGTCCGGGAGGGCCCATAGACGGCGTCGGTGCTGACCAGGTGCGAATCGCGATCGAGAAAGGCCAGGTAGGTCGTGACAATGGCCGCCATGCCCGAGGCCGTGGCCAGCCCGCCATAGCCTTTTTCGAGGACCGCCACGCAATCCTCGAGGGCCTTGGTCGTCGGGTTGCCGATCCGGGTGTAGATATATCCGTCTTCACGGCCCGCGAACAGGGCGGCTCCCTGCTCGGCGCTTTCGAAGGCAAACGTGGCCGACTGGTAGATGGGAACGGAAACCCCACGGTAAAGTTGGTCGGGGTGCTGGCCGGCATGGATGACCGCTGTGAAGGCGTCAGAGTTTTGCTTCTCCGTCACAGTTTTCCTCCCTCAGAGTCACGAGATCTCAAGCGGCCCATTCTGATGGGGCCGCTTCAATCACGACGGCATGTTCCGCCGGACGGACAGGGCGGGGTGTCACAGCGCTCATCTTTTCCGCAGCAGGTCTTCCCCTTGGGAGACGATTGCGCCATAAGAAAGGTCGCAGGTGACGAGATCATCTTTTTCAATTTCCGACTCTGGCAATGTCCGCAGCGCAATTCTGAATCGGATTGGTTCGGTCGGACCAGAACTTCGGTGACTTGTCCGCAGTCCTGGCATCTGTATTCATAAATAGGCACGGGTCAACGCGTTAAACAGCGCCGGTCATTTTGCTGCCGCATTTGGGGCAAGAGACCCGGACGCAGGGCACTCCCCTTTCGTGCGGAACCCTCGCCCCGCAGGAGGGACAGACGCATGAGCCGCCCGACCCGAAACCTTGACCTCCCCTCCGGCCCAAACCTCCGCCTCTTCCCTGACCTCGCCCTTGTCCTCTTCTTTGCACCTTGACCTCCTTTAGTTATAAGAATCCATGAGCGCTTTGCCTTCCTTCATCAGGTCGCCGGCCATCTCCTCCATGTTCATCTCCTTCCAGAACGGGAGCTTCTGGTGCATTTCCATATATTTCCGGGGGATGGGATGAGTGCCGACGACCACGGGAAGGCCATAGCGGCTCTCGATGAATTGTTTGAATTGGCGGATATACGGGCAGGGGGGATATCCAACGACCAGCCCGGTGGCCAGATGGATGACTTCCACCCCGTTTTTCACCATTTCCTCCGGGACATATTCCACGTTGCCGCCCGGACACCCTCCGCACGAGGAGTACCCGGCGACTTCGACGTTCTCATCCTTGGGATAACGGGAGAACGCCCCCGCGCGCTCACGGAGGGCGCGAAAACACTTCCCCCCGCCGCACGACTGGTACCGCCCGCAGATGATGATGCCGATCTTTTTCATGTTTACCTCCGCTACTCGCTTGGTGTCAAAAAGGGGCTTTTAATGATCTTGTCCACGATCTCCTGGAAGGCCTGGGAAGCCTTTGAGCCTGACAGGGCGCTGGAGAAGGGATTTCCGTCGTCCCCGGAAACGACGATCCGGGGATCGAGGGGGATCCGGCCCAGAAACGGGACTCCGAGCTCGAGCGCCGCAACCTCCCCTCCCCCGACCTTGAAAAGGTCGATCCGCCGGCCGCAGTGAGGACAGTCCATTCCGCTCATATTCTCTATCAGGCCCAGAACCTTAAGGTCGAGCTTCTTGGCAAAGACGATGGCCTTGCGTGAATCCAGAACCGCGACGTCCTGGGGCGTGGTCACGATGATGGCCCCTGTCGCGGGGATGAGCTGGGCCACGGATAAAGGCTCATCTCCGGTGCCCGGCGGGGAATCGATGACCAGCCAATCGAGCTCTCCCCAGTCCACGTCGCTGAGAAACTGCTCGATGACCTTCATCTTCATCGGGCCGCGCCAGATCACGGGCAGGTCCGGGTCTCCCAGGAGGAAGGACATGGAGACAAGCCTCAAGTTTTCGTTGACCCGGACGGGCTTGATAATGCCCGGAGCGATGTCGATGGTCCTGTTTTCGACGCCCAACATTTTGGCGAGGTTCGGTCCGTGGATATCGACATCGAGGGCCCCGACGTTCATCCCCCTGAGGGATAGGGCCAGCGCCAGATTCGCCGCCACCGTGCTTTTGCCGACGCCGCCCTTGCCGCTGAAAACGAGGATCCTGTTTCTGATCCGGGCCAGCGTCCGGGAAATCTTGTCCTCTTGTTCTTTGGCGGCCACGGATTAACTTCTCTTCAACCGGGAAATGGCCTCTCGCACGCTACCTTTTTCGACGGTAATGACCCTGATGCCCGCGGTTTCCAGGATCTGGAGGGCCTTCGGACCGAGCTGCCCGGTCAAAACGGCCGAGGCCGGCCGGCTGGCGATCAGCTGGGCGGTCCTAAATCCTGCGCCTTGGGCGGCCTCGGAGTGGGGATTAATGATGGCTTTATATTCCAGCGTTGCCGGGTCGACCAACAGGAAATAGGGGGCCCGTCCGAAATGAGGCTCGACCTCAGCCTCCAGGTCCGGCCCAGTGGCGCTCACCCAGACGACCCCTTCCGATGGCCATCCGTTTTCTCCTTTTCCCGGGGTCTTTTCGTGCCGGCAGGGCCCTTGGTGATGTTGGCCGTGGTCGCACAGATCGCGGCCGGTTGCGAGCTCCCCGCGGATGAATTGGCGGACGACCTCGTCAATCCGGCCCTGCACTCCGGCGATGGTCTGGATATTCTGCTCGGCGAAAAGGCCCTGGGCGCGGGGGCCCATTCCCCCCGCGATGATCGCCTTGATCCCCAATTCCGAGAGATAGGAGGGCAGAAAGCCGGGAGAATGCCCGGGGTTGGGAATTTCCTCGAGCTTGACGACTTCTCCGTCCTTGATTTCGGCGAGCGTATAGGCCGGACAGCGTCCGAAATGGGCCGAAACACAGCCGTTTTCTGTGGCGATAGCGATTCTCATCTTGGACTCCATTTCCCGAGTAGGAGCGGAAGCGGCAGCCGTCACTTCTCCTCTCTCTTCAAGTCATGAATTCTCTGCTCGATCGAGGACAATTCGTTGCGGATTTGCTGGGCCTCAGCTTCCAGAAAAACCACCTCTTTTTCCGATGTCACCTCGGCCGCCCCGTACGGATAGCCGAGGCCGCGTCCCCGGCCAAAGCCGCGGCCGAGACGCCTCCCGAAGCCCGTTCCTCCGCCGATCCCGAAACGGAATCCCCGCCCAATATGTCCGGGAGCCCGATCTCCTGAGCACAAACCGTGCCCTCGTCCCATCCTGGATCCTAGACCCCAAGGTCCGGTCCTGTCACCTGCGGGCATGATGAACACCTCCTTGCCCTGCGTTGGCCGCCGCCGCGCGGCATCTTTCACATACGCCTAGGAATTCGATGATATGGTCCTGAATCAGGAAACTGTGTTTCGTGGTCAGGACCTCTTCCGCTTTTTTAATGAAGTCCAGTTCTTCTTGGACGAAGTCGCAGTAATCGATGATGTCGCCGCACTTATTACAGATGAGATGATGATGATGGTTTCTTTTCCCCGCGGCCTTCAGTTCGTAGCGGCTCTGGCTGTCGCCGGCCGTAACTTTTTGAACAACCCCGAGCCGGTGCATAAGTTCCAGCGTCCGATAAATGGTCGTCAATCCGATCCCCGGATAAAGCGATGTCAAGGACGCATAAATGTCCTTGGCGCTCATGTGTTTGGACGTACGGCTCAAAAGGTCGAGGATGACCTCGCGGGGAACGGTCCAGCGGCTGACATTTTCCCGGAATCTGCACTGCCACTTATGTCGGCCGGGCATCGGGCGGCTCCTTAAAGAAAATGAAAATCATTATCATTAATAATATAGACCGTCCCTCGCTCCTTGTCAAGTGGGATGCGGTCTATTTGCTCCCCGGGCCGGACACCCGAGAGAATGCTGCCCTCATTCATTCCCTCAGCCTGGCCATCGCTTCGTAGAGCACCGGCACAACGATCAGCCGCAGGAGAATGGCGAAGAAGAATCCGCCGATGTAGACCACGGCCAGCGGCCGATGAAGCTCCGCCCCCGTAGTGACGATCAAGGCCAGCGGTAACACGGCCACGATCATCACCATGTCCGTCATGAAGATGGGCCGGAATTTCGTCACCGCCCCCTGGACCACGGCGTCATGAATGGCCATCCCCTGGCGCCGCAAATCATTGATCTTGGCCACGAGGATGACGTCGTTTTGGACGCAGATGCCGAAGAGGGCGATCAAGCCGATCGTCGAGGAGACGTTGAGAGTCTGGCCCGCGATGAGAAGCCCCAGAATGCCTCCGATGAGGGTCGAGGGAATATTGAGGATGATCAAGAGGGCCTGCCAGATACGGCCGAAGGAGGAGAACAGGACGACAAAGATGATCAGGATGACGATGATCATGAGGAGGGTGAGATGCTTGAGGGCCCGTTGCTGGCTTTCGAACTGGCCGCCGAAGGTCACGAAATAGCCGGCCGGCAGTTCGACCTGCCGATCGATTCTCTGCCGGGCTTCGCTGACGAAGCTTCCGATATCCCGTTTGACGACATTACAGAGAATGATCTTCCGCCTCATCATGTTCTCTCGGAAAATCGTCTGCGGTCCCTCGCCTCTCTGGATCTCCGCCAGTTCCGCGAGCGGGATTCGTTCGCCGCTGGGCGCGCTGATCAAGAGATTTTTGATCGCCTCCTCGTCATTCCTGTATTCTTCGGGAAGCCGGATGAGGAGCGCTGTCACACGGTCGACTTCGTAGACGTCGGTGGCCTCGATCCCGTTCAGGGCGGTCTCGATCGTATCCGCCACCTGGCTCACCGAGATGCCGTAGAGCGCCAGCCTTTCCCGGTTTAAGCGGATGATCAATTGGGGAACACCCGTCGTCTGCTCAATCTGCAGGTCGGCCACGCCGCGCACTTCGGCCAGGACATTCCGGATTTCCTCGATTGTTTCATTGAGGATATCGAGGTCCGCTCCAAATAGCTTGACCGACAGCTGCCCTTCAGTTCCGGTCAGCATTTCGGCCAGCTTGTTGGCGATCGGCTGTTCGAAAATGTAGGCGATTCCCGGCAACTTATCCAGTTCCCGGCGCATGGCCGACGTGATGTCCCTGTAACCGCGCTTTCTTTTTTCGAGCGGCAGGAGCTCGACGAGGTAGTGGCTGTGGTTGACGGGATGGAGATGTTCCGAGGCCTCAGCCGTGCCTGTCGTCCTCGAAACGGAGAGGACTTCCGGAAAAGAGAGAAAAATCTTTTCCACTCGCAGCCCCATTAAGACCGATTCTTCAAGGGACGTTTCGGGAAGCATGACGGTCGAGACCATGATCGATCCTTCATCGAGCGGCGGCACGAATTCTTTTCCCAAGAATGTGTGGGCAATGGCCGCTCCGATGATGAGGAGGACAAAAACGATGATGATGGTTTTCTTATGGTCCAGAGCCGCCGCGAGGATGATCCGATACCGTGTTGTGAGGAATTCCGATACCGGATTTTTTCGATCCTTGAGGTGTTTTCCGGAGAGGAAAACCGTGGCCAGGATCGGCTGGAGGGTGATATTCAACAGCATCGCTCCGAAGAGGGCCGCGGCCACGGCGAACGCCGTCGGCCTAAACATGGCTCCTTCAAGACCCTGGAGAGTGAAAAGGGGCACAAAGACGAGAATGATGATCAAGCTCGCCGAAAAAAGATATTTGCCCACTTCCTTGGCCGCTTCGGCCACGATCTCCTGAGAGGAGGTGAGGCCGCGTTTTTCCTTGAGCACCCGGAAGATGTTCTCGACCATGATGATCGAACCGTTGGCCATCTTCCCGATGCCGATGGCCAACCCTCCGATGGACATGACCGTGAGGCCGATGCCAAAAATATTCATCAGCACAAGAGCGATCAAGATGGAGAAGGGGATGGTCAGGGAGGCAATGAGCGAGCTGCGCAGGTTCCACATGAAGAAGATCATGACCAGGACAATGAGGATCGCCCCCTCCAGGATGGACACCTCGACGTGGTTGATGGACTTCAGAATCAGGATGGACTGGTCATAGAAGGGCTTGATTTGAATTCCCTCCGGAAGGTCCCTGGCGATCCGGGCCAGGGCGTCTTTGATGTTCTTAATCGCGGCCAGGGTATCTCCGCCGTATTGTTTTTCGACGGTCACGTAGACGGATTCATGAGCGTCGTGGCTTCCGGCTTCCCGTCTGAATTTCGGGCCGACCCTGACGTCGGCCACGTCCTTGACATAAACGGGGACGTTGTTTCTCGACGTGATGACCGTGTTTTTGATATGGTCGAGGGATTCGATCCGGCCTAAGCCTTTGATCAAAACCTCCTGGGCTCCCTTGCTGATGACGCCTCCGCTGAAATTCCGGTTTGACTTTTCGACGGCCTCCTTAACCTCGGCGATGGTGATGTTGTAGTTTTTGAGCATCTCCGGGTTGAGGAACACCTGGAACTGCTTAACGAAACCGCCCAGGTTGATGATAAAAGATACGCCGGGAACACCCTGCAGCCGATAGCGGATCGTCCAGTCCGCCACCGACCGCAGCTCCATCGGATCGATGCCTTCTCCGGTGACCGCGAACTCAAACACCTCTCCCATTCTTGAGGAGACCGGTCCCAGGATGGGCTGGGAGGTGCCTATGGGAAGACGCCCGGCGATGAGCTCCAGTTTGCTCGAAACGATCTGTCGGGCAAGGTAGATGTCCGTTCCCCAGTCGAATTCGACCGTGACGACGGAATCCCCGGTTGTGGATTCCGACCTGACCCTGATCACCTGGGGAGCTCCGGAGAGCAGGCTTTCCAGAGGAAAGGAGATCAGCCTTTCCACGTCTTCGGAGGCCATCCCCGGATTTTCCGTGATGATTTTGACCAGCGGAGCATTGAGATCGGGATAGATATCCTTGGGCATCTGGATGTAAACGATGATGCCCCAGATGGAAACGAGGCCGATCAGCAGGACGGTTAAGAGCCTGTGCTTTAGGGCGAAATCGATGACCTTGTCAATCATCCGGCTTTCTCCATGAAACTAACTCTGTGGGGGGGGCCATCAGTGGATTCCGGCCCTTTTAAGGATCTCATCGTAGAGCTTGGATTTCAGCTGGAAACTTCCTTTGGTGACAACTTCATCGCCTTCCTCAAGTCCGGCCGTGACCTCCACAGCGTCGTTATCTTTTATCCCCGTTTCGATCAAGCGAGGGAAGAATTGATTGCCACGTTTGATAAAAACCATCTTCTTGTCCTTGTCGTCGAGGATGGCCTCCTGGGGTAAGACCAGGGCCTGCGTTTGGTGGTTGAGAAAAATCGTGATATTGGCGAACATGCCGGGTTTGAGCTTGTTGCCCTTGTTTTCAACCTCGGTCCGGACGGTGATGGTCCGCGTTTCCTCTTTCAGGACATCGCCGATATAACAGATTTTTCCCTGGAATTTCTCGTCGGGATAGGCAGGGACGGAGACATTAACGTTCTGACTATTTCTCATCTTGGAGATATCCCGCTCGTAGATTTCTGCATCCACGCAGAGAAGGCTGGGATCCATGATGGTCAGGATCTCGGAGGACTGGTCGATCATGCCGCCCAGGACGGCGTTGTTCTGGACGACCTTGCCGCTGATCGGCGAGAAAAGCGCGATGACGGGATTGACCTGATGGCTCTCCGAGATGGCTTTGACCTGGGCCTCCGTAAAGCCCAAAACGTGCAACTTTTTTTCGGCGGCGTCGAGGCTGGCCTGGGCCATCTTGAGCTCGGCCTCGGCGGCCAGCATGTTTTTCTGGGCTCCGACGCCCCGGTCGAAAAGCCTTTTTTCCCGTTCGTGATTCTGCCTGGCCAACTCATGATCGACGATCGCCTTGTAGTAGGCGGATTTGGCCTCGCCCACTTCCTCGCTCTGAAGGGTGACCAGCTCCTGGCCTTCTTTAACCCAGTCCCCCGGCCGGACATGGATCCGGGCGATCCGGGCCGGGAAGGCATAGCTGACAATGGCTTTTCTGAAGGGGTGAGCGAGGACCTTCCCCATAGCTTGAAGCTGGGAGGCAATGGGCTTGTAGGAGGCCTTGACCGTCTCGATTTCTACGGCCTGTTTCTCCTCGGCCGAGAGCTCGATAAAACTGCCAACCTGCCAGCCTCTCCCGAAGCTGCGGCCGGCCGCTTGTCTGCCCAAGCCCTGCCCGGGAGGCTGGAGGCTCTGCTTGCGGAATCGGCCTCTCCCGGGCGGAGTACCAGGGCTCTCCTGTTCGACGGACTGGGCGGAGGTGATGTCTTCAGCCGCAGCCCGCTCATCGCGGCTGGACCTCGTGCAACATCCGGAGAAGAGGACAAAAAACAAGGTCACGGCAAAAACCAAAGGTTTTCTGCTCACTTCTGTTCTCCTTCAAGGGACTGGCCCACGGATTTTTCGAGAGCGGCGAGTGTCAGGCCATAGTTGTAGAGAGCGTTGGCATAGGATTTTCTGGCCTCGATCAGGGTCCGTCGGGCGTCGATGAGCTCGATCCCGCCGATTTCTCCTTCCTGGAAGCTGAAGAGGAACATATTGTAGACTTCCTCGGCCTGAGTCAGGATCTGCTCCTCGAAGAGTGTGATCTGCTGGCCGGCGGTCAGGGCATTCGTGTAGGCTTCCTCGACTTCCAGGGAAATGGCGTTGCGGAGATATTCGGCTTCACTCCGGAGGGATTTCATGAGGGCTTCCGCCGCGGCGATCTCGCCTCTCTTCGGCTGCCAAAAGAAGAGCGGAATGGGGAAGGAGAGGGTGAAATCCCACGTCGGCTTTAAGCCCTCGAGCCGGTGCCGGGATAAACCCAGGTTGAAATCTGGAAGATAGCTGAAGGCGGCCTGTCTTTTCCGCAGCGCTTCTTTTTCTAGTGAAAAGGCGACCCTTTTCGCCTCGGGCCGGGCCGCCCAGGCCCTTTCTTTAAGTTGTTCGAGGTCGAGCGAGACGAAGGGTCTTTTGAGCTCACCTCGGACATCCAGGGGCTCGTGTTTCTTTCGGCTCAGAAGAAAATTCAACCGGGCTTTCGCCAGGAGGACTTCGTTCGTGGCCACGCGAACGGCATTGGCGGCCTTGGAGCCCTCGAGACGCGCCCTCAGGACTTCCACCTGGGCCACATCTCCGGCGGCATGCTTGAGCTCTGCTTTGGCGAGAAAATCGTTGGCCAACTCGAGATCCTGCTCGGCATACTTTAGTTTTTCACGGTTGAGAAGAAGGCCGTAGAAGGCCTGTTTGACCTGAAAGCTGAGGTCGAGCTTCAGGAGGTCGATATCGGCTAGAATCTCTTCGGATTCCTTGGCGGCGATTTTCCCGCGGAGTCCGATTTTGCCGGGAAATTCGATCGTCTGGCTCAACCCGAAATAGGATTCTGCGGAGCCTTTGAAATCAAAGAGCTTGGGCTGGAGGTCTGAATCAAAGTCCAGGGATGGCTGGGACCACGCTTTGGCCTGATTGATTCGAGCCAAGGAGGCCCGGTATTGGCTGATAGAGGAAAGGATGAGCGGATTTTGTTCCAGAGCGATAGCGATGCACTGCTCCAGGGTCAGAGCATTTTTTGGGGCTTCTTGAGCCGCAAGAATCCCTGAAA
>Ga0299915_10004071_pt1 | contig 10611 bp, 8 predicted proteins | sample RVTome_13_FD_200263 | JGI IMG/M metagenome (GOLD analysis project Ga0299915, IMG submission 200263) | Soil microbial communities from uranium-contaminated site in the Upper Colorado River Basin, Wyoming, United States - RVT92D227 (version 2) ... | reverse complement strand
TGTTTTTGTTGTCATTTCCCCTTTTTGCACAGGAGCAGAAAACTGTTACAGTAAAGGCCGGAACACGGATAAAAGATTATTTTACACACAGTGATATGTATCGTTATCCGGAATTCATACAAGGCAAGGTATCATTCAGAGATGGAAACTCAACGGTAGTTAAACTGAATTACTGCATCCTGTCAGGTGAAATGCAATTCGTCGCCTCAGGGGATACCATGGAAATAACCAATGAAAAGAATATCAGAATTGTACAGATCATGCAGGATACTTTTTATTGCGATAATGGTTTCCTGGAAGTACTTGCCGGCTATGGTCCGGTCATTATGGCGGTTAAACAATTTGTGAAACTTTCTGATATAAAAAAGGAGGGCCCTTACGGCACACGACCATCGGGGTCTTCAGCCACGACTTACAGTGGTATTTATGATGAGGGTAGTCTGCGGAATTATAATCTGATTCAACAGCAGGACTTTGTCTTATCAAAGAAATCAGAGTATTTCATCGGTAATGAAAAGGATGGATTCTTTCCATATAAGAAAAATAATGTGCTGAAGATTTTCCCCCAGCGTAAATCCGTTATTGATGATTTTCTAAATAAAAACATGATTAACTTCAAAGCTAAGGATGACCTGGTGCGATTGACACAATTTCTTCTGGAGATTCAATAGCCTTTTGTTCATAAGGATTTTATTAGTATCGGATCATATACTTTCAATTGATTCACAAGTTTGCTTTTTTCATTTTGTAAGGTTGAATTAATTGTTTGTTACACCTTTAACTATAAAATAATTTTTTATATTTACTATATATAGTTGAATTAGTTTAAAAAGTACTGATTTACAATAAATTCACCTAACTCTTAATATAGAAACTTATGGCAGATTCGAAAGACGTTTTAACCGGATTGATTTGGGTTTATACCCTGTATGTATTGGCGATTCTTTCGGTTATGAGTTGGTTTGCTTACAAAATCTCCCGTAAAGGTGAGGGCAAGCTGATCAAACCTGTGTATTTTTATATCTGGGTGGGTTTCCTGGTAGTTGTGGGTATCTCATTGCATATTTTTACCTACAACACAATTCCCTGGTCACCCATGGATTTGAACAGAAGTAAGATTCAGGCTGACACTGTTTTCAATATCATGGTTGAAAACCATGAATTTAAATTGCCGGATGAAAAGCTCAGGATAAAGCTGAACCAGAAGGTGCTTTTCAATGTAACATCATGCGACCTGACTTATGGCTTTGGACTGTTCAGACAGGATAACACCATGGTTTTTCAGATGCAGGTGATTCCTGGCCATAATAATGACTTATTATGGCAGTTTGGCGAGGTGGGATTATTTGATATCAGGTCGACCGAATATTCAGGACCTAAGGGTACCTTCATGCATGAAAAAGCAGTTGTAGAGGTCATTGAATAAAGGATAACAATTTTCCAATCAAACAAATTATTAAAATTTAAAACTTTCCTTATGAGCTTTATACAAACACTTATGAATGGTGAACAGGGAGTTTTCAAATCGAAATCCCTTACTCCAATGCAAAAGATCGCTTTACGGTTTGTTGTAATTGGTCTGGTTTATTATGCGGTGGTTGTAATAGAAGGCGTGCTGATGAGAATTTACGAGATACAGCCTGTTCCACAGATCAGTTCAGAGCAATTTTTTGCGATTATGACCGCTCACCCGCTGGTGGGTATTTTTGGTTCAACCTATATGATTGTTTTCGGAGCCTTCCTGTTCCTTGTCCCGTTTCTGATGAAAAAGCCCCTTTGGAGCCTCAGGGCAGCAAACTGGACCTTTTTCCTGATTACCATCGGAACATTTGTGATGTGGTTCGCCGGCTTTGTATCTCATTATGCACCTTTATATACTCTGTATTGGCCTTTACCGGCCGATTTCTCGCAATTCAGTGTATATGGAGGTACATTTTTTATCATCGGCATTGCCCTGATCATGGTGGGAACTTTACTTTTTGTGCTCAATATTTTTAAAACCATATTGTATACACCGGAAGGATGGGAAAAACAGCCTGTAGCTGCACTGCTTGGATCTGCCCTTGGGCTGAGCGGTTTTCGTTACCTGTTTAAAAAGCAGAAGCAGGAACATTTGGTTTCACTTCCTGTGGCAGCCATTGCCCGGGGTACTGTGGATACTTTCCTGAATGCAGCTGTTATAACATTTACGGGTGTTCTCATCCTGATTTACATGGTTGCCGAGATTTTCGGGCATAGTCTGAAATCAACTGCCATTGATTCCTTGTTATATAAAAACTGGTTCTGGTGGGGTCTTGACCTGATTGCGGACGGCATGGTACTGATTTTTGTAGCAGGGGTCTGGTATTTGCTGGCCACATTAATCACGGGCAAAAAGCTTTTTATGGAAAACTGGGCCAGGGCTGCTCTTTTTGTTGAACTGATTGTCTCCTGGACGGTATGGTCACATCATTTATTGTCCGATCAGCCACAACCCGGTTTGCTGAAAATTATATCAGGTGAGATGGTTACCGCATTTGAACTGATCACGCAAGGATTGGCCTTTTTCATTACCCTGGTAACTTTATGGAGTGCCAAACCTTTGAAAATGACAAATGAGCTGAAATTCCTGCTGGGTGGATTACTTGGTTTTGCCCTGGCTATACCTGCAGGGATATTGCAGGCAGATATCGGACTTAACAGGATACTTCATAATACACAATGGATTGTTGGCCCTCATGTTCATGTCGCCATACTTGTCGGATTAACAATGACCCTTTACGCTGCAATTTATTTGCTTTTTCCGATACTTACCAATGGAACCAGACTGTATAGCCAGAAACTTGCCAATATTCATTTCTGGTGTCATTTGCTGGGAGGTATTGGTATGGGGGCTTTCATGGGGATGGCTGGTCTGAATGGAATGCTTCGGCGTTCATTGTACCTCAACGGGGAATATAATATCTATATGATATTGGCAGGAATCTGTGGGGGATTGATCCTGGTGGCCTTTCTGGCATTCTTTTTCAATATCGTCATGAGTGTTGGTATTAACGGAGTGCTGGGCATATTCATGCCTTCAAAACTTAAAACCAAAGACCTTCTGCCGACAAGCTAAGTCCGATCGGGCGGAGTAACCTGCTCCGCCTGTTTTATGGTTTTGACTGGGAATAATAAATATCGTTTCCTTAGGTTTACCGTTGCCTGATATAGAAAAGAACGGCATAAAAAAGTGCTGTAGCCAATACCAGTGTAATGACAGCAAATGCCCCGGTAATTTTTCTGTGTCTGTTCATAATTACGGGGAGCATATTGCTTTGAAACAAATCAGGACGGGGTGCATCACGGTAATTCCATTTACCCAGTATGGTGCCTTGTTTAAGTAACAGTATTCCGGGATTGGCACGGATTATAGTTTTTAAAGTTGTTTCATCAGCAGTACATATATCGAAGGAAGGATGAAAGGCTTCTTTGAAAGCCATAATCTGGCTACTGGTAGAGGAAGTCAGACAATAAACATTAAAACCCAGCTGTATCGCCCTTAACGACAGGTTATTCATTCGCTGCATACCTCTTTTTGAGGCTTTATGCAGGAAGGGGGAAATAATTAACAGTATATGATTCGTGTCATTAAGAACCTGCCCGGTAATATCAAAACCATTTTCATCCGTAATTGAAAAGTCGTGAATGGCTGGTTCATAGCCCTTTGAAACTAAAATTTGCTGGGTTTCCACCCATTTCCAGGTTGTATCCTGCCAGGGGAAGTTACTTTCGGTAAATTCCTGCCGGACACCGTTTTTCTCGTATACCAGGATGGTTTCATATTTATCCGTTGGAGCACCTGGCGGTACCGACATTTTTTCCTGTATTGAGCTTCCGGTCGAATAAGGTCTGAAATCCAAAACAGGCTGATGGCGCAATCCATATACTGAAATAAGGACCGCTATCAGGAAGTTCACCACGCAAAGGCTCCACTCCAGCGTTTGCGATGATGCTGCCGGATCAGTTTTCTTTCGTCTGAGAAATATGATAAGAGCAGGGGCAAAAAGAATTATGTTTTTCCAGAAGGTTTGCCAGTTAGTAAGTTTCAGGGCATCACCAAAACAACCACAGTCACTCACCGGATTAGTTAGAGCCAGTATAAACGTAAGCAGGGTAAAAAACAACATCAGGATGAGCAATAGCCAGGCAGTGACCTTAATCCGCACGCCGGCCAGCAAATTAAGTCCAATCATGAATTCCAAAGCACTTAAAAAAACAGCAAAAGGCAATGCGCCGAAGATCAGAAAATCAAGATGAAATGCCAGCAGGTACTCTTCAAACTTTATTGCAGATCCCATCGGATCAATAGCCTTGACAAATCCGCTGAAAATGAAAACCACTCCCGCAAGAATTCTGGAAACGAGCATTGCTGTCTTCATAGCGATAAGATTATCATGATGTGAGTTTGATTGCATCCAGTATTCGTGAAAAAATGATTTCGTGTTTCAGCATTTCACCCCTGTTATCAATACAGCTCACGACTTTCAAATCGGTACAATGTTGGGCCTGCCAAAGATACATTTTTCTTACACGCCTTTGAAAATCAAGATCTTCCTCATGAATATCGCGTAATCCCTGCAGGTATTCACGTTCACTGCTAATCCTTGTCCCAGCAAGTTTTTTCTGCGTAAAGGAAAACGGTACATCCAGTAAAATATTCAAATCGGGTTTGGGAAGCTGGTTATATGAAAATTCAAGTTCAAGAATCCAGTCCCTTAACTTTTCCTGTTGTTCCAGATGCTCAAGTTTTGCACACTGAAAGGCAATATTGGAGTATACATACCGGTCGAGCAACACAAGATAACCCTCAGTGAGCCACTGCCGGATAACAGCAGATGCATCTTTCCGGTCGCCTGCATACAACAAGGCAACAAGGTAAGGGTCAACAGTATTCAGGTTTCCTAAATCACCACGCAGAAAACGGCCAATAAGCTCTCCATAAACAGGGGCATCGGTGCGTGGAAAGTGGATATAACGAAAGGGTATTCCATTCTCGTCAAAGTATTTCATCATGAGTTTAATTTGGGTGGATTTGCCTGATCCGTCAATACCTTCGACAACCAAAAACTTCATGCCGATCTTTTTATTACTTTTATCAAAATACATTGAGGAATGATTTCTAAAGATACATTATTTTCAACAAAACAGACCATTACCTGCAGGGGCCGGCTAATTGATTTTTCAACACCACGGTTAACAGGAATACTGAATATAACACCTGATTCATTTTATGATGGGGGACGTTATCCGGAGGAGAAGAATATTGTTGAACGGGCCACTGCTATTCTGGCCGAAGGCGGGGATATTATCGATGTGGGAGCTTATTCATCACGTCCGGGTGCTGCTGATATCGCTCCTGAGGAGGAATTGAACAGACTTATTAAAGCGCTTAAACCTGTCAGAAAAAATTTCCCTGATGCCGTAATTTCGGTTGATACTTTCAGGGCAGGTGTGGCTGAATATGTGGCAGGAGAATTCGGCGTCGACATAATCAATGATATTTCGGCCGGTTTAATGGACAAGAACATGTTTCGTACTGTTGGAAGGTTAGGTGTACCATATGTCATGATGCACATGTTGGGAACGCCGCAGAACATGCAAAACAATCCGAAATACCATGATGTAACCAGGGATATTATTTCATTCTTTTCCCATCGATTGGCACATGCTGCTGAGGCGGGTATCAGAGATATAATTCTTGATCCGGGTATTGGTTTCGGAAAAACCATTGGTCATAATTTTATTTTACTTCGGGAGCTGAGCCTGTTCACGATGCTTGGCTTTCCAATTATGATTGGAGTTTCCCGAAAATCATTGATATACAAGACACTTGGAACGATACCGGAAAATGCTTTGAATGGTACCACCGTACTGAACACCCTGGCCCTGCAAAACGGTGCAAGCATTCTAAGGGTGCATGATGTGAGGGAAGCCCGTGAGGCAGTCCGGCTTTTTACTTTATATCAGAATGCTTCTGAATAATAGGATAAAATAGTGTAATTTTGATCCAGTCCTGAAATGCAGCTTGTTATGATTCCAGCTTTTATACAGGTAAGAATTATAGATGTTATCGATATAGTGCTTGTCGCATTGTTGATGTACCAGATCTACATGCTCATAAAAGGTACCATTGCCACCTATATTTTTATAACCATCATAACCTTTTATGTGGTTTGGCTCCTGGTAAAGGATAACATGCTGCTGCTGGGAAGCATACTTGGGCAGATTATTGGTGTTGGAGCCATTGCCATAATTGTAGTTTTTCAGCAGGAGTTACGCAGGTTTCTGATTATGTTCAGTGCACGGTATTTGCCCAAAGCGGGAATATCCATCGATAATTTATTCTCCAGGACTGGTAACGGATTGCCAGTAATGAATATTAACGGTATCGTTAAGGCTTGTGTGAATATGTCTAAAGACCGTGTTGGGGCCCTTATCGTTCTGCAACGCATTTCCATTCTGGATGCATACGTTGGTACCGGCGATATTCTTGAAGCCAGAACAACAAGCCGTTTACTTGAATCTATTTTTAATAAATCAGGGCCCTTACATGATGGTGCCGTTATAATTTACAAAGACAAAATCCGGGCTGCATGCTGTATCCTGCCGGTATCAGATAATTTTGAAATCCCCGAACACTATGGATTAAGGCATAGGGCCGGCGTTGGCCTGACGGAACAAACTGATTCAATTGTCATTATAATTTCGGAGGAAACCGGTGGATTATCATTGGCAGAAGCCGGAAACCTGATACCGGTCGATATTAAATCCCTGCACAAAAAACTTGAGGATGAATTTCTGAAAAGAAAATGACGTGTCTTAAGCCGATTGTTTAAGTCTCTCCAGTTCCCTGCGTCGTTTACTCATCAGAAAGAGAACTTTCTTTTCTTCTTTACGCAGTAATCTTTCCAGGTTTTTCTGATGCGTAAAGAGTAAAAGTAGGGCAATAATCAGAGAGAAAAGCACCAGGGATGGAGTGGTGGTTTTGAAAACAAAAATAACCAGTATAGGGAAAGCAAAAGCAGCGATCATGGAACTTAAAGAAACATATTTGGTTATTATCAGTGTTATGATAAAAACACCTGTACAGAGAAGTGTGGGTTCCGGGTTAATGGCAAGTACCAGACCAAACAAAGTGGCTACTCCCTTGCCTCCTCGAAATCCGACATAAATGGGGAAGATGTGACCTATTATGGCGGCTATGCCCAGCAGAAGCTGAAATTCAATAAAGTCACCGGTTTCGGGAATGTAGTAATTTGTTATGTGTATCAGATTAACAGCAAGCCACCCTTTGAAGATGTCAACTGCCAGAACGGCAAGCCCGGCTTTCCAGCCAAAAATACGCATGGCATTTGTCGCACCTGCATTTTTACTTCCACTTTCCCTGAGGTCGATTCCAAAAACTGATTTTCCAATCCAGACAGAAGTGGGAACTGATCCAATAAAATAGGCAACTATAAGAATGCCAATATTGTATACTATATGCATTCAAGAACTTTAATGACCAGGGGGACAAATATAACTATAATTATTCATCTCACAAGGGTATTTATACCTATTTTTAACGGCAGTGGAAGGTATTTACCTGTTTATCAACAATATAAAACACGTAGAGACGCAAAATCTTGCGTCTCTACAATGTAAATTTTGTATCTCTTCTGCACATATTAAATCTGCGGCCCTGCGGGTACCAAGGCCTTTCCTTCCGGAGTAACGAGGTATTGTTCGAAATACTTGATATAGCGTGCTGAAAGATCTTTTGCTTTCTTTTCCCATAAGACTTTATCAGTATAGGTATCACGCGGATCAAGAATACCTGCTGAAACATTGGGCAGGCTCACCGGTATGGTGAGGTTCAGGAAAGGAATATGAGCTGTTTTGGCTTTTTCTATTGATCCGTCGAGAATGGCATCAATAATTGCCCTGGTTTCCTTGATAGATATCCGCTTGCCTGTTCCGTTCCAGCCTGTATTAACCAGATAAGCCCTGGCTTTGTGCTGATCCATCTTTCTTACCAGTTCAGTAGCATAATAAGTGGGATGCAGGGTAAGAAAAGCTTCACCAAAAGCAGGAGAGAACGAAGGAACCGGTTCAGTGATGCCGCGTTCGGTACCGGCAAGTTTGGAAGTATAACCACACAGGAAATGATATTGTGCCTGGTCGCGATCAAGAATTGAAACCGGTGGAAGAACTCCAAAGGCATCAGCAGAAAGATAAATGATCTTGTTGGCATGACCTGCTTTGGAAGGTAAGACTATTTTATTGATATGGTAAATAGGATAAGAAACCCTTGTGTTTTCGGTAATGCTGCCATCGGCATAATCAACTTCTCCGTTTTCTTTCACTGTAACGTTTTCAAGCAAGGCATCACGCCTGATTGCCCGATAAATATCAGGTTCATTCTCCATGCTGAGGTTAATAGTTTTGGCATAACAGCCCCCTTCGAAATTAAAGATACCCAGGTCGTCCCATCCGTGCTCGTCGTCACCGATCAGGTAACGTTTCGGATCAGCCGAGAGTGTGGTTTTACCTGTTCCGGAAAGACCGAAAAATAAAGCTACATCACCTTTTTCACCCACATTGGCTGAACAATGCATGGAAGCCATTCCCCTCAGGGGCAGGTAATAATTCATCAGACTGAAGATTCCTTTCTTCATTTCACCACCGTACCATGTACCGCCAATTACGGCAAGTTTCTCAGTAAGGTTAAATAAAACAAAGACCTCAGAGTTCAGCCCCTGTTCCTTCCATTTCGGATTGGTGACTTTCGATCCGTTAAACACAACGAAATCAGGTTCACCAAAGCTGGCCAGTTCATAATGCGAAGGCCTGATAAACATGTTGGTCACAAAGTGCGCCTGCCAGGCGACTTCAACAATAAACCTTACTTTTAACCTACTGTTAACATTTGTTCCGCAAAAAGCGTCTACAACATACAGTCGTTTTTCTCCAGTTAACTGATTGATAACCAGATTTTTGCAATGCTTCCAGACATCCTGGTTTACCGGCCGGTTTATAACTCCGTCCCACCATATAGAATTCTCCGTAACAGCATCTTTAACAAAGTATTTGTCCTTAGGCGAACGACCGGTAAAAATTCCGGTTTTAACTGCTACAGCACCAGTGTTGGTTTTAAGACCCTTTTCAAATCCTTCCAATGCCGTATCCATTTCATAAGTATACAACTCCTGATAGGTTGGATTATAGATAACCTCTTTCACGTTGCTGATGCCATACTTGGCCAATTGGTTTGGGCTGATAAAGCTCATTTGGTCAATTATTTAATGGTTATTACTAAATTTAAAATCACGCAAAGATAGGTTATTTGATATAAAAAAAAAGCCATCGGTTTGTAACCGGCGACTTCTAATTTACTTATTCTTTGCTGATTATTTCGAAGCCTTAATAGCGGCCTGAGCAGCTGCCAATCTGGCTATAGGAACCCTGAAAGGAGAACAACTAACATAGTTAAGACCGGTTTTATAGCAGAATTCCACTGATGCAGGATCACCACCTTGTTCACCGCAGATTCCGACTTTAAGATCGGAACGTGTGCTACGTCCTTTTTCAACCGCCATCTTGATTAACTGGCCAACGCCTACCTGGTCGATAGTCTGGAACGGATCAGCGGACAACATCTTATAATCAAGGTAGTCATGCAGGAAGCCGCCGATGTCGTCACGGCTGAATCCAAATGACATCTGTGTAAGGTCGTTGGTACCGAAAGAGAAAAACTCTGCTGAATTTGCCATCTGGTCAGCCAACAGGCAGGCACGCGGAATTTCAATCATGGTGCCGTATTTATACTCAATAGATTTAACGCCAAACTTGGAACATACTTCGGCATATACCTTATCGGTGATATTCTTGGTGAAATCAAGTTCTGAAACATCACAGGTAACCGGAACCATAATTTCAGGATACGGATCCTTACCTTCTTTCTTCAGTTCAACGGTTGATTCGAAAATGGCCCTGACCTGCATTTCAGTAACTTCGGGATAAGTCACACCTAAACGAACACCACGGTGTCCCATCATTGGATTTGACTCATGTAAGCTCTCACCACGCTTTGCGATTGCTTCGACGGATATACCGAGGGCTTTGGCCAGTTCAGCCTGCTTTTCAGCACTCTGGGGTACAAATTCATGCAGCGGGGGATCGAGCAGGCGGAATGTTACAGGCAGGCGATCCATGGCCTCGAGTGTGGCTTTTATATCCTTTTTAACATATGCAAAAAGCTCATTTAAGGCAACTTTGCGTTCTTCAACACCATTGCTGAGAATCATTTTCCGGAGCTGGAACAGGGGCTGATCCGATCCTTCTCCATAAAACATATGCTCGGTCCGGAACAGACCAATACCCTCAGCCCCGAAATCTCTTGCTATCCTGGCATCAGCAGGTGTATCGGCATTGGTTCGAACACCCATTTTGCGGAACTTGTCAACCATCTTCATGAAGTCCTGGAATCTGGGATTCTCAGAGGCATCCATCAGGGTAATTGCACCAATGTAAACATTTCCCTTTGTCCCGTTCAGCGTCACAACATCGCCTTCTTTTAAAACGATATCGGTACCAGCAACCTTTGCTTTT
>Ga0299915_10004069_pt1 | contig 10612 bp, 10 predicted proteins | sample RVTome_13_FD_200263 | JGI IMG/M metagenome (GOLD analysis project Ga0299915, IMG submission 200263) | Soil microbial communities from uranium-contaminated site in the Upper Colorado River Basin, Wyoming, United States - RVT92D227 (version 2) ... | reverse complement strand
ATGAATGCATGAGACTAATTAAGCCACCGCCAGCAATGCCTCCAACGCAGGGAAACTTTTGGGAAAGGGAAGACGCGAAGGATTAGTTGAATAAATCATTCCTACAAAATATATCCCAATCAATTCACAGATGACAACACCAATTAGTTTGGAGCAAGCTACAATTCTTGTCATTGAACGGGCCAAGCAGCTGACAGATCTGCTAATTAAAGCCAGGGGTCACGATAAGCCCCCTTTCTTAGCCAAAGATTTTGCTCATTTGAAAGGCGTTAAGAAAATAATTAAAGCGGATCTCGGCGAATCAAGCGCTATTTTACTTCGGTTTAATGATGGTAATGTAATCAAGGTAAATAAGAACCATTCTATAGGTAGACAAAATTTTTCCTGTGCTCACGAGATTGGGCATCTTTTAATTAGCGAAATAGATAACGAACTGGACTTGGACTCTCGATTAGAAAATGTTGAATTTAGAACATACAACCCACAAGCTCAAAAAATAGCTCACGTAAAAACTAAAGAACGATTAGTTGATGTTGCTGCTGCAGAACTCCTTATGCCAGAATTAGTTTTCAAACAATATTTATCGGAATTTGGCATATCAGTCCTTTCTATTGAAAAACTGGCAAATGTCTTCCAAGTTTCTATCCAAGCAACTGCACGCCGGATTGCTGAAGTCAGCCCAGAGCCTTGTATTACGCTACTATGGAAACATCAACTAAAACAAAGAGCTAAAGGACTCCGATTAGCTGGGTGCATAGGTCCGGGGCGAAAAATTTCAGGCAAGATTCAGTATACGCCAGTGCATAAGATTGCCTTGAATACCTCCACATTATACAAGGCATATCTGGGAAATAATCCTGTTAAATGCCGTAAACTTTTTCAGATAGGCAATACGGTCAAGCGTCTATTCATGGAATCTAAGGGTTTTGGTTACGACGAAAAAAGATATGTGGTATCGCTTGCTCTATTGAAGTAAGGATGTATTCCCGGCTGCCAAGGGAAAAATGCGTACGAATAAGGATATAGAAAGACTAAAAAAGGATGCAGTAAATTTTGGGTTGTCAGCAGCCGGACATATCCATCCATCTATAGGTAAAGCTTTAGGAATATATGATACCTATGAAAAAGGGATAAAATTAACAAAATCTGCAAACAGAGCGTACACATCCTTAAAACGAAAATATAAAGCTAAAGCTAGAACCAGAATCCGAAAGATTACGCGGTTTTTATAATTACAGAAGCCTGGTAAGCGAGTTATTTACCCCATAGGATTCCCCCCACCCTGCGTCGATTCCCTCCTACTCACCGGAATTACAATTGATTACCAAATTAGCAGTGTGAAGACTTGCGAAACATCATGTGAAAGTGTAAGGTTTCACTGATGAGGGGAAACTTGCGCGATGTTGCTGTCCAAATGAACGCTGATGGGACGGTAGACATTAACGGGCAAATGTTGGATATTACAAAAATCAGCTTGACGCGAGAAATTCTTCCTCGAGGATCAAACGCCCTTGTATTCGAGGCACTCGATAAGACTTTGGCCAGGATAGTTGCAGTAAGGGTTTTGATTCCTAAGAAAGGTGATACACGTGATAAGAAAGAACAAGCCTTAGCCGAAGCTAGGAAAATGGCTGGGCTCAATCACGAAAACATCGCCCATATATATAGTTGCGGTCAGACAGAACACGGTTTGCCCTATATAGTCCTTGAATTCATCCGGGGCACAACTCTGCGAGATTATTTAAGAACCGTGCAACCTGACTTCATGCGCCGAGTAGGGATTTGGGAGCACATTAACACCGCAATTGAATACGCATACTCCCAGGGGATTTACCACGGAGACTTGCATGATCGCAATGTCTTGTTGGCTGATGACACTGTCAAAATCATAGACTTCGGGACTAGCTTGTTTTCGACACGTAAGAAAGTATCCCTGCGAGAATCGAGGACAATATTCCATCTGTGTAAGAAAGTATTCATAGGGTGCAACCCACGGATAGAAGACATTGCGGATATTGATATATGCAAGCTAAGTCCGGAAGTTGCTTTGGCTGCTATGTTAGCCTGGGTGCGGGTCCTGTGTGACTGGCAAGAGCTCTTTTTCGCACACAATAGGGAAAATAGAGATCGGGAATATCAGGCGGTTGCCTCCTTAGCTTTTGATATTTGTTTCTGTCCTGCGTTCTCTATATCAATGGTGATTGACCAACTCGCGAAACTGGGTATCTCTCGTTCAATCCAAGATTATTTCGTTAGTTTCTGCGTCAATTATGCAAAGACATTTCTCATGGATCCGAATCTGCATGGATATAAGACTGCGTTTATCCGAGGCCGAATATCAAGAGGCGATCGCAGGAAGGACGAGATCTTGCTCAAGTCTCTTTGGCCTACTTTACGTCAACGATTACTTGATAGGACGGGTAGAGCAGGCCTGTAAATTTGAATTTTTTATTTCCCATTCCGCTATATCTAAAGACCGAAAAATATCGAATGGGGACGTGAGCTCCTCAATTCGCTCAAGATCAGTGTTATCAATTACAAAATTCTCGAATATTTTCCTGTTGTTCTCTATAATCAATATTCTGTCTACCCCAATATTATTGGATATGCATATTCTTTCATTTCCTACTGCCGCGCTCCTGCTTCCAGGTCTGTGCCCTGTGCATCACGCCGCGGGCGTCGGTCAGGGAAATTTCAGTGTACTATGGGCAGTCAACTACTACCAGCAACCTATTGAGCTTGATACTTATTAGGCATATAATGGAATAAAGCTGAGTGTGGTTTTAATATGGCAGTGAATAATGTAGCCAGTAAAAATAATTCATATAACATTATAATATCCATAAAGCCAGCCTATGCTGATATGATACTAAATAAAAAAAAGAGATATGAATTTAGAAAGCACGGTTTTAAAAAGCAGATAGATAAAGTTTTTATTTATTCCACGAAACCTGTGGGCAAAATAGTGGGTTATTTTACATTCGACTCAGTATTGAAGGGCACACCGATGGAAATTTGGGAAATATGTTCCGAATACGCGGGTATTTTAGAAGACGATTTCTATAGATATTTTGAAGGGGCTAAAATCGCATTTGCAATTAATATAAATAGAGTATTTGAAATTGAAAGACCTATATCTCCATCTAATGTAATAGAAGGATTCAAGGGTCCTCGTTCTTTTATATACACACCAGTAAATTTTCCAGTTTAATTGGTCACGGATTATGAATTGTTTTGCTATTTGGTATGAGCATAAACCTCGAGCTCCAAAAGAAAGGCTTGAAGTCGTATTACATGTTAACCTATGGAGATTGAAGGTAAAAGATGAAATTGGAAATGGGAATTGAAAAAGGATGAACCCGGATTGAATGCGTTCGTTAAATACAAGTTTGTGACAAGCGACAAAAAAACTAAGGCTAGATTTATTTCAGTCCTTTTTGGTATTGCTTTAATAGGAGCTATTTTAGGCGCTCTTTTGATACATTGGTGGTTTCCATAATGTTCTTGCGTAGATATTTTGCTTCACGACACTCTGTGGTATATAATATTTATGAGGGCGCTTCATCGAAAGGAGAAACTTAAAATGCAAGCATTAATGCTTGAACGCCCGCCCAAAGTTACCCCTTGTGATAATTCACAATTGTCTTCTTTTCAAGAAGACATATTCATTACACTTGTAGAATCACAAGAGTGGTACCCAGAAATATTCAACTGGTATTGCCAGAAATTTGTTCCTGGCCTTGTTGATAGTTCGCGCTTTATTCTAAAATATCATGTTGGAAATAATGTGGCTGGAATCGCGCTTCTTAAGAAGGATGCCCAAGAAAAGAAGATTTGCACACTGAGGGTTAAAAGCCAATACCGGAATAATGGCGTAGGGAAAGCCTTATTTGGGAGGTGCTTGGAGATATTAGATACTGAAAAACCAATGATAACGGTATCGGCCGAAAGGTTATGTTATTTCTCTAATATTTTTAAATACTATGATTTAAAATTGGAACAAGTTGTGCAAAATTACTATCGCAATAATTCAAGTGAATATGTTTTTAATGGGTTTTTAGAGTGGAAAACTGTATAGAGCTATAGCAGCATATTTTCTATATGCTTAAATGTATTTAGTCCCCATTCTTTCGGGAACTTTTACCATGGTCTTGCTTCCAACCCTGTGCCCTGTGCATCACGCCGCGGGCGTCGGTCAGGGAAACTTCAGTGTACTGCGGGCCGGCGAGCATAACGGCAATCTCTTTGGTACGTTCCTCGCCTTCAAGCGGCTGAAGCAGGCTGACGGTCCGGGCGCCTGACTCTTCTTTGTGAACGTTGTAATGCGCATCGGCATAGGCGGCAATCTGGGGAAGATGAGTGACGCAGATCACCTGACGGTTCTGAGCTAGCCTCCAGAGTTTCTTGCCTATTATTTCGCCACTCCGTCCTCCCACACCGATGTCTATCTCGTCGAAAATGAGAATAGGGATACTATCAACCTCCGATAGAGCACATTTCAGCGCCAGTGTAAAGCGGGAGATTTCACCGGTAGAAGCAATTTTGGTTATGGGCTTGACAGGTTCCCCGGGATTGGTCGAAGCCATGAACTCAACCACATCAACTCCCTCGCCGTTAAAGGCGTAAGTTTTTCCGTCAGGCAGCGGAATGCCGTCTTCAGCTTCCTCCCGGGTTAGGGACACCTGGAATTCAACCTGCGCCATGTTTAAGTCTTTAAGTTCCTTCTTGACCTCGGCGACCAGCTTCTGCGCCGTCGCTGACCGCGCTCTGGACAGCCCGGAGGCTATTTTGCCCATCTCCACCTTGAGCTGAGCGCGCATCTTCTCCAGCTCAGCCTGCCTCTCCGAAGAACGCGAGATTCCCTCCAGCTCTTTTTCAGTCTTCTCCAGAAAGCTCAGTATGTCAGCGATGGTCTGTCCGTATTTCCGTTTTAGACTTTTTATAACCTCAAAACGCGACTCCACCTCTTCCAGCCGCTCCGGATTCTGCTCCAACCTGCCGCTGTAAGCGCTGATTTCCCGTGCTGCCTCCTCAACCCGGTACACGGCGTCTTCCAGAGAACTCAATTGCTGGCTAAGTGCGGGGTCCAGCTCTACGAGCTTCTTCATAACCGCCAGCGCTTCATTCAATTTGTCCAGCGCCGGAGCCGAACCACGCGAGGCATCTTCCTTGCCCAGAGCCTGGTAGGCTTCGTAAGACATTGCCTTCAGCTTCTCAGCCGAAGACAGGAGAGTCCGTTCTTTTTCCAGCTCTGCCTCCTCCCCGGGACGCAGCTCAGCTTTTCTTATCTCATCGAGCTGGAAGCGCAGGAATTCCTGGCGGCGGGCGGCATCTTTCTCGGCGTCAACCAAGACCTTTAGCTCCTGCTCCAGCTTATGTAGCTCCGCCACTTTTTCGGTGAAGCTGTGCCGCAGCTCCAGGGTATGGCCATAGGCATCCAGGAAATCCAGGTGATACCTGGTATCGAGTAGCGACAGGTGCTGGCTCTGGCCATGAATATCGATTAGCAGCCGCCCGATCTGGCGCAGGATGGTCCTGGTGGTGGCATGTCCGTTAACCCTGACAATGCCGCGCCCGTGCCTTTTGGATTCGCAGCTGATAACCAGATTATCCTCATCTGATTTTAAGCCGTTTTCGTCCAGGAGTTCCCTGAGCTGCTTCAGGTATTCACTATCGGGCAGTGCGAAAATACCTTCGATTTGGGCTTCGTTGCTGCCGTGGCGGATAACCTCCTCGCCCACCTTCCCTTCCAGCAGCGTCTCCACGGCATCGATGATGAGCGATTTGCCGGCACCTGTCTCACCGGTGATGACGTTCAACCCGCGGCCCAGGCTCCAGTCTATGCTCTCAATGATGCCCAGGTTCTTGACGCGCAGCTCTAATAACAATCCATATCCTCTGGAGGTGTAGATTGGGTATATTTTAGCACTTATGGCCGAAAAGGAAACGGCAACGTGCACCACCACCACCCCCTGTAGGTGCGACCTTTTAAGGTCACGCCGGGCGAGGCTAAAGCCTCGCCCCTACATTAACTGGCTTGCTTTGGTCGGTTTTAAATCCTAATTTCTAAATCCTAAACATCCCCATTTTATCGGGACAAATTTCGAAATACCAATTAAAGAGGCGTGCACCACCACCCCTGTAGGTGCGACCTTTTAAGGTCACACCGGGCGCGGCTAAAGCCTCGCCCCTACATTGACTGACTTGTTTTAGTCGGTTTTAGAACTGCACTTAATATCAGACCCACGACACTGACAACAGCACCAACCAGGAAAGCCACATTATAGCTGCCGGTAACATCAAAGATATAACCAGCCAGAAACGGGCCGGCAGCTGCCCCGATGCAAAAACCAAAGCTGGTAACTCCCAGAATCAAGCCGTGCGACCCCAGCCCAAAAAGCTCCGCCACCAGAGGTGATTCCGACATAATACCACCCCCGGTGGCAAAGCCGAAGATAATAGCGAACAGATACAACGCCCATGTCCCCGTGGCCGGCATTAACCATAACAAAGAGGCTGCCATCAGAATAAAGCTGATAATAAAAACCCGCCTGTTCCCGATCCTATCGGCAGCACCACCTAACAGCAACCTGCCGATAACGCTGCCACCGCCGGCAGCAGCCAAAATGTTGGCCGCAGTGACAGCTGAAAATCCCAGGTCGGTGGCATGCGGCGCAATATGCACCAGTATGACAAACAGAGCAAATCCCAGACAAGACAACATGCTGAAGACAAGCCAGAATTGCCCCCTGTAAGCTGCCTCCCTGAGAGAAAATGCCTTGGCGTCCTCTTTCAACCCCGTTTCTTCTTTACTCGCACCGTAGGGCATTTGACCCACCTGGGCCGGGTCGCGCTTCAGAAACTGGGCAGCAATTACGACAACGACCAGAGCTATGCTACCCAGTATGATGTAGGATATGCGCCAATCATAAATAGAGATAAGCCAGTTAGCCAGCGGCGGTGCAATCAGTCCGCCTACGGCTGAGCCGGCTACGACAATGCCGGTCATGACGCCCCTCCTCTTAACGAACCATCTGGCTACTGTTGATACCAGCGGGACAAATGTACCGCTCATGCCGGCGGCTATCAGCACCCCATAAAACAGATATAGCTGCCAAAGAGTGCCGGTCTGTGACATCAGTATATAACCCAGACCCAGAATGAGGCCGCAAACTGTGATCACTAACCGGGGTCCAAGCCTGTCGTTAATTATCCCCACGACAATAGACAGCAAGCCCTGTATAATCCAAAAAACTGCGAAAGCGCCTGAGGTTACCGCTCTGGTCCAGCCAAGGTCGGCCAGCATTGGCTTGAAGAAAATACCGAAGGTAAAAAATACGCCCCACATCATCACCATAATAAAAAAGCCGGCTGCCACCACGACATTTCCATAAAAGCGCGGCGTTTTAGCCCCGGTGGGTGATGGCGAAATGCTCTGATGAGGCATGTTAAGTGACAGACTACCACATAGGTGGGCAAAAAACCAAGTGGTAAAATTGATTACAGAGATTTTGCCTCCCGGGTCATTCTGAGGGAGTCCCGATGCAATCGGGATGACCGAAGAATCTAGGTGGTGGGACGATGGGATTGCCCGTGGACTTTGTACGAAGGGTTTAGATTCTTCGTCCCGATTACACCGGGACTCAGAATGACGGGGGCGGGATATTCTTCGACAAGCTCAGAATGAGCGGCGCACTGTTTCATCACTGTTGTGCGGTTCAACGGTGCCCGCACAACGTCAAGCAGTGTTAGTATAAACCTCTCCCCAACGCCGGTTATTTCTTCTTGGGAGGCGCCTTCTTGGCTTTTTCCGGCTTGGATGGTTTGTCGACGTACAGCTCAGGGTGGTGGCGTCTACAGGTCTGACACATTTCCGTGCTCTCCTTCTACTACCCGTATTATATCATGTGGTTGGACTGGCCCGTGAGCTACTTTTCAAGCATCTCTTTAATCGGCGCCCAATAGTAATCGCGCCATCCCTGAGATACATCTTCATAGCGCTCTTCGGGGACTGCCGTCTGAGTAAAGGTAAGCTGTGTTCCCTGATTGACTTTCTTCAGCGCGAATGTAGCTGTGGAATAGTGACCCTCCGGCCAATCGCTGTATCGCCATGACTGAACAATCTTTTGGTCCGGGACCAGCTCAAGATTGACTCCCTCGATATCCCCATCATAGATACTGAATTTGCCACCGACTTTGTTATTTATACGGGCTTTAGAGCCGGTAAGCTCAGAATGTTTCTTCGGGTCCATGATGGTTTCATATACTTCGTGCGGCGTAGCCTTAAAAGTCACGGATTGACGTATAGTCTTGGTATTCATTCTTTCTCCTTCTGCCTGTCGTGTCTGCTCAACTGCCTCTAATCACTAAGCGAATTCTATCACAACCGGATGGCAATCGGCTTCTTATTTCAGGCGGACGAATGCTTCGATAGGAAGTCCAGGAGCACGGCGTTGAACCTTTCCGACTGCTCGATGAGTACGGCGTGCCGGGAGTCTGGAATTACCACCATCTCGGCACCGGGAATTCTGGACACATAGGCGCTTTTAATCGACACCGGAACATAGTCATCATCGGAGGCAATGACCAGCGTGGGGCAACTGATCAGGCTGAGGTCGTCTGTTAAGTCCCCCTTTAGAATAGCCCAGAACGAATTTGCCTGCGCCAGCATACCATTTATCCCAAACCGTTCCGTCAGCGTCTGCTGCCACTGCTCTTCGTCCTGTTCCGGAGGCAACTGCTGACCATTAGATTTCCCATTCTTTACGATTCCCGTGAGCTGGACCCGGGTGAAATGCTTCCAGCTCTGGAAACCTTGCTTTAAGGATTGTTGCTTATAGCCCGTGACCGGAGAGTTCACCACCACCAGGCTTTTGACCATATCAGGTGCGTCCAGACAAAGCTGAAACCCGACCATACCACCCAGCGAGAACCCCACAACATGTGCCGAAGGAATACCGAGGGATTTCATCAGCCCGGCGGTATCAGCGGCGAACATGCTGATATCGTATCGTTCCAGGGGTTTATCGGAGCGCCCGTGGCCCCGAAGGTCGAAGGTGACCACCTTGTAGTGCGCTGAAAACACCGGGACCTGCATTTGCCAGCTTTTCATGCTGGCGCCGAGGCCGTGTATAAAGAGCAAAGGTTCGCCTTCTCCTGTAATCTTGTAGTATATGTCGATATCGCGGGTATGTAGCTTTGGCATCAGAATTTAACTCCTTAAATCATATATCTCTTCCGCGACAGGCTAGCTCAGGGGCAGGATTTTGCTGTCTTCGGAAGTGGTCTCTCGCATAAGCCCGTTAACCAGCGTGCAGAAATCGCGCCATTCAACCGAGCGGCTGGTCAGAAACTGGCGTCCCTTTTCCGTTATGTGGTAGTACTTCCTGGCTCTTTGCCTGGTGGCTCGCATCCATCCGGAGATAATCAAACCGTTTTCCTCCAGACGTCGAAGTGACGGATAAACCGTGCCCGCCTTCAGCCTGAGCCGCCCGCCGGTATTTCGTTCCAGCTCCTTAATGATTTGATAACCGTATATGGGAAGCCGGCTGACGGTAGAAAGAACGATAGGGTCGATAAGTCCTTTTAGTAGTTGCTGCATATACGCCATCTTTTTATCTCCTTATGGATATTATGCAATGCGATATATTGTAGTACTTAATATTGTCGGTGTCAACGTCTTACACCCCCTCACTCTGACTCTCTCCCTCCAGGGGAGAGAGAATATGGGTAAAATTTGTCTCCCTCCAGTGGAGGGAGAAGGCAGTCGTTGAGCGAGGCTGTAGACAAATTGACAAGCATTATGTGGGAGTGTATTATTTTACTTGCCTTAGACCTGTAACCTGATAATTGAATAAGCGGAGGCATTGAATTGCCACCTGTATCTGGTCACTTGGGTGGCAATGAGCCAATAGTGAAACCGGCCATTCAGTAAATGGTCGGTTTTCTGTTTCCGGCAATAGGGAGGGTGAGGCCGGCCCTAAGGCATAAAGAGAAAATGGAACAGTTAGCTAAAGGTATATCGAGACCTTTGTGGTACTGGTACTGTACCGGTATAGCTCTTATAATACTTACCGGCATATTAATGTCTATGTTTTACCAGCCACAAATATGATTGATAAGTATATTGTAGTAGTCTACTACGTTAAAAGAAGAAAAATACAGGCTCTTACTTTCCTACGTGCACCTTACCGTGACCCTTGCAATGAAGACACTTCTCTTTTAATATGGGATGGTCATCACAGTACGGGCAGTCGATTTCCATGGTGCCTGTCTCTTGTTTATCAAACCCCTTAATCTTTGAGTCCAGCTCCATATCGGTTCGAAGTTTGCCTCCTCCAACGTTGGTGATTACCGTGCAGCCGATGGCCTCGCAAATCTCTACTTCGGGAATATTCTGAGGGCCTGTCCGGTATCCTCCCTTGGCAAATATATCCGGCTTGAGCAGTTCCAGCGTCTTACAGACTGTCTGGTCGTCGTCCATGGAGGCAATAACCTCATCCACACCTCTAATGCTCTCGAGGATCGTCTTTCTATCCTCGAACGGTCTGAACACGAACCCCTTTTTCCTGAGCAGGAAATTGTCGCCATTCAGTATAATGACCAGCCTGTC
>Ga0299915_10004068_pt1 | contig 10612 bp, 6 predicted proteins | sample RVTome_13_FD_200263 | JGI IMG/M metagenome (GOLD analysis project Ga0299915, IMG submission 200263) | Soil microbial communities from uranium-contaminated site in the Upper Colorado River Basin, Wyoming, United States - RVT92D227 (version 2) ... | reverse complement strand
TCTACGAACATAATCTGCTCTCCCTGCGCAGAGTTGCCAGAGAAGCGGGGCTGAGAAACGCCAGAGTATGGCTTGATCCGGATATCCTCCGGCAAGGCAAGCACAGGTTCACTAGCGCATTTAGCGCAAACTTCCTGGTGAGAAGGATCGCTGCACTTGGTACAATACCTCTGGTTCGTTTCTGCCTTAGCAATGACTTGTGGCTGGAGTGGCATAAACCGACTTGATTGACCTGACTTATAATCCTAGTGTCTCGAAGCGTCAATTCAGGAGCCGATAAAAACTTCTTTTCAAACGCCGTGCTGTCCTGCCGCTCGAAAACCTCTATGGAGACATCGTCTCCACCATCAGTTCTTGGTGGAGCATTGGGACAAGTTCGAGTGGCTGTACGAGGAACAAGGACCTAAAAACTGGAAGGTGAAAATCCGGAGAATCTAATCAAGGACTAGCTCCTCGACTCCCCTCTCCTGATTACGGCCGTACATCGCTCGGCCGCGAGTTGGTCCTTTCGATCCCTTCTCGAGCCTATAATATTCCGGTTTTGAGGTTCGGAGTGCCCGTGAAGCTGAGGCCCCCTTCGTACCCGAGGGCTGGAGGGGAGAACTTGTCTTTTTTTTACCGGATTTCGACCTCGACCGTAAAAAACTTGAAGTCCTTGTACACCACATTCGTCAGAGACCGGATGAAAGCGCGGCCTCTATCATTCAGGTAAGCCTCTTCAATAAACAGGGAACTCGGGAACCGGATGCCGTTTTTTTCGGCCTTGAGTTCGGAACGCACCCTGAGCCGTGGGGTTCGCTTATAACGCTCCCCTCTCTTGGCGAAAATCTCGTACCGTCCGATGTGCCTTTCGCTCCACTCGATCTTCAAGATGTCCAGAGTTTCCGTGTCGACCCAGCCCTTGCCGTACAGACTCCTGGTTTCTGGGATGCCGGCCCTGGGTGTCGCGTCGATGACGACAACGGATCGTCCGTCGATCATCCCATCGCCGGCGATTTTGTAGTCATACTGCGCCTGAAAGCGTTCGCCGAAAAGGCCCACGGGCCAGAGGAGGGCGTTCCCATAGACGACGACCGCCGTCTTGAGCTTGGCGTTCGGCTCATGCTTTTTCCGGCCGTCCTCCTTGAGAAGCGTCCGGATCTCATGCATCCTGCCGCTTTCGCGGATGCACTGATAGTCATAAACATAGGAGTTATTAATCTTCTTGAGCGCCATGGGAACGCTGGAATTCCACCGCGCCAGATCCCAATACGCCCAGTCCTTCAGCGATTCCCGCGGCCGGTTCACGTCGAGCGCCAGGTGGATTGTCTCCTTGATCTCTTCCAGGCAGACGAAATCGAAAGCAGCATTCTCCAGTCTCAGACAGTAGTCGGCCATTCGTTTAAGAATGAAATCCAGATCGAGAGTTGGAGCGGTTTGTCTGTCAGCCAGAGTCAGTGTTGAAAAAGCCGATGCTTCCAGGAAAAGGCATATCCCGGCCAAGGCAGCCAAGACAACTGTCCTCGTTAGAGACATAGGGTTCATCTTCTGACCCTCCCGCCCTTGTGCTCTATTGGAGGACAAAATCGCACCCCACGACGGATATTTCGCCGCTCCCCGGGTCCTCGGCGATGAAATATAAAGGATATTCGTCCGGCTCCAGCTCGGGGACCCCGAAGCGGATGAGAAAAGTCTTCACGTTGTCCTTTTCTTTTTCACTCACGATCGTCAGGGGGAGAGCGACTTTTTCCGCCGTCGTCTGATCTACCAAGGATGCGGCGAGCTTGATCCCGCCGCCCGAACTGCCGCTGTAAGTGCATCTAACCGAGGCCCAGACCTCGCTTTTTTGAGGCAGCGCCTTCTCCATGTGGGGAGTGTATTGATTCGGGTCGATTGAAAAGATGTCCGAAAGGGAGAAGGCGCCCGGCCCGGCGGTCGCTTTTTTGAGGTCGGACTGCTTTAGGTAAAGGGCCCCGCTCTCGGGCCTGAGGAGGAGTGGCGGGAAGAGCTGAAGTCCCTTCGCTTTTCTCTCCGGCACGCGGGCCGTCCCCGACGCCAGCGCGCCGGCGCCGGTCTCCAGGTTGCGCATGACGACCCGGCAATCGTAACTCCCCGGCGCCAGAGAAACGATTGAATAATGATAGGCTTTTTTCCGATCGTTGGTTTCCCAGTTGATCACTTCTTTCTTGCTGTCCACAATGGTCCTGTTCTGGTCAAAGACCAGGCTGATAAGCTCGGTGTTATCTCCAATGGCCTCCCGGATTCTCTGGACCGGGATCTCGGCTATGAGCACGGTGTTGGACTCCTTGTTGTTGGAAAACGGCAGAGCGATCATGGGGAAATCGAGTCGCCAGTCGGAATACGTTTTTTCCCCGAGCGCAAGGTCCAAAAGGTGCAGATGCTTCTCGACGGCGGAGAGCTTATGGAAGGGCAGGGGATTGAAATAGCCCCTTTGGGCGTAGACTTTGTATCCCGGTTTTTGGACCTCCACTTTTATGTCATGGAATTTTCCGTCCCAGGTGGAGGCAATCGAGTATCCGAGGACGTAATAGTTGCTGGTTGCAGTCTGGATGTCCGCGGCGATCTTGGACTCGTAATTGACGTCGTGGTAAAACTTGCCTCCGGTCAAGGTGGAAAGATACTCCAGCGAGCCGTCGCCGAAAACCTTCGCCTTGGCCTCGCCCGTGGTGGTGCCGACGGAAAAGACCGGGCTGCTCGCCGACGTCAGCTCCTTGGCCATCGCCGTGAATATATAATTCTCGTAGCTCCCCCGTTGCAGGACGGCGCTTCCGAAGCCCCTCGAAAACAGGATGATGTTTTTTTGTCCGGGGATATGACGGAGGCCCGTGCCCAGCTCCTGGAGGCGTCGAGCGAGCGCGAGTGAGCTTCCCTGAGGTCCCGAACCGCCCAACATTACTGCGGCCCGCCGGTCGGAATTTTCCGCCGCCGCGGGCGTCTGGCCAAGAGTTTCCCCTTCCAAAATGACACGTCCAAAATCCCAACCTCCCGATATTCCCGGAATATCCATGGTTTTTCGGAGCGCCGCCCGGACCTTCTGATGGTCGGCCGTCAAGAATTCGTGAACGACCAGCCCCCTCACTATGGAAAAGGAAAAGAGGGCGATTTCGTCGCCCGGCTGAACTTGGGTATCCATAAATTGGAGGATGGCTTTCCTCGATTTTGCGACCGCCTCGAGGTCGTTTCCCTCGTAATCGATGACGAAGATGAACTTGCGGTTCATTAAGGATGGCACGCGCCGAGCCGGCGAGGGCTTGGTTTCCTCGAGGGTCACCTCCGGAACGGGCAAAAAATGTTTTTCGAACCCCGTGATTTCCTGGAGCTTTCCGTTATCGTAGAGGATAAAATCGGATATCTCCAGGTCCCGGGCCGGATTTCCTTTTGGATCGGTGACATAAACCTGGACGAGCTTGACGGTCACCGTCACTTCGTGCTGAAGGAGATCTTGAGGGGGCTTTCTCTTGGCTTGAGCCGATAGTGCCGGCGCTTGGGAAATGGTGGCGGAAGAAGAAAATCCACAGATCAGCAAAAAAACGAACGAGGTTCCTCTCCTTCTGAGCCACCCCCTAAAACAAGCCATCATGGCACCCCGGCAGTTGGCCGCAATTATTATAGCAGGTTTCATGCCAACTTATAAAGGGAAGAATCGTGATGCGGAGGCGATGTGTTTGTCCTGGATTGAGGACAAATGTTCCTTGCCTGAAAAAGCGACTTTGAGGAAAGAAGGGGAGATCCGCTCCGCTTCGGCTTTGACAGATTCCCGCGGGCTCTATTCCACGACCACCTTGAGTCTGGTCATGGCCGGCCGGCCGTCCTTTTCCGCCGATGCGGTGACGGTATAAACCCCGGGCTTATCGTACAGGTGCTCGATATCCGAGTACGGCTCGTAGTTCTCGCAGGTCGTTCCGTCTCCGAAGTCCAGACGGATAGGACCGGTCTCTCCGCCCTGCGGCCAGCCGCGAAAGTGAACGGGGCTTCCGGGCCGAACGCCTAGAGATGGCGAAACGCTGAAGAACAAAGTCGTCAGCATGTCCTCAGGCTTTCCGGCCGAATAAACTCTTACCCGGCAGATGTCGAAGTCGCGGCCGCCCCGGTCGTCCTCGACGCGCAGGGTCGCGGTGTAAGCCCCTGCTCGGTCGAAAATCTTGGCCGCGACCGGGCCGTCGCCAATCGTCCCGTCAGGAAATTCCCACCGATAAGAGACGATTTTGCCGCCGAAAGCGACCGAGTTTGTCCCGTCGAAGACCACCTTTTCTCCGGTGATGGCCGTGTGGTGAGGCCTGGCCACGGCGACGAGCCGGTCTCCGGCGGCAGCCTGGTAGGCGGCAAGAATCCATGGATAAAAATTCAGGTTGCGGCAGGGCCTGTCCGCCTCGAAGTCCTTCCGGCTCAGGTACAGTCCGAGGTGAAGATGGGAATAGTTGCCGGACGGTCCATTCCGCCCGAGGACCCCGACCTCCTGACCCCGCTGAACCGCGACTCCTTCCTCGATCCCGGGACGGATGGAATCCAGGTGTCCGCAGTCGATGACGATGCCGCGATCGTCTTCGACGGCCACCCAGCCCTCGTCCGGCCTGACGGCGATGACCTTTCCCTCGACCGGGCTGACGACCTTGTCCCGGCCTTCAAACCCGGCCAAGTCGAACCCGTAATTGTGGTAGAACCGCTGTCCTGTCGGGTCTCCGTCCCCTTCGCCCAGATGGACCGGCTCGTTATAGCTCTGTGTACCCTGGGAGAACAACCGGTATCCAGCGAGAGGGAACACGAAAAGACGGGTATCGACGACGGGATCGGCGGCGTCCCAAAGGGACAGCTGGACCCTTTTGCCAATCTGCAGCCAGCCGGACGTTGTATCGACCTGAAGCCTCAGCCCGTCCTTTTCGATGGGCAAGACATAAGGAGAGCAGGGGAAATCGAGAAGTTCACCGTCGATCTCGAGTCGGACATCCGCTCGCCTTACGAGATGGATGACGCTGTCCTTTTCCTCCTTAACGGAAACCAGGCGGATCCACTTGAGCCTGCCGTCGGCAAGCCGGAATGAGGTCGTCTCGCCGATATTGAGATAAGCGAACCGCTGTTTGGAATACTTGATCCTTGCGGCGTCGGCGGCCGAGATGCGTTGAGCGGATGAGCCGGATCTTGTGGGCGACCAAGGAGTCCTAAGCGCGCACCCGGCCGAAAAGGCGGCGATGGCGATGACCCCGAGCCAGACGATCGATCGCCACTTGCTCCCGGACTCTTGACTTGACCGGCCAGTCCATCTGCGTCGAGCCCCGTTTTTTTTTGTCATGAGTGTCATCTCTCCGATTTCCTACCCTGCGACCCCCTCGAGTCCTCGTTATTGCCGGTTATGCCGGCTCGACATCGAGCTCCACAGCCGAGACAGAGGCGGCCGGGAATTCCCAAGCCGTCCGGAGGTCGAGGGCCCTCTCCTGCGGGACCTGCTGGTCCTTGCGGTACTCGATAATCTCGAGTTCCGGCTCCAGGGCAAACCAAGACGCCCGACCGGTCTTAATCCTTAGCCCTTGTGCCGCGAAGCGGGCTTCGACCGGCCGGCGCCGCTGCGTGTTGACGACATGAAGGAAAAGGCGGTCGCCGGTCCGGCTGGCGGCGACATCTAATCCCTCGGGTCCGCCGACGAGCCGAACTCCATGGGTTCCGACGTGCTTCCGGTAAAGTCCCATCATCAGCGCCACCGGCATCAAATACGGCCGGCCCTCAGGCACGGGGATCATGAGAGCGTTGTTATTCCAGCGGGTGCCGCAAAAGTCGGCCAGAGTCGAGATCTTGAGCACGTCGCCGTTGCGCTCGTGGACGTTCATCACAGTACCGTAGGCGATGCCCGCCGCCCAGGTCGAAAGCACCTCGTTCCGGTTCCGGCCCGGGAGTCCGAAGTGGCATTCCGTCAGGGCGAGCGGCAGGCCGGAACGGGAGACTCCCGAGCGCATCTCGGCGATTTTTTCCTCCTGGGCCCGGGCCGCCTTCATCAGGAACTCCCAAGTCCGGTCCGGATCCTTCCGGTAATCGAGGCCGCGCAGAGGCGAATCGTCGCCGCCCGGACCGAAACCGTTATGAAAGGCAATGAAGTCGAGCTCTTCCCCGGCGATTTCGGCCATCCGCTCCGCCCAGCCGCTGTCGCCCCAACCGATGAGCCGGATATCCGGGTCCGCTTTCCTCATAGCCCGCGCGAACTCCAGGGTTTTTCGGGCGGCGGTATCGAGGTCGAAACCGGAGTCGTAGGAGGTCTCATTCCCGATCTGCCAGAGCTTTACCCCATAGGGGTCCTTCCGGCCGTGGGCGGTCCGGTCCGCGTTCCGGGGGTTATTGCAGTAATCCACCCACTCTGCCGCATCGGGGGCGTCGCCGGAGCGGTTCCCCCCTCTTAGCGGTTTGGCCCAGTACGGGCGGCCGTCCGACTCGAAGTTGACCGTGATCAGTGGGTCCGCACCGACGGCGCGGCAGAAATCTACGAACTCGCCCGTTCCCACCTGGTTGTTGTAGATACCGCCCCAGAGGAGGTTGATCATCGGCGGCCGGGCCGGACGAGGGCCGACGCCTTCCTTCCAGCGGTAATAGCTGCAGAAGCAGCCGCCCCAGCGGATGAGCGTCGGCGCGAGATCACGGGTCGCTTCAACGACGTCTTGCCGCCAGCCATCCCCTAGGAAATCCCAGGCCGCATCGACAGACGAATCTGTGACGCCCAAAGGCTCCATGAATTGCATATAAAGATGGGGCGAAAGCTCGAAAAGGGGCGTCGGGTCGATGGTCAGGACGTTTTCGGCAGGGGAGACCGGAGCACCTGAAGCAGTACGTGTTTTCGCTGCGGCCGCAGCCGCCGCCGTGCCGATGCCCACGGCTTTCATGAACTCCCGGCGTTTCCAGATCCTCGCGTTTGACATTGTTTCCCTTCCCACTATGCTTTGGCCAGCTTCATGAACCGGTTGGCGATGGCCAGCGCCGGGTCGAGCGGGACTTCCTGCCGCCGGACATTTTTCGGAATTCGGATAGTCGGAACCGGACGAAGCTTTTTGCCGGCGAACTGAGGGAGCCATCTCTTCTCGGCTTCGAGCATCTCGGCCACCATGTCACGGGTTTCCTTCAAGGTGAGGACAGAGGCGGTCAAAGGATCGAGGGCGACGGCCTGCATGACGAGCTCCGGGTCGCCGTTAAAACTCGCTTCGACCGTGAGGCCCTGGACGAGGACGTTGGTCATGTTGAGCGCGGCGCATTGGGGCGGAAGATTACCGACAAAGGTCGGGTGCAAACCGGTCCGGTCCACATAGATCGGCACTTCGACGCAGCAGCCGGCCGGCAGGTTGGTGATGTAGCCGTCGTTGCGGATATTTCCGTTCAGCCTAAACACGGCCCCTGTTTCCTTGGCCTCGATGATGTGCGAGCAGTACTCGGCGCTTCGCGGCCCTAGCTTTGTGGACTCGATGGACAGAGGATCAGTCTTGGCAAATTTCTCGGCGAGCATGGCGCAATATTTATAGTAGGCGCCGCTCTCGCCGCCGAAGGCCGGCTCGTCGCAGTAGAGGTCGAGCGCCTTCCGGTTCTTTCGAAAGTAGGGGAGGTATTCGGAGAGGTGGCCGCTGCTTTCGGTCATGAAGTAGCCGAAATGCCGCAGCACTTCGCCGCGGACCTTCTCGTTCACGTAGTAGCCGGGCTTCTCGAAGTTTTTCTTGAGCGTCGGGTAGAGGTCCCTCCCCTTGTGCTCGAGCTTGAGGAACCAGGCCATGTGGTTGATGCCGGCAGCGAGGTAGTCGATATCGTCCTTGGGCACGTCGACATAGCTTGCGATCAGGTCCATCGTGGTCTGGACGCCGTGGCAGAGGCCGACGAACTGAAGGCCCGGCACCCGGCCCAGCGCCCAGCAGCACATGGCCATCGGGTTGGCGTAATTGAAGATGATGGCGTTCGGGCACAGCTTCTGCATATCGCGGGCGACCTCGAGAAGCGCCGGGATGTGGCGCAGCGCCCGGAATACGCCTCCCGGTCCCATCGTGTCGCCGATGCACTGGTCGACGCCGTACTTGAGCGGGATCTCGAAGTCCTGCCGGAATTCCTCGACCCCGCCCGCCTGAATCATCACGACCACATAGTCCGCGCCCTTGAGGGCCTCGCGGCGGTCCGTGGTGGCCACAACCTTGGCCTCCACTTTATTATCCTTGATCATGCGCTGGACAAAGGCGTGCATCTTGTCGAGCCGCGTCCGGGTGAGGGCCATCAGCCGATACTCACTGCCCGCCAGCGCCGGTGTGGCCAGAAAATCCGCCATCAATGTTTTGCCGAAAACTAGGCTACCAGCTCCAATCATTGCGATCTTGGCCATGATTTTGTCCTCCTAGAGTCCAAGAGAGAGGTTTGCATTGAGAAGAATGATATCCCCGGCCAACTATCGAAGTCAAAGACAGGCAACATGCGGCCCGCGAGATTGGCAATCGGGCCGGATTTCATCCTATAATTGGCCCAGCGAGGGAAAAATCATGGGGCGTAAAATTACGTTGACCAGAAGGCAGTTCCTGCGCCGGAGCGCTGGGGTCGTCGGGGCCGCGATTGCCGGCCCCATGATCATCCCGGCCTCAGCTCTTGGCAGAGACGATGCCATCGCGCCCAGCGAGCGCGTCACCATGGGGTTCATCGGTGTCGGGACCCAGGGCGGAGGGCACTTACTCGGCGGAGCCTGGACCTATCTCACCGGCGGGTACGCGGCCCGCAAGGACGTCCAAGTGCTGGCCGTATGCGACGTCTGGCGCGACCGCCGCGAGAGCGCCCAACTGCGGGTCAACCGGCACTACGCCGAGACCTATGGCCAGGGGACCTACCGGTCGTGCGAGGCCTACATCGACTTCCGGAACGTGCTTGACCGCCCCGATATCGACGCCGTGCTCATCGCCACCCCCGCGCACTGGCACGCCACCATGGCGATTATGGCGGCCCAGGCGGGAAAGGACATCTATTGCGAAAAGCCGACCGCGGTCACGGTGCGGGAAAGCCAAGCCGTGCTGAAGGCAGTGCGACGATACGGGCGTATCTACCAAGCCGGAACCCAGCAGCGCAGCGAATACGACGGCGTCTTCCGGCGGGCCTGCGAGTTTGTCCGCAGCGGCCGCATCGGCAAGCTCAAAGAAATCTATGCCTATCGCGACGGCGGTGCGATCGCCTGGCCGAAACGCTTTGGACCCGGCCTGCCGATCCCCGAGGACCTGGACTGGGATCTCTATCTTGGGCCGGCGCCCGAAATACCCTATAACGGAGACACCGGGCCGCACCCGTTCGATATCGGCGAGCTCAACTGGGGCCAGCACCATTATGATATCGTGCAGTGGGCCACGAACTCCGACGAGACCGGACCGGTGGAGCTCTTTATGGAAGACGGCCGCACGAACTATCGGTATGGCAATGGTGTCCTCGTCTATGGGCGGCCTTACCCCGGTGAGCCGATCGGCGGGGAGGGCGGCGCGGTCTTCGTCGGGAGCGAGGGCCGGATCGCCGTGGACCGCAACGCCCTAGTTTCTTATCCGGCCCGGATCGCGCGCGAGCCGCTTCACCCGAGCGAAGCGCATCTTTACCGGAGCGACAGCCAGTCGGGGAATTTCCTGGAATGCGTGCGGACTCGAAAACGGCCGATCTCGGATGCCGATATCGCCCACCGCTCAGCCAGCGCGCTTCTCCTGGGCGGCGTAGTGAAGCAGCTCCAGCGCCCGCTCAAGTGGGACCCGGAGCGGGAGGAATTCAGCGGCGACGACGAAGCCAACCGGATGCTGTCCATCGCCCAGCGCGCGCCGTGGGGCGCCTGAGGGGAGAGCCGACATGAGGACGATCATCGCGAAGACGGCCATCCTGAAGACCCCGGCCTTGCCGACGATCTTGTCTTTCTACTTGGCAGCAGTCGTTAGCTTCTGTTTTACCCCGCCGCCTGCGCTGGCTCAATCCAGGGACGAGCAGCAACTCCTGATCATTTTGAAATCCAGTGCACCGCTGCAAGAAAAGGACGCGGCCTGCGCCGGGCTCAAGCGCATCGGCACGCCCCGGTCGGTGCCCGCGCTGGCTGAGCTTCTGACCGATGCACAGCTTTCTCACTCGGTACGGTACGTGCTGGAATCGATGCCGGGGCCGGAAGCCGGACTGGCCCTGATCGAAGCGTTGGACAAGACAAGCGGCCTGACCCTGGCCGGGATCATCCACTCGCTCGGCCGGCGCCGAGAGGAGGCGGCGGTCCAGAAAATCACGGGGTTGCTCGCCAATTCCGATCCCAACGTAGCCGGCGCCGCGGCGGCGACGCTGGGACGAATCGGCGGTGCCCAGGCGGTCAGCGCATTGTTCGCCGCGCTGTCGCAATTCCGTGCGACACAACCGAGAAATGCGCTGGTCGACGCTTTGCTCGCGGCCGCGAACCAGGCGCTCGCCCAAGGCAGTCGGGATAAAGCCTCCGTCATATTTGATAAACTTTATCGGCTTCCTGTGCCGGACCGCGTCCGCGTTGCCTGTTACTGTGGTCTGATTGCCGCGGCCGACCGGACCAGGGCGCTTGAACTCATGAAGACAGCGATCCTGGGCGATGACGTCCCGATTCGGACGGCCGCGCTTGAAATGGCCCGGGAAGTTGAGGGCC
>Ga0299915_10004067_pt1 | contig 10612 bp, 5 predicted proteins | sample RVTome_13_FD_200263 | JGI IMG/M metagenome (GOLD analysis project Ga0299915, IMG submission 200263) | Soil microbial communities from uranium-contaminated site in the Upper Colorado River Basin, Wyoming, United States - RVT92D227 (version 2) ... | reverse complement strand
ATCTGCGGCGTTGCCGCTCCTCGACGATGCACACCGGCATCGCCTGCGTCGCGGCGCCTTGCATCTGCCCGCCCGGCGCTCGCGCCAAAATGTGAACTTATTTTTGCGCGAACCCTAAGGCTCGTGAATGCAGTAGAGGCGGTTCTGGCTCCGGAGATACATTTCTCCGCCGGTAATGGCCGGCGTGGCAATAAAAACCTGGTCGGGCATCTTGTTGGTCGCCAGGACCTCGAACTTCTCTCCCATTCGCAGCACAATGACGTCGTCATTTTCGCTTGCCAGGTAAAGCTTGCCGTTCGCCCCGACGGGGGATGACTTGAAGTTATACGTTTTGGGCAGCCGCACCTGGTGGTAGTAAGGCTCGCCGGTGCGGGCGTTGTAACAGCTGATGAGGCCGTTGTCGGTCAAAACGTAGAGCTTGTTGTCGTGAAGAACGGGAGAAGGGGTGTAGGAATTGCCGCGCGTTTGGCTCCAGACGATGGCATCGGTGTTCGTCAGGTCGCCTTTCCTGCCCAGGCGGATCGCCATGAGATTGGGATCGCGGTATCCGCTCATGACAAAAACCAGGTCATCCTGATGGACAGGATGGGGGATGGTGTTCGCCCCAAGTCCGGCGCACTCCCAGATCAGCTCGCCCGTCTCGAAATCGTAACTCCGCACCTTTCGGGTGGCGCTGACAACAATCTGCTTCTGTCCTTCATATTCCAGCACCAGGGGGGCGGCCCAGTTAGTCACTTCATCCCGGTTCTTTCTCCAGATCTCTTTGCCGGATGTCCTGTCCAGGACGACCATGAAGGAGTCCCCTTCGTGATCGAAGACCAGGATGAGCCGATCGCCGTGCAGGACCGGCGCCATTCCCTCGCCGAAGGCCATTCTCATGCGCATCTGAACCCCGAAGTCCTTCTCCCAGATCAGGTTGCCCTTCATGTCGTAGCAGTAAATGCCGCGCGAGCCGAAAAAGGCGTAGACGTGTCTCCCGTCGGTGAGGGGCGAATTGGAGGCGAAGCTTCCGTAGGTTGTGTGATGCCCCTCGTGGGGCGCGGCGGTCTTCGCGGTTCGCTCCCAGAGGACTTTGCCGGTCTTGCGGTCGATGCAGATGACGACGAACGTGTGCTCGGGCTGGGGACCGACATTGCCGCCGCCAAAGCCGCCGCGCCCCGTCTGCGATGCAGCGGGAGTCGCCGCAGGCTCAGTCTTGGCAGACGTTCCGTTCTGAATTGCAGTGGTCAGGAAGATCTGATCGCCCCAGACTACCGGGCTGGAGGAGCCGCGTCCCGGGATATCCGTCTTCCACCGTATGTTCTGGGTATCGCTCCAGTGAAGCGGGGCGTCTCCGACGGCCATACCGTCGGCTGCGGGCCCGCGCCAGTATGGCCAGAAGATGTCTTCGGGCGCGAGCCCCGATGCCAGGCCCCCAAATAGCAGGGCTGAGCCGAATAGAGCGAGGAAGATACGAAAAGCGATAGCATACTTCATAGTAAGACTCCTATTTCTTGATGCGTTGCCTCGTCGTTGCCGACGGGCGGATTGAACCAACAAACATCCTGGAGCGGCACAGCCACAAACGGCGTTTTCCTATTTGTCCAGCGCGCCCATGGCGCGGCCCAGTTCGACCAGGGCTCTGGCGTAGCCGGCGCGGGCCTGGACTTCGGCGAGCTGTGCGGACAGCAGGTCGCGCTGCCTGCGGATCACATCGTAGGAGGTCGCCACGCCGGCCATGAGCTTTTCTTCCTCCGCGGCCAGCGTCCGGGCGCTCAGGGCAGCGGCCGTGCGGGCGGTTTCAACCTGGGATTTAGCCTGCGTCAGGCTGATCAGCGCCCGCCGCACTTCCAGGCCGATCCGGTTTCTGGTCTGCTGCAGCGCGGTTTCCGCTTCCTTGCGCTCCAGCCGGGCGCGCGCGCTGTCTGCGCGGGCGCTGCCGTTCTGCAGCGGAAAGGAGAGCGTAAAGCCGAACGCATACTCCGGGTAATCGAACTTCCACACCTGCCGGATCGCGCCGGACAATCCGCCCGGCAGGGACACGGGCGCACCCCCGACCGAGGCCGGAATCAGCCGGTCACCCCACAGCCCGGCGCTGCCCAATACGCCAAAAACGGTCAGCGTCGGCTTCAACAGGTTATCGGCGTATTTCACCGCGACTTCCTGGTTGCGGATGTTACCCTCCGCCTGCCGAATCTCCGGGCGCTCGCGCACGGCCTGCGCCAGGGCGTTGCCCAGCTGCGGGATATCCGCGTCCCGCGGTTCGGGCAGGGGATCGATGACTTCAACCTCGGCCGCCCCGAGCATCGCGTCCATTTCCTTGCACAGGAGATTCTTCAGGTCTGCCTCACGCAGCTGCAGGTTCGCGCGGGCCAGGATCAGATCGCGCTCCCGGGCCGCCACTTCGGACTCTGCGGTGACGACCTCGATGCGCGACATGCGCCCGATTTCTTCGCGCATCTTGTTGTTTTCGAAGAGCTGGCGCGCCACTGCCAGCGAGGCTTCAGCTACGCGGATGATCTCGCGGGCCGCCGCTACATCCCAGTACAAACTCTCGGCGCGCGCCAGGACGGAACTCACCTGCACCCGGAGCGACTCCCGGGCGATCCCCAGGTCGTTCTCGGCCACGTCCAGGAAGCGCTTGTTGGCAGCGCGGCCGAAGCCGTTCAATACCTGCTGGGTGAACTGGAACGAAAAGGTGGAGACCGCAGCCGGATTGAAGAGCAGGAATTGCTGGGTTGAGCGCTGGATCTGGTTGTTGTAGCTGATGCTGATGCTGGTGCCGGTCACGAAAGCCTGCACGTAACGGCCCTGCAGGGCCGTCGTGTCGGTTGTCACGATCGGTATGCCGGCAACGCGGGTCGTGTTCAGCGGGACGGTATTATGGTCATAGCTGAAGTTCAGGAGCAGGGACGGGTCGAGACTGCCGCGCGGGCGGACAAAGACCTGCCGGGCGCCGCCGGTAATTCCGCCGGCGGTCGTGAACCCGCCCAATCCTCCGGCGTCCCCCAATCCGGCTCCAATGGCGCCCGCAAAAAGACCGCTCGGGATCTGGATTCCGGGTCCTCCGCGCGGAGCGCCGCCGCCGCGGGCGCGCATCAGGTCCGCATCGGCGAACGCGGCTGCATAGCGTGCCGACATGATGTCGAGGTTGTTCTCCCGGACGGCGCCCCTCAGGTCGGCGACCGACAAATGGAGCTTTCCTCCACTGACGAGTTGCGAAACGATGGGAGAATTAGACAGCTGCGGATCGGGGATGACGCGCCGCTGGTACGGGCGATAGAAACGGGGGAACCATTCCGGATTTTTGCTCAGGTCCTGGGTGCCGGCCGGGCCTGCCTGCGCGCCTGCCCGCAGGGGAGCACAGAAACCGATCAGCAAGAGCAGCACGGAGGCAAGGCACAGGGAGCGGGGGAAAAGCCGGCCACGGATTGCACGGATTACACGAATTATTCGGTCGCACCCGGGCGCATTCGTACTACTAACAGTCAAATCCTTGCCCGCTGGGAAAGGATTTTTTCGCCGCCAAGACGCAGTTTCACGGAGCGCACCGAGGAAATAAGGACGCGGAAGAACGACGACGAACGCGGATTCTGCCGGCGCCGCAAGGTCGGCAAGTGGATTGCACGGGCTTTTGCTGCTGTCTTTGCCTGAGCCTCCCCGGGCAAGCGCGCCGGTTGAACCGGTCGCATCGGATGGATAGGCCGCAACAAGGCGTGCTTGCCCGGGGAGGCCCAGGCAAAGACCGTCCCGCGCAGCGGCGCACCCTTCGGGGGCAGCAAGAGCTCGTGCGATCCACCCGCGTTTTTCTGTGTCCCAAATCTCTGTGTTTTCTCTGCGCGCTCTGCGCCGCTGCGGTTTGCTTTTTCTTTGGTTGCGGCTATGCCGCTCCAGGAAATTCGTGGCTTCTGTTTTTCTCTTCGATGTTTCCATCTCTCCAGTGACGTTTTTTTTGTGGGCCACCATGGTTTTTTTACCTGTTGGAATACTTGCCGCTCAAGGCATCATTGAGGTCGATGGCGTATCTTGCCAGCACCACGCCCTGGGCGCGGTCCATTTCCACGAGGACCTTGGCGTAACTGACCATGGCGTTCACTTCGGCCTGGCGCGCGGTCAGCAGATCGCGCTCGCGCAGGATCACCTGGTAGGAGGTCGACACACCGGATTCGAGCCTGCCTTTTTCTCCCTCCCAGATCTCGCCCGCGAGGCGCACCGCCTGGTGCGCCGCCTCGAGCTGCGCCTTGCCCTGGATCATCCCGATGATCGCCTTGCGGACCTCCAGGGCGATCTGGTTCTTCGAGCGCTGCACGCTGATCTGCAGCTGCTTGCCTTCCAGCTGGGCGCGCAGGTTGTCGGCCTGCGCCACGCGGTTCTTGATCGGGATATTCAGCGTGGCGCCGCCTGCGTATTCGGGATACTCCGCGCCGAACGATTGCGATAAGGCGTTCCAGATGGTGGTCTCGTCGGCCTGCGTTTTCCCCCGCAAGCCGGAGCCGGCATAAAAGGCGAACGTGCCCAGGTTGGGCAGCAGGGCGTTCTCCGTGAAGTGCCGGGCCACCTCCTGGTTTTCCAGCGATCTCCGGGCCTGGCGCAGTTCCGGGCGGGCCTCCAGCGCGCCGGCAAGCGCCAGCTGGAGGTCCGGAAGGTCCGAATCCTTCGGTTCCGGCATGCGGTCGCCCAAGACGACTCGAGCTGCATCGAGCTCGGGCGTAACCTTCTTGCTCAGCAGGTTTTTGAATCCGGCTTCCTGCAGCTGAAGGTTGGTCGATGCAACCGTCAGGTCGCGGGTGCGCGCGGCGACTTCGGACTCCGCCGCCACCACGTCCAAGGGCGACACCGTGCCGATCTCGAGCCTCATCCGGTTGTCCTGGAGCAGCTGCTGCGATACGGCCAGCGACTGTTCGGCGACACGGACGTTTTCCTGCAGTGCCGCCAGGTCCCAGTAAGCATTGGCCACCGCCACGACCGTGGTGATCACCTGCTGGCGGAAGACGTCCTCGGAGACCTGGGTGTTGTTGCGGGCGACCCGTATGAAACGCTCGTTCGGCAGGTACCCGAAGCCGTTCAGCAGCGGCTGGTGTATGCCCAGCGAGAGTCTGGCGACCAGAGCGGGATTGAAGCGCAGAAACTGCTGGGTCGAGCTCTGGCGCTGCCCGCTGAAGGTGACGAAAAAGCTCGTGCCCGGGTGAAGCAGCTGCGCGTAGTTCATCGAAACCGCCGCCGTAACGCCCGTCACAACCGGGACGCCGGAGACCTGAATGGTATTGAGGGGAGAGGAATTCCGGTCCCAACTGAAATTCAGGCCGACGGACGGGTCGAAATTGCCCGAAGGACCGATTGATACGGCGCCGCCGCCGCCCGTGATGCCGCCCGCGCTGCCGACTCCCGTCGCGGACCCGGCGCCGGTGATGCCGGCGCCGAGGGCGCCGGCGGTGAGTCCGCCCGGAATGGAGGCGCCCTGGAAACCTCGGGGCGATTGTCCGGCCTGGGTGCGCAGGAGATCCGTCTGGGCGAAGCTGGGAATAAAGCGCTGCACGGCGATGTCGAGATTGTTCTCCAATGCGAGCGCCAGGGCGTCGGCCAGCGTGAGTTCAAGCTTGCCGTCGCGAACGAGCGCATCGAGCCGGGGAGAGTTGTCCAGGACCGGCGGGGCGATCGCCTGAGGGCGGTAGCGGCTGAATATGCCCGGTGAGCCGGGCTGACTGCCCGGGTCGTGCCGGTTCTGCGCCGCCAGCCGGATCGGCGGCGTCGCGACGCAGAAACAGATGCAGCAGAGGAGGGCTCTATGTCCTTTCATCATCTGGTACCTCTTGAAATTCCCGCGGGTTTGATTTCATCAAGCGGACGCAAAGGAACGGCCGAACACATCAGTGCGGCGAGGGCCCGGAGGGAGCCGCCGCCTCCGTGGCGCGCGCCCGCCTCATCCAGGCGAAGCAGCGCCAGGAACGCCACTCCCGCAGGTCGTCAAAATACGAATAGACCACCGGGGTGACAAGCAGCGTCAACAGCAGGCATAGGATCTGACCGCCGATGATCGTGACCGCCATTGAGGCCCGTGAGCCTGCTCCCTCGCCGCGCCCCAGCGCGATGGGAAGCATTCCGGCGATGATCGCGAGCGTCGTCATCAGGATGGGCCGGAGCCGCACATGGTTGGCCTCGATGATCGCCTCGTGCCGCCCCATGCCCCTGGCGCGGAGCGTGTTCGTGTAATCCACCTGCAGGATGGAATTTTTCTTTACGATCCCGAACAGCAACATCAGACCGATCGCGCTGTAGACGTTCAGCGTCATGCCGAAGGCCATCAGCGCAAGCAGCCCGGCCGGGAAGCTGATCGGCAGGGAGGTCATGATCGTCAGCGGATGGATGAAGCTGTTGAATTGTGAGGCCAGCACCATGTAAATGAAAGCGACCGACAGGACAATCGCGACTTTAAAGTTGCTCGAGGCTTCGGCCAGAGCGCGCGCGCCGCCGCTGAAGACGACCTGGTATCCCGGCTTCAGATCCATCTCCTTGACCTTCTGTTCTGCGATGGCGGCCGCCTCGCCCAGCGGCAAGCCGTCCAGACCGGCAAATACCGAAATTTGCCGCTGCCGGTTGTAGCGGTCTATGGCCGAAGGGCCGCTGTCGAGCCGGAGTTGGGCCACGTCGCTCACGCGCACGACCCGCTGGCTGCTCGACGGCACGAGCAGCTCTCCCATTTTGGCCGGGTGGTCGCGGAACTGACTGTCCAGTCTCAGCCGGAGCGAATATTGTTCGTCGCCTTCCTTGAACTTCGAGACCTCCTCGCCCCCGACCAATATACGCAGGTTGGAGGCGAGCGAATCGATCGAGACGCCCAGGTCGGCCGCCCGCGAGCGGTCAATGTTCACCCGCAGTTCCGGCTGGGTTGCTTCATAAGTTGTGTCGACATCGACCATGCCCGGCGTGTTGCGGATCTTCTCCAGCAGTGTGCCCGTGTATGCTTCCAGTTGTTCGATGTCCGGCCCCTGGATGAGCATCGTCAGCCGGTTCATACCGCCGCCGCCGCTGCGCCCTCCCCTGCCGCCGCCCATTCCGCCGCCGCTCGACACGCTGATGCGCGCGCCCTTGTATTTGCGCAGGGCCATGCGCGCCTCGCGCATGAGGTCCTGCTGTGTCAGGGTGCGGGATTCCAGGGCAGTGAGCCCCAGGTAGAGGTTGGCGCTCCCCGGGTTGACGGTGGCAAAAACCGTCTGTACCTCCGGAAGGTGTCCGAGATCGGTTTCGATGTCGGCCACATAGCGGTTGGTTGCGTCCAGGCTGGTTCCGCGGGGAAGCCGTACATTGATGTTGATTTCGCTCTGGTCGTCCTCGGGTATCAGCTCCGTGCCGACGCGAGGGAAGAGTTCGTACGCCGAGATGCATACTGCGGCGGCGAAGAGCATCACGAGGATCCGGTGCCGCAGCGACCAGCCCAGCATGCCCCCGTACGCGAGGTCGATCAGCCGGTAAAAGCCGCGCGATTTGGAGCGCCGGCCGTGACCGCTCGCGTCCGCCGGCCGCAGCCAGGAAGCGCACAAGGTGGGCGTCAGCGTGAAGGAAACGAACATGGAGAGCATGATGGCGCTGGCTGCGGTGATGCCGAAGCTGAAAAAGTAGCGGCCCACCATTCCCGTCATGAACACAACCGGAAGAAAGATCACCACCAGCGACAGGGTAGTGGCCATGACGGCCAGGCCGATCTCGTCGGTGGCCTTGGAAGCCGCCTCCCTCGGCAGGACCTTCCGTTCCTCGACGTAACGGAAAATGTTTTCCAGCACCACGATGGCATCGTCGATCACAATGCCGGTCGCCAGCGAGAGCGCCAGCATCGTCATGTTGTTCAAAGTGAATCCGAACGCCCGCATGATGGTGAAGGTCCCGATGATCGACGTCGGGATGGCCAGAGCCGCGATGAGGGTGGTCCGGGTGTTGCGGATGAAAAGGAACACCACTAGGCTGGCGAACAGGGCGCCAAGGATGAGGTGCTGCTGGATCTCTTCGAATGACCTGCGGATGAAGCGGGATTGATCCTGGATCGGCTGGATGGTGATGTCATCCGGAAGTGACGGCCTGATCCTGGCAAGCCGCGCCATTACAGCATCAACCACTTCCACCGTATTGGCGCCCGACTGCTTGCGGATCAGGAGCGACACGCAGGGGCGCCCGTCCAGCCGTGCCAGGCTGCGCGGCTCTTCATAGGTGTCGACCACGCGGCCGACATCGCCGAAAGTGACCACCGAACCATCGCGGTAGGTCAGGATGATGCGGTTCAGGTCCTGCACGTCGCGCACGCGCCCCATGGTGCGCAACGCGATTTCGGAAGGGCCGGCGATGAAGCTCCCGCCCGGAATTTCGACATTCTGCCTCTGGACAGACGCTCTCACCTGGTCGACGTTCAGACCGTATGCGTTCATCCGGTCCGCGTTGATCAGCAGCTGGATCTCGCGCCGCCGGTCACCCTGAAACATCACCTCGCCGACGTTGATGACGGTCTCGAGATTCTGCTTGATCTGCTTGTCGACGATCTCCGTGAGTTCCTGTTCTGCGCGGTTGCCCGATACCACCAGGGTCAGGATCGGCGCTGCATCCGGATCGATTTTCTGAATCACCGGAGGAAAAGTGTCGCGAGGAAAGCGGGCCACCACGGTGGCGACCTTGTCGCGCACATCCTGGACCGCCGCTTCGATCGGCTTCTGGATGAGAAAGGTGATCCGCACGCTGGAGTTGCTTTGTTCGGAGGTCGCGCTCAATTCATCGACGCCGCTGATGGTGTTGACGACCTCCTCGATCGGTTTTGTGATCTGGGTTTCGATCTCCTCCGCGCTGGCGCCCGGCAGGCGGGTGTTGATGATGACCACCGGGAAATCGGTTTTCGGCATCATGTCCAGCCCCAGGTCGCGGTAGGAGAACAGGCCGAGCACCACAATGGCCGCCGACATCATGATGGCAAAAACCGGCCGCCGGATGCTGATGTCTGGCAGCTTCATTCTCGTTCTCCTTCCTTCTTGCGCGCGCCTTCGCCTTTGAGCGGCCGGCCAGGGGGGGGCGCGGGAGCAGAGCTGGTGTTGACCGGCGTCCCTGTCGCGAGCTGCGCCAGGTTGCTGGCCGCGAGTTTTTCATTCCCCTCGAGCCCGGCGACGACCTCGAGCAGATTGTCCTTCCGGGCCCCAATACTCAGGACCTGCTGTCGCACACGGCCGGAATCATCGATTACGAAAACCGTGGCCACGCCGGCCAGGATGGATACGGCCTCCTCGGGGACGGCGAGCACGTTTTCGTCGCGCTGCGTAAAAATGACTCCCTTGGCGAAAAAGCCGGGCTTGAGGCGCCGATCACGGTTGTCGACCAGGACTTCTACTACGAAGGTGCGGGTCGCCTGCTCAACCGAGGGGCTGACGTTCATCACCTGCCCTTCAAACACAGCGTCGGGCAAGGCTTCGACGTGGAACTGCACCGATAGTCCCGGGCGCAACAGCTGGGCATGGCGCTCCTGGATCGATGTCTTGAGCTTGAGCGGATTGAGCCGGACAATGGTGACCACCGGGGTGTTTTCGCGAATGTATTCGCCGACCTGGACCAGGCGCTCGCTGATCGAGCCGCCGACGGGCGCCTTGATGACGGCATCGCCGAGCTTCTTCTGCGCCAGTTCTAAGGCTGCGCGCCGCTCCTGCAGCGTGGCCTTCAGGCTTTGCACCGTCTCGAGCGCCGCTTGGTATGCGGCTTCGGACACCTTGACCCGCGTTTGCGTGGTGTCGAAGTCGGCCTGCGAGATCAGCCCTTTCTTCAGCAATTGGGTGGCCCGGGCCAGTTGCGCCCGGGCGTCGTCGCGGTTGGCCAGCGCCGTTCGGACCGAAGCGATCTCCTCGTCCGGCAGCGACTCCTTGATGCGCACGCCGTCGATGCCGAGCTGAGCTTCGGTCTGGCGCAACTGGCTCTCGGCACGACGCAATGCGATCTCCAGCTCACGTGTGTCGAGGCTGACCAGAGGCTGGCCCGGCGCAACCTCGCGCCCGATTTCTACGTGGACCTGCCGCACGACGCCGGCGACCTCGCTGCTCACCCGGGCCTGATCGGGAGAGATCAAGGTCCCGGACAGATCGACCTGGCGCTGCATGAAAATGCGCTGGACGCCCGTCGTTGCCACCTGAATTGCCTGCGGCTGGCGGCCGGCCTGCTGTTTCGGCGCATTGGTCTGCTCGCCCGAGCAACCGGCAAATGCCAGCGCCCCCAGAAATGCGCTCAATATCCAACTGCTGCGCCGGTAGAGTATGGAAACATTCGGTGATTTGGCCATGTTGCCTGTCATTTGGATGAATTGAAGGTGATAAACGGCCCAAGGTCGAAGGAACACAATACGACAATACGCACATCGCTTCAACTTGTTACGGGCTAATCCTGCGATTCGGGCACCGGCCACAATGGCTCCTGCCACCTGTTTATGCCTCTAACGCGCCATCCTGTGGGGGTGGGTCTTCCGCGTCCTGGTTTTCTCGGTACGTTCCGTGTTCTCTGTACTACTAAGCCCAAATTTCTTGCCGTTTTGGAAAGAATTTTTCACCGCGGAGACGCAGAGCACGCAGAGACTGAAAACGCAGAAACCACTGATTTCACGGATGGGCTCCAGTGGACACGG
>Ga0299915_10004066_pt1 | contig 10612 bp, 12 predicted proteins | sample RVTome_13_FD_200263 | JGI IMG/M metagenome (GOLD analysis project Ga0299915, IMG submission 200263) | Soil microbial communities from uranium-contaminated site in the Upper Colorado River Basin, Wyoming, United States - RVT92D227 (version 2) ... | reverse complement strand
GCGATTCTGGTGGTGGCGGCGCCGGACGGGCCGATGCCGCAGACGCGGGAGCACGTGTTGCTGGCGCGGCAGGTGGAAGTGCCGGCGATCGTGGTGTATCTGAACAAGGTCGACCAGATGGATGATCCGGAGCTCTTGGAGCTGGTGGAGCTGGAGCTGCGGGAGTTGTTGACGGCGCAGCAGTTTCCGGGGGACGAGACGCCGATCGTGCGGGGGAGTGCCCTGCAGGCGTTGGAGTCGAAGAGTACGGACCCGAATGCGCCGGAGTATGCGTCGATCAAGGAACTGCTGCGGGTGGTGGACGAGTACATTCCCGAGCCGGTGCGAGAGACGGACAAGCCGTTCATGATGTCGGTCGAGGACGTCTTCTCGATCAAGGGGCGGGGGACGGTGGTGACGGGGCGGATCGACCGGGGGAAGGTGAAGGTGGGGGACCCGGTGGAGATTGTAGGGTTACGGGACGAGAGCATGGCGTCGGTGGTGACGGGTGTGGAGATGTTCCACAAGCTGATGGACGAGGGGCAGGCGGGGGACAATGTGGGCCTGCTGCTGCGGGGGATCGAGCGGACGGACGTAGAGCGCGGGATGGTTGTGGCGGCGCCGAAGTCGATCACGCCGCACAAGAAGTTCTTTGCATCGGTGTATGTGCTGACGAAGGAAGAGGGGGGCAGGCACAAGGCGTTCTTCAACGGCTATCGGCCGCAGTTCTACATTCGGACGATGGACGTGACGGGCAACATCACGCTGCCGGAAGGGGTGGAGATGGTGATGCCCGGGGACAATGTAAAGATGACGGTGGAGTTGATCACGCCGGTGGCGCTGGAGAAGGGCTCGAAGTTCGCCATCCGCGAAGGCGGCCTGACGGTCGGCGCCGGCGTCATCACCGAGATCCTGGAATAGGGAAGGAGTGCGGCGCGCCGGCCCTGGGCGGCGCACGCGCAAGGCCATGCCGAAGAAAGACACACGACCTGTCACGACCCTGGCATGCACGGAATGCCAGGAGCGCAACTACACGACCGAGAAGAACCGGCGCAACGACCCGGGACGGATCGAGTTCAAGAAGTTTTGCCCGCGCTGCCGCAAGCACACGCTGCACCGGGAGACGAAGTAGGCCTGACGGGGCCTCACAGGCCAGTAGCTCAATTGGCAGAGCACCGCTCTCCAAAAGCGGGGGTTGTGGGTTCGATTCCTGCCTGGCCTGCCTGAAACGCGGCCGACGCCGTTGGGGGGCGGCGTCGTGTGGTCCGGCGAGGAGCAGAGGGTGACGAAAACTCAGGTGGTACGCAAGCAGCCGAACGCCGTCGTGCGCTACTTCCGCGAGACGGCGGTCGAACTGCGCAAGGTCTCCTGGCCGTCCCGGCAGGAGGCTCGGCAGCTGACGTTGATCGTGCTGGTGGTCGTAGTAGTCATGAGCCTGCTGCTCGGAGGGTTGGACTTCCTCTTTGCGCAGTTGATTGCCCTGCTGCTGAAGGTGGCATAGCGAGCTGTGATGAGCGAGAACGAGTCTGAGTTCGAGCCCCAGGAAGAGCTGGTATCTCCCGACGAGGCCGCGCCGGTCGAGAGCATGCGGTCGTTGCTGCAGCCGATGGCGGCTGCGGTCGAGACGCCGGCCGCCTCGGAAGGAACGGAAGCAAGCGCCGGGGCCGAGGAGATCGACGACGGCCGCCGTTGGTATGTCGTCCACTGCTACTCGGGCTACGAGAACAAGGTGCGGCACAACCTCGAGCAGCGCATCGAGAGCATGGGGATGAAGGACCGCATCTTCGACGTCGTCGTGCCGACCGAAGAGGAGCTCGAGGTGCGCGACGGCAAGCGGCGCACGGTCGAACGGCGGGTCTTCCCGGGCTACATCCTGGTGCAGATGATCATGAGCGAGGAATCGTGGTACGTCGTGCGCAACACGCCCGGCGTGACCGGCTTCGTCGGGATGGGGAACGAACCGACCGCCCTCCGCCCGGAAGAGGTCTCCCAGATCATCAAGCGCATGGAAGCTGAAGCGCCGCGCGTCAAGGTGACCTACAAGGCCGGAGCGAAGGTGCGCATCGTCGACGGCCCGTTCAACGATTTCATCGGCACGGTGGACGCCATCGACATGGAGCGCGCCAAGGTGCGCGTGATGGTGTCGTTCTTCGGCCGGGAGACGCCGGTCGAGTTGGATTTCCTGCAAGTCGAGAAAGCCTGAAGCGGGCCGTCGGCCCGCGTGGGAGGGCGGCCCAACCCGCCCGCTAAGACCACTCAAGGAGAGCACCTGTGGCCAAGAAACTCAAGACTGTCGTGCGCCTGCAGATCGAGGCAGGCAAGGCAAATCCCGCGCCGCCCATCGGCCCGGCTCTGGCGCCGCACGGGATCAACCTGATGGCGTTCTGCAAGGAATACAACGCCCGCACCTCGGGCAAGGCGGGGGAGATCATCCCGGCCGAGATCACCATCTATACCGACGGCTCCTTTACTTTCATTCTCAAGACGCCGCCCACGCCCGTCCTGCTGCGCAAGGCGGCCGGGGTTGAGAAGGGCTCGGCAGAGCCGAACCGCAACAAGGTCGGCCGGGTCAGCCGGGCGCAGGTTCGTGAGATCGCCGAGCTGAAGATGAAGGATCTCAATGCGGTCGACCTGGAAGGCGCCATGCGCCAGATCGAAGGCACGGCCCGCAATATGGGCATCACGGTCGAAGACTAGGCGGGGTTTGCGGGTCCGCCGGTGGTTCCAGACAATCGGATCAGTGGGAGGACCGCACAACTCGGTCCGCAAGAACCACGAGGAGCAAAGATGACCCAGCACGGAAAGAAATACCGCGAGGCAGCCGCCCGCATCGAAGAAGACAAGCAGTATGAACCGCGCGAAGCCCTGACCTTGGCGCGCGAGACCTCGTACACCAAGTTTGACGGGACGATCGAGGTCCACCTGCGCCTGGGGGTCGATCCGCGGCACGCCGAGCAGCAGGTCCGGGATACGGTGATGCTGCCGCACGGCCTGGGGAAGAAGGTGCGTGTGCTGGCCTTCGCCGAAGGCGACGCCGCTCGAGTGGCCCAGGAAGCGGGCGCCGATCTGATTGCCGACGACGAAATGATCAACCAGATTAAGGGCGGCTGGATGGAATTCGACGCCACCGTGGCCACGCCCGAGATGATGGGCAAGATCGGGCGGACCGGCCTGGGCAAGGTCCTTGGACCGCGCGGCCTGATGCCGAACCCCAAGGCAGGCACCGTGGTGCCCGGCGAGGATCTGCCGCGGGTGATCAAGGAGCTGAAGTCCGGACGGGTAGAATTCCGGGTCGACAAGACGGCCAACCTGCACGTTCCGATCGGGAAGGCGTCATTCAGCGCCGACCAGCTATACGACAACATGGCGGCCTTGATGGAGGCGGTCAAGAAATCTCGGCCGGCGTCCTCCAAGGGCACGTTCATCAAGAAGATCACCGTGACGAGCACCATGGGTCCCGGGGTCAAGATCGACCCGAACGCCGCCCAGGCCATGTAGTTGGGGTATAATCCCGACTGCCGAGTCATCGGCCATCGGGTGGAACAATCGAGCTTGCCCGTGACAGCAGGCGCCGGTTCTCCGGCTTAATGACCTGCCGAGGCGAAGACATCAGCGGGATCACCGCTCTCCTGGCCGATTCGGCCGGGGTACGTCTTTGCTGCGGCAGCGCCTGGCAAAGACGTTTTGTTTGGGAGGAGGTGAACGACTTTGGCGATCACGAAGAAGAAGAAGCAGGAATTGGTGGGCCTGTATCAGGAGCTAGTGCGCAAGAGCAGCGGCATGGTGTTGGCCTCCTACTCGGGAATGCGTGTGGGCGAGCTGGAGGGTCTGCGCCGCAAGCTGCGCGAATCGGGCGCCGAGTTCCATATCGTGAAGAACAGGTTGATGGAGCTCGCCTTGAAGCAGGCCGGTCTGCCGGTTCCCAAGGATTCGTTTCTCGGCACGACGGCGGTTGGCTTCGCCTCGGAAGACATCCTGATCATGGCCAAGGCGATTGTTGACCTGTCGCGCACCTCGCAAACCATCAAGGTCAAGGGGGCCGTGGTCGACGGCGTCGCTTACGGCGCCTCGCAGGTTGAGGTGCTGGCGGACCTGCCGCCGATGCCCGTGCTGCGCGCGCGGATGCTGGGAGTGATCTCGGCGCCGGCAAGCCGGGTGGTGGGAGCGCTGGCCGGCTCTGTGCGCCAGGTGGTGAATGTCGTCAAGGCTTACTCGGAGAAGGCGCCGGCCGGCGCCGCCTAGCGCCGCCGTTCTGCGGCGGCACGTGCCTCGAGCACATCATACGAAGGAGAACGTGAGCAATGGCTGATCTGGAGAAGCTGGTCGAGGAACTGAGCAAGCTGACCGTCCTCGAGGCAGCGGATTTGACGAAGAAGCTGGAAGAGAAGTGGGGTGTCTCCGCGGCGGCGCCGATGGCCATGATGGCCATGCCGGGTGGGGCGGGTGCCGGGGCCGCGGCGGAGGCCGCGGAAGAGAAGACCGAGTTCACGGTCGTGATCAAGGACGTCGGGCCAAAAAAGATCGATGTCATTAAGGCCATTCGTCAGATCACGAACCTGGGCCTCAAGGACGCTAAGGACCTGGCCGAGACCGCGGGTGCCAAGGTCCTGGAGGCCGCCGGCAAGGAAGCCGCCATGGATGCCAAAGGCAAGCTCGAAGCAGCCGGAGCGGTGATCGAGCTCACCTAGGCGGCTGCGCGCCACCAGACGGACCGTGGAAGGCCCATGTCGGTCGAGGCTCAGCCTCGCTCGACATGGGCCTTCCTTGTTGGCCGCACGGGCGTCCGCTTGCGGCGCCGGCATGGTATATTCGCCTGCGGAGGCGGGCATGCGTGAGAAGGTTCTGGTCATCGAAGACGAAGAGAAGATCCTGCGTTTCCTGCAGCGCGGGCTGGCCTACGAGGGCTATCAGGTCGAGGCGGCGCTCGACGGGGTGCAAGGCCTGGCGCTGGCCCGCGACAATCCTCCTGACCTGGTGATCCTGGATTGGATGCTCCCTGGCCTGGACGGCCTGGAGGTCTGCCGGCGCCTACGCGCCGCCAGTCAGGTACCGATTCTGATGCTGACAGCCAAGGATGCTATTTCCGACCGAGTCCAGGGACTGGATGCCGGAGCGGATGACTACCTGGTGAAGCCTTTCGCCTTCGACGAGGTGCTGGCGCGCATGCGGGCTCTCTTACGGCGGGCCAAGCCGGAAGGTCCGGAGATCCTGAGCTATGGAACGCTGCGCCTGGACACCGGAACGCATCAGGCATTTCGCGACGAGGCGCCCATTGATCTGACGGCCAAGGAGTATGAGCTGCTGGAGCTGTTCATGCGCCACCCGCGCCAGGTGCTGACGCGCGAAGTCATCTACGACCGTGTGTGGGGCTATGACTTTGGCGGTGAGAGCAACATCATCGAGGTGTATGTCCGCTATCTGCGCCAGAAGACGGAAATCCAGGAAGCCCCGCGTCTGATTCATACCGTGCGCGGGGTCGGGTATGTCCTGCGGGAAGCCGAATGACGCTGCGAGGCCGCCTCACGCTTTGGTACACGGTCGTCCTGACTGTTGTACTGGCACTCTTCGGGGCGGCCGTCTATCTCATTCTCTCGTACAGCCTTCTGCGCCAGGTCGACGCCACGCTCGATCGGACGGCGGATGATATCCGGCGGGCCTTCCAACAGGATGTACGCGGCATCACCCTGCCACCGCTCGTCCTTAGCCTGACCTCCAATGTCTATGTGCAGGTGTGGGACGAGCAAGGTGCGCTGGCGGCGACGAACCTGGCGATGATGAAGGAGGCCTTCGACCCCCAGCTCCTGGGAGCGCCGACGCGGTCGTACTCGTCCGTCATCGCAGAGGGGACGCCGCTGCGCGTGCTGACCTATCCGCTGGTCACGGCGGCCGACGCCCATCTGGTCGGACATTTGCAGCTGGCGACCTCGCTCGAGACCGTCACGGCGGCCGAGCAGGCGCTTCTGGTGGTTCTGGTGGGCGGGGGTCTGCTGGCGGTTGTCGTGGCGGCGCTGGTGGGATACTCGACGGCCTGGGCTGCGCTGCGCCCCATCGACCAGGTGACGGAGACGGCGCTGCAGATCACACGCGCCGACGATTTGTCGCGCCGCATTCCCTGGACTTCCAGTCCGACGGACGAAGTCGGCCGGCTGGTGACGGCCTTCAACGAGACGCTCGAGCGGCTGGAGAACCTGTTCGAGGCCCAGCGCCGTTTCATGGCCGATGTCTCTCACGAACTGCGTACGCCTCTGACCGCCATCCGGGGCAATGTGGACTTGATGATTCGGTCGCGCCAGGCGGATCCCGAGTCCCTGGGTGCCATCACCTCGGAGGTGGACCGCCTGGCACGCATGGTGCAGGACCTGATGGTCCTGTCACAGGCCGAGAGCGGCAAGCTGCCCCTGGCGATGCAAGACGTGGAGCTGGATACCCTGCTTCTGGAGGTCTTCAAGCAGGCGAAGGTGCTTTCACAGGATCGGGTGGAGGTCCGCCTGGGGCGAGAGGATCAGGCGCGGGTGCGGGGCGACCGGGATCGTATGAAGCAGGTGCTGCTCAACCTGGTGGCCAACGGATTGGACCATACTCCGGCCGGCGGGACGGTGACTCTCGGCCTGACCTGCGTGGGAGAAATGGCGCGCGTGACCGTGACGGATAACGGCTCGGGAATCCCCCAGGAGGAGCTGCCCCACATCTTCGAACGCTTCTACCGGGTAGACCGCTCGCGTCGGCGCACGGCCCTGGGTGGAGCAGGCCTGGGTCTCTCGATCGCCTACTGGATCACGCGCAGTCATGGGGGGCGGATCGATGTTGCGTCCGAGGTGGGAAAGGGCTCGACCTTCTCTGTCTGGCTGCCGCTTCTGCAAGGAAGCTGCAGTAACGGCGGGCAGTAAGATCAGCCTGCCACCGCGGCGGCCCGCCGACACAGCGAAGCGCCGCCCGCCTGCAGCCATGCGTCAAGGCGCGGGCTGACCGTGCGCCCGGCCTGGATGTCCTCCAGAATCCCCGTTCCCCAATAGACATAGCGCTGGGTCTCAGCCGGCCAAGCCGTTGGGTCGCGCTCGATCAGGCCGTGGCCGCCGTTGTAGCCGGCCAATGCCAGATCCATCCGGCCCCCGGACAGAACGTAGGAGCGCGCCAGGTAGGACAGGCCGCGCCGGGCGTTAGTTTCCACGTCCAAGACATCCTCGCCATCCGCGAAATGAAAGGGCATGACCTGGAAGAGCCCGGCGGCCCCCGCCGGGGAACGCACCGATGGGTGGCCGCAAGATTCGATCTGCATGACGGTGGCCGCCAGTTCCGCCGGGACGCCCGCCGCGTCCGCCCAGCGCACGATGTTGGGCGCCCAGCGCTGGACCTCGGGCGTGAAGACGGGGGAGAGGCCGGCGAGCGGCGCGGCCGGGGGGGGACTCACGAAGAGAGGGGGTGGGACGGCGAAGGACAGCCTATCGGCCAGACTCCGGCTTGTCAGGGCGATCAACCATCCGGCGGAGAGGGCGACTGCCGTCGAGAGCAGCACGGGGATCAATCCCGCCGTGATGAGAGGTGGAAGTAGCCAGCCCCCGCCGGAGCCGAAGGCGGGGGCTGGGGTGAAACGCTGGGAGCCGGCGCGCAGTGGGCGAGCAACCATCGATCAAGATGGCTGGTGCGGCCGGGCGGCAAAGGGGGCTGGGCGATAGCTGTTGGTGCGCGGCGTCATGGATGGGGCTGCGTTGGGCGTCCCGGCAGAGGCGACCGGGCTGGCGGTCGCCTGTCGGGCGGCTTCCGATCGACCGGACTGGGGTCGGAGAAGCAGCCCTGCGCCGCGCTCGGCGTGCGAGAAGATGCGTCCGCCCGCGAGACTGAAGGTCCCAATGATCAATACTCGGATCAGCCAGATCAGCAGGGCGACGAAGACTGGCACACCCAGCAGAAGCGACTGGCGGCCGAGAACTTCATTCCCCAGCCCATTGTGCTGCAGCATGGCGAGCGAGACCGCCCACCAGGTGAGGGTGGCATTCATGGTCGCCCCGAGCGCCCAGGCTCCCAGCAAGTACCAGCCCTCGAGCCGTTCCCGGGATTCCTTCTGGGGGGTCAGCAATCGGGCGAGCCCGGCGAAATCGATCCCACAGAACGCGAGGGCGAGGATCGTCGCCCAGGGCAGGATGCCCGAACTTAAGTCGCCGAGCAGGTCCTTGAGGGCGAACTCCGTGGTGCTGAAGTTGAAGAGCTCGAATGCGACCAAAGCGCCGGCGAGGATCAGTCCGAAGATCGTCCCCCGCTCAAGACGAATGCGCCCTGCCAGGCTTTTCCACGGCAACTGCAGGCCGGCGGGCAGGCGAGGGGTAGTCCTGGATGCGTATGCTGACATGGCTAACCTCCACAAGTCAACCTAGGCGAAGTTAGCCTGAATATAGAACACCTGTTCTATCCTGTCAAGACGCCAGCCTTGGGGGTGGACGGAGGGGAGAGCGCCAGACCCGGGGATCCCTGCGGGGAAATCGGCATTTGGCCATCTCTCCTCCGGGGAGCGGAGTGGGACGAGGCAGCGGTCCGGGTTGGGGGATGCCTCCGTGGGGAACCTCGTCCCGGGGGATTCGTCTCGCCGAGCGATGCAGGTTGGCCTGTGAGGCGGGGCTCAGCTGGCGGTCGGCTCGTGCGGCACCGGCTTGTTTGCCGCTGGCTGCCGCCGGCGGGTGTACAAGACGATTAGGAGGACGCCCACGATCAACCCGGGGAGCACGATCAGACCGGCCTCCGGGCCGAACTCCCCACCGGTGAACCAGATCGGCCCGCTCACCGTCTGGAGTAGGATGCGGCCCGTCGGCAAACCGCTCACCGGGAAGCCGAACACCGGCCCTTCAAAGAGATTCCAGCCAATGTGCAGCCCGATCGGGAGCCACAGCTCACGTGTGCGAACCCAGCCGAATGCCAGGAAGAGGCCAGCCGCCAGAAGGCCCGGCAGGGCGGTGTACCAAACGACATGGGGATTTCCGAGATGGAGGGCGGCGAAGATCAGTGAGGACAGCAGGACTCCCCAGGGGAGGTTCAACCCTTCGACCAGGTTCTGCAGCTGATAGCCTCGACTGAAGATCTCCTCATGGATTCCGACGAGGATGAAGAGGCCCAGGCTCGCCAGGAATCCCAAGAGCACGCGCCACGGGGGCTCGATCTGCCAGGCGAACCCGTCAAGGTGAGTCCACCCCAGGAGCAATTCGAGAATCAGGATCGTGGCCATCATGGCTGCCGAGATCAGGATCCCGATGCCTACATCCAACCAGGCCCGGCGGTGAACACGCAAGCCCAGAGAAGCGAAACTTCGCCGGTCGAGGAAACGCCGCGCCAGGAAGGATGCGAGCACGAACCCAAAGAACGTCGGTAAGAGAGAGAGCAAGAGATCCGCAGCGTCACTGTGGATTCCCAGATATATCAAGGCGGTCATCGCCACGATGAAGGGCAAGCTGAAACCGATGGCGAGTCCGAAGGCCAGAATCGAATGGAGGAGAAGCCTCCATCCACTTCGGAGCCGTCGATCCGGGGAGAAGAAGATCCGACGGACTGCAGAGACCAGGCTGGTCATCAAGGGTGTCATCGGTTTGACCTCGTGGACGGCGGCCGCCAGAGGACGCTACTACCACGCGTGGCTGCTGGACTGGTGCAATCCTCTGACATCTCTCGAGGAGAACTCCGCGCGGAAAAGCCCCGGAGCATAGTGCTTCTATTCGGTACCGGGGGCAGGCTTCGGCGGGCACTGCGGGGCAGATGCCTCGCCTTCTTGCGGCTACTGGCACTGGCGAATCTGCGATCGAAGGTCATTTCTTGGTGCACAGGCGGTGTGCGCCTCACGTGCGAAGGCACACCGGCCCAGGAGGAGCTGCGGGATCTGAAGGTGCCGCCAGAGGGGCCGGGGCTCCTCTCCGCGTGCCGGGAGATCCTCGGGCTGCAGCAGGAGGCAGAGAGGCATCGTCGGCGGCAAGGGCAAACTCCTGACGGCGCTCCGGGAGAGGACAAGGTGATCACCCTGCAGACGACGAGCGCAACAGACGACCGACGAGCCCGGAACCGAGTAAGGCCAACCCATCGGTGGGCAGGTGATGTGAGGCTGCCGAATCGAACAGCACGGCTGCCCGGGATGAGAGGTCCTCATCTCCAGGCCACAGCACGGCCGCCAGGCGGATGAGCGGCAAGGGCCGCACGCCGAAGGCCAGGCTTCCCAGCGCCGGGAGTGGTTCCCCGGAGAGGCGGTGCATGGCCGAGGCGAACGCCTCGTGGTTCTCTGCGAATGCCTGGGCGATTCGATCCCCCGAGTAGCCTTGAAAGGCCTGGTGGTAGAACGCGCCATCGGGAAGTTGACGAAAGCCGATCCATTCTCCGGAAGGCGCCGTCCCGTCGGCGCGATGCAGATAGTAGAGCAGCATGGCCGTGTCGAAGGTCGAGCAGGCAGCATCGCCTTCCGAGCGGTGCGCAGACAGCTCCGGGAAGGAGACGCGGATCGTGTCTCCCCAATAGAGCAGCGTCAGCCCCTCCAGGGTCAGATCAGCCCCGCTGGCCGCGGCCACGGTCTGGAGGCCGCGGCGTCGGATGTCGTCGCGCAGCACTTCTACCTGGCGCAGCATGCTGTCTTCCCACGCCTGGCGGGCGCGGGCGGGCGAGCGATCGA
>Ga0299915_10004065_pt1 | contig 10615 bp, 4 predicted proteins | sample RVTome_13_FD_200263 | JGI IMG/M metagenome (GOLD analysis project Ga0299915, IMG submission 200263) | Soil microbial communities from uranium-contaminated site in the Upper Colorado River Basin, Wyoming, United States - RVT92D227 (version 2) ... | reverse complement strand
CGCCAGCGCCCGCGAGGCACACCCCGCGCCCGACCGCTACCGCAACGCGATCGGCAAGTACAAGATCGACCGGCTGGCTTCCTGCGTCTCCTGCGGCCGCTGCGCGGAGGTCTGCCCTCAGGGCGTGCACGTGAAGCCCGCTGGATACGCCTTCACGGTTCGTCCGCAGGACCACCTGTGCGTGGGGCCGGAGTGTGCCGGGACCGAGCACTTCTGCGTGGCGCAGTGCCCGCAGAAGGCGCTCACGCTGCGGCGGAACCCCAGCGCGGAGTGCATGGGCGACCCCCGCTGGTCGAGCGACCTCATCCTCTCCACGTGGCACGAGGCCGCGACCGGCCACAAGCCGCCCCCGCACCTCGAGCACCGGCGCGGCGCCTCGGGCGGCGGCTTCGACAAGCTCCGCTTCGCGTTCGAGCTGGAGGGATGGGAACCGGCGGCGCAGGTCCCCCCGGAGGAGATCGACACCAGCCTCGACCTGAACCACCGCCAGGACGGCCGGCCGCAGGTCCACATCGACCTCCCGATCTACGGCGGCGGGATGAGCTTCGGCTCGGTGAGCATCCACACCATCCTCGCCAAGGCGAAAGCGGCCGCGGCCTGGAACAGCTTCACCTGCACCGGCGAGGGCGGGTACCCCGACCGCCTCCAGCCCTACGACGAGCACGTGATCACGCAGGTCGCCACCGGCCTCTTCGGCGTCCGCGAGGAGACCATCCAGCGCGTGCGGATCGTGGAGTTCAAGTACGCCCAGGGCGCCAAGCCGGGCCTGGGCGGGCACCTCCTCGGCGACAAGAACACCCCGCCGGTGGCGCGCATGCGCGAGGCTGTGGCCGGGAACGCGCTCTTCAGCCCCTTCCCGTTCCACAGCGTCTACAGCGTCGAGGACCACAAGAAGCACCTCGACTGGATCAAGGAGATGAACCCGAGGTGCCTCGTGAGCGTCAAGGTCTCGACGCCCACCGACGTGGACATGGTGGCGGTGGGCAGCTACTACGCCGGCGCCCACATCATCCACCTCGACGGCAGCTACGGTGGCACGGCCGCCGCGCCGGACATCGCGAAGAAGAACATCGCGATGCCCATCGAGTTCGCCATACCCAAGGTGCACAAGTTCCTCAGGGCCGAGGGCATCCGCGACGCGGTCACGCTCATCGCCTCGGGCGGCATCCGCACCCCTCACGACCTGCTCAAGGCGGTGGCCCTGGGCGCGGACGGCGTCGTGATCGGGACGGCGGAGATGGTGGCCCTGGGCTGCGTGCGCTGCGCCCGCTGCGAGAGCGGCCGGGGTTGCCCGCGAGGCATCGCCTCCACCGACCCCGAGCTGATGATGCAGATGAGCCTCCCGTGGGCGACCCAGCGGCTCGTGAACCTGCTCCACGCCTGGCGCGAGCAGGTGGTCGAGGTGCTGTCCCTGCTCGGGATGAGGTCGATCCGCGAGCTCCGCGGCCGCTCCGACCTCCTGTGCTACCTCGCCGACGAATCGGAGCTCTTCGAGGAGGTTTCCCGGTGAGCGAGCAGGCCGCGGCCGTTGACGAGCTCGCCGAGCGCGGCGAGGCATTCCTATGAGCAAGTTAGCGGAACGACTGCTGGCCGATCGGTCGCGGATCTACTCCCGGGAGGAGCCCATCCCGGCGGAGCGCGCGGCCGAGGGCGGGTGCGGCGTCACCGGGTTCGCCTGTACGGTGCCGGTGGGCGGCCGCTTCATCTACGAGCCCTCGGTCCAGATGCACAACCGTGGCAACGGCAAGGGCGGCGGCATCGCGGCCGTGGGCTTCGTCCCCGAGGAGATGGGTGTATCGCGCGAGGTGCTGGACAGCCACTACCTGCTCCAGATCGCCCTGCTCGATCCCACCTGCCACGCCGATCTGGAGCGGCGGTTCGTCCTGCCCCACTTCGACGTCGCTCTCTCCACGCGGCAGGGCCACATCGACGACCACCGCGACATCCCGGGCCTGGAGGTGCGCCCGCCCGACGTCCACCGTTACGTGGTCCGGGTGAAGCCCGAGGTCCTCGAGAGCTTCGCCACGAGCGCCGGGCTCACGGGCCTCTCGCCGCGCCAGCTCGAGGACGAGTTCGTCTGGAGGAACTCCTACCAGCTCAACGACCAGTACTACGCTTCACTGGGCGAGAAGCGCGCCTTCGTCCTGTCGCACGGGAAGGACCTGCTCGTCTACAAGCTGGTGGGGTACGCCGAGCAGAACGTCCAGTACTACCAGCTCGAGAACACGAAGGCCCACGTGTGGATCGCGCACCAGCGCTATCCCACCAAGGGGCGCGTCTGGCACCCCGGCGGCGCGCACCCGTTCGTGGGCGTGAACGAGGCGCTGGTCCACAACGGCGACTTCGCCAACTACCACTCGGTCTGCGAGTACCTGCGCCAGCGGAACATCCGCCAGCAGTTCCTCACCGACACCGAGGTCTCGGCCCAGCTCTTCGACCTCTGGGATCGCGTCTACGGCTATCCGCTCGAGTACATCATCGAGGCGCTCGCCCCCACGACCGAGCTCGACTTCGACCAGCTCCCGCCGGAGAAGCAGGCCGTCTACCGCCAGATCCAGGCCACGCACATCCACGCCTCTCCGGACGGTCCCTGGTTCTTCATCATCGCGCGCAGCCACGAGGGCCGGTTCCAGCTCCTCGGCATCACCGACACGGCGATGCTCCGGCCGCAAGTGTTCGCGCTCTCCGACGGCGGCCAGGTCCAGATCGGCCTCGTCTGCTCGGAGAAGCAGGCCATCGACGCCACCCTGCGGAGCCTCGCCAAGGAGGACCCGCGGTTCTGTCCGGTGGCGGACAGGTACTGGAACGCTCGCGGAGGTTCCAGCACCGACGGCGGCGCCTTCATCTTCACCGTGGCGCCAGGCCAGAACGGCGAGAGCGGCCGCATGCGGCTCTCCTGCACCGACAAGTTCGGCAGGGCCTTCAAGGTCGACTCGGGGACGGTCCGCTGCGACCAGGCGATCCCGGAGATCGGCGCGAGCGAGCAAGCTGCGCCGCCGTCGTTGACGAGCTCCCGCGTCACGCAGCCGGCCCGCGCCGAGGACCCGACCGGCGCCCTCGCCGAGAAGCTGGCCGTCGCCGAGACGCTCGAAAGGGGAGACGTCGCCGCCCTGTTCCGCGAAGTGGACCTGCCCGCCTGGCCGGCCGATCGGCTGCGCCGGTTCTGCCGGGAGGTGCTCGCCGGAGCCCGCGGAGCCCAGGGCGCTCACGCCGCCCGGTCTCGGGCTGCGGCCATCGAGCTGTTGACGCTGCTCCACGACCGGAGGTTCGACACCGGCGACAAGCAGCGCGCGACGGTCGTCCAGGTGCTCGAGGAGACGCTGGAAGCGCTCTTCGACTCCGCCCCGCTCCTGGGAGACGCCGCAGGCGCCGGCGAGCCGGGTGCGCGCTACTGGCGGCGGGTCACCTGGGCCTCCCGCGATCGCCTGGCCGCCCCCGAGCCCGGCTCCGGAGACGAGCTCCTCTGCATCGATGCAAGGGGTTTCCCGCCCGAGGGCGACGACTGCGACGCCGTCCTGCTGCGCAAGGCTTACCAGGCGGGCTGGAAGCGCTTCGCCGTGTACCGCATGCGCGGCCAGCGCTTCCACGGCGCGGGCCTCGGCGCGGGCACGGACGGCGTCCGCATCGACCTCCACGGCTCGAACGGCGACTACACCGCGAGCGGCATGGACGGCCTCGAGCTCCACATCCACGGGAACGCCCAGGATCAGCTCGGCCAGATCGCGAAGCGCGGCAAGCTCGTGATTCACGGCGACGTGGGCCAGACCTTCATGTACGGCGCCAAGGGCGGCGAGGTGTACGTCCTCGGCAACGCCGCGGGCCGGCCGCTCATCAACGCGGTGGGCCGCCCCCGCGTGATCATCAACGGCACCTGCCTCGACTTCCTGGCCGAGTCGTTCATGGCCGGCGACCCGCACGGCGGCGGCGGCTTCGTCATCCTGAACGGCGTCGAGTTCGACCGGCGCGGCCGCGTGGTCCCCCAGGCGGTGCCCTACCCGGGCAGCAACCTGTTCTCGCTCGCGAGCGGCGGCGCGATCTTCATCCGCGACCCGCATCGCAAGACCACCGAGCGCCAGCTCAACGGTGGCGCCTTCTCCGCCCTGGACGACAAGGACTGGCGGCTCATCCGCCCCTACCTCGAAGAGAACCAGCGTCTCTTCGGCATACCGATCGAAGACCTCCTGACCGTGGAGGGCCAGGTGAGGAGCCCGCAGGAGGTCTACCGGAAGGTGATCCCGGTGAAGCTGTCGGTGCTGTCCGGCTCGAAGGAGGAGGGGAAGAAATGAGCGAGGCCGCGATGAGGCTCGAGAGGGTCGGCGGAGGGCTCGCTCGCGAGGTCAAGGCTCGCAGCGGCGCCTCGCCCATGAGCTGCCTGCAGTGCGCCAAGTGCACGAGCGGGTGCCCGGTGGCGGCGCGGGCCGACGTGAAGCCGCACGAGCTGGTGCGGCTGGTGCAGATGGACCAGCGCCGGGCCGTGCTCGAGAGCCGCAGCATCTGGGAGTGCACCTCCTGCCAGACCTGCGTCACCCGCTGCCCGCAGAAGGTCGACATCGCCGCCATGAACGACGCCCTGCGCGGCATGAGCCGCGCGGCCGGGATGGCGGCGCCGGGGACGGCCGTGCCGGTCTTCGACGAGGTCTTCCTCAAGGCCGTCCGCGAGCGCGGCCGGGTGCACGAGATGGGGCTCATGGCGGAGTTCAAGCTGCGCAACCTCGCCGCCCTCCCGTCGAGCCTGTCCACGGCGAGCGTGCGGCAGAGGTACACGGCGAGCTGGCGCGGCGGCATGCAGCTCCTCGCCGACGCGGGCAAGGTCCCGAGGATGATCGCGAGCGGCGAGCTGCGTGAGACGAGCGCCCGCGGCATGCAGGCGATCAAGCAGCGAGCCCTCCAGCTCTTCGCCGACGCCGACAAGGTCCCCATGATGATCGCCAAGGGCAAGCTGTCCCTCCTCGGGCGGCGCGTCCGCGGCAAGGCCGAGCGCAAGGCCATGTTCCGCCGCGCCTCGGGAGGGAAATCGTGAGCTACGTCTTCTTCCCCGGCTGCTCGCTCGAGGGCACGGCCCGGGACTTCCACCGCTCGACCCTGGCGGTGGCGGCCAGGCTGGGACTCGAACTCCCCGAGATCCCGGACTGGACCTGCTGCGGCTCCACCTCCGCCCACGGCTGCGACGCGCTCCTCGCCGCCGCGCTCCCGGCCAAGAACCTCGCCGCGGCCGCGGGGAAGACCGTCGCGGTGGCCTGCGCCTCCTGCTACAGCCGGCTCAAGGCCGCGAACCACCACATCGCCCGGGACCCGGCCGTGCGCGCCAGGGTGGCCGAGGTCGTCGGCGGCGACTACGACGGCCAGACGCCGGTCATGCACCTCCTCGAGATCCTCTCGCGCGACATCGGGCGCGCGCGGATCGCGGCGGCCATCCGCCGCCCGCTCGCCGGGCTGAAGGTCGCCTGCTACTACGGGTGCTTGCTGGTGCGGCCGCCCGAGGTCACGCGCTTCGACGACGCCGAGAACCCCACCCTGATGGACCAGCTCATGGAGGTCGCCGGGGCCACCCCCGTCGACTGGCCGCACAAGACCGAGTGCTGCGGGGCGAGCGCCTCCATCACCGACCCCGACGTCGTCCTCGAGCTGTCGGACCGGATCCTCTCCATGGCCAAGGCCGCGGGCGTGGACTGCATCGTCACCGCCTGCCCGCTGTGCCAGCTCAACCTCGACATGCGCCAGAAGGACGTCGAGAAGAGGTTCGGCCGGCGGTACGACCTGCCGGTCTTCTACTTCACCCAGCTCCTCGGCCTCGCCATGGGCTGCACCGCCGGCGAGCTGTCGCTCGCGAGCCTGGTGGTGGCGCCGGGCGCGCTCTTGCAGTCGAAGGGCATCGGCCGCGCCGAGGCGACGCGATGAGCGAGCAGGCCACGCCGCCAGTTGCAGGCCCGCAGCGAGTAGGCCGCAGGGCCGTGAACGAGCGAGGAGCTTGCGGCGGCGCGGCCGTTGACGAGCGCGCCGAGCGTAGCGAGGCTCTCCGATGAGCGAGAAGACAAATGGTGTGCAGCACTCCGCCATCACAAAGACCAATGGTGTAGAGAGCGGCCCCGAGGCGGTGGGCGCCGTGCTGGTCTGCGGCGCCGGCATCACCGGCATCCAGGCCTCGCTCGACCTGGCCGAGAGCGGCTTCAAGGTCTACCTGCTCGACCCGTCGCCTGCCATCGGCGGGCGCATGGCCGGGCTCGACAAGACCTTCCCCACCGGCGACTGCGCGATGTGCATCATCTCGCCCAAGCTGGTGGAGTGCGCCCGGAACAAGAACATCCAGATCATCACGCTGGCCGACGTGCAGGGCATCTCGGGCGAGCCGGGCAACTTCAAGGTCAAGATCCGCCAGCACCCGCGCTACGTGGACGCCGCGAAGTGCAACGCGTGCGGGGAGTGCAACCAGGTCTGCCCGGTGCAGGTCCCGAGCGAGTTCGAACGGAGCCTCGGCAACCGCAAGGCGATCTTCAAGCCCTATCCGCAGGCCATCCCCAACGTCTACGGGATCTCCAAGGCCGCCGGCCGCGCGCCGTGCAGGGCCTCCTGTCCGGCGGGCGTGAACGCGCAGGGCTACGTGGCCCTCGTCGCGGCGGGGAAGTTCAAGGAGGCCTACGCCCTCATCCGCGAGCGCTGCCCCTTCCCGGCCGCCTGCGGCCGCGTGTGCCAGCACCCCTGCCAGGACGATTGCAACCGCGGCGAGATCGACGAGGCCGTCTCCGTTCGCGATCTCAAGCGCTTCGTAGCGGACTACGTGCACGCGAACCCGGCCGAGTATCCGGCTGCTCAGCCCGCGGCGGCCAAGCTCGACGCCCGGGTGGCGGTGGTGGGCGGCGGCCCGGCCGGCCTGACCGCGGCCGGCGACCTGGCACGGCTCGGCTACGGCGTCACCGTGTTCGAGGCCGAGCCGCGGCTCGGCGGCATGCTCCGCTACGGCATCCCGAAGTACCGCCTCCCCGACGAGGTCCTCGACCGGGAGATCCAGCACATCCTCGACCTCGGCGTGGAGGCGAGGACGGGCGCGCAGGTCGCCGACGCGAAGGGCCTCCTCGACTCCGGGTTCAAGGCTGTCTTCGTCGCCCCCGGCGCCTGGTCGAGCCGCAAGCTGGGCATCGCCGGAGAGGACGCCCCCGGCGTCCTGGCCGGCCTGGACTTCCTGCGCGAGGTGAACGGCGGCGGCGCGCCGGCCAGGGTCGGACCGAGGGTGGTGGTCATCGGCGGCGGCGACGTGGCCATGGACGCCGCCCGCTGCGCGCGCCGGCTGCCGGGCGTCACGTCCGTGCAGCTCGCCTGCCTCGAGAGCCGCGCCGAGATGCCGGCCCACTCCTGGGAGGCGGCCGAGGCGCTCGAGGAGGGCGTGGTCTTCCACACGAGCCTCGGGCCCACGCGCATCGAGACGGCGGGCGGCAAGGTCCGCGCCGTCGCCTTCCGCGCCTGCACCCGCGTCTTCGACGAGGGCGGAAAGTTCAACCCGCGGTTCGACGACTCGACGACGACCCTGCTCGAGGCCGACACGGTCATCGTGACCATCGGCCAGGGGATCGACGCGGCCAGGCTGGGCGTGCCGACCGGTCCGGGCGGCCGGATCGCCGCCGACCCGGAGACGCTCGCCACGCCGATCGCCGGCGTCTTCGCGGGAGGTGACGCGGTCCTCGGCCCGGCCTCCCTCGTGCACGCCATGGCGCAGGGCCACAAGGCCGCCGAGGCCGTGGATGCGTACCTCCGCGGCGCCCGCCCGGCCCGGGCTGCGCCACCGGCAGCGGAGGAGCTGGCCCCGAACCCCCAGCCGGGCGCCCCGCGCCAGGACCGGGTCAAGATGCCCCAGGCCGACCCGGCAGGGCGGCTGCGCGGCTTCGCCGAGATCGACCTCGGCTACACCGCCGAGCAGGCCATCGCCGAGGCCAAGCGCTGCCTCTCCTGCGGGGGGTGCAGCGAGTGCATGCAGTGCGTGAAGGCGTGCGCGGCCGGCGCGATCCGCCACGACCAGCAGCAGACGGAGTACGAGATCGACGCCGGCAGCGTGATCCTGACGCCCGGCTTCGAGGAGTTCCAGGCCTCGCTACGGGGTGAGTTCGGCCACGGCCGGTACGCCAACGTGCTCTCGAGCGTGCAGTTCGAGCGCATGCTCTCCGCCGCGGGCCCCACGTGCGGCCACGTGCAGCGCCCCTCGGACGGCGGCGAGGTGAAGAAGATCGCCTTCATCCAGTGCGTGGGCAGCCGCGACGCGGCCCGCGGCAACAATTACTGCTCGTCGATCTGCTGCATGAGCGCCACCAAGGAGGCGATGGTGGCCCTGGAGCACGCCCACGGCCAGAAGCTCGAGGTCTCGATCTTCTGCATGGACGTGCGGGCCTTCGGCAAGGAGTTCGACAGCTACGTCAACCGCGCCCGGGACGAGCACGGGGTGAAGTACGTGCGGGCCATGCCCTCGCGGATCGTCGAGGTGCCCGGCACGAAGAAGCTGCGCGTCCGCACCTTCGTGTCTGGCGGTGGCACGAGCTCTAGCTTCAACGAGAAGCAGGAGGAGTTCGACCTCGTCGTCCTGAGCGTGGGGATGCGGGTCCCGGCCGGCGTGAAGGAGCTCGCCCAGCGGCTCGGGATCGGGCTGAACGAGTTCGGCTTCGCCCGGACCGACCGGCTCGCCCCTCTCGCAACCTCCCGGCCGGGCATCTACGTGGCCGGCGCCTTCCAGGAGCCGAAGGACATCCCCGAGTCGGTGGCCCAGGCCTCGGCGGCGGCCGCCTGCGCCATGGACCAGCTCACCCCCGTCCGCGGAACGATGATCCAGCGGCGCGAGTATCCCTGGGAGCGGGACACGAGCGACGAGTCACCCCGGGTCGGTGTGTTCATCTGCCACTGCGGCCACAACATCGCCTCGGTCGTGGACGTGAAGCGGGTCGCCGAGGACGCGGGGAAGATGCCCGGCGTCTGCCACGCCGAGGCGAGCCTGTACACCTGCTCCGACACGAACCAGCAGCACATCAAGGACATGATCAAGGAGCACCGGCTCAACCGGCTGGTGGTGGCCTCCTGCTCGCCGCGGACGCACGAGATCCTGTTCCAGGAGACGCTCCGCGAGAGCGGGCTCAACCAGTACCTCTTCGCGATGACGAACATCCGCGACCAGTGCTCCTGGGTTCACAAGGACGACCCGGCCGCCGCCACGGACAAGGCCGTGGACCTCATGTCGATGGCGGTGGCCCGGGCGCGCCACCTGAGGGCGCTCGAGACCGGACGGCTGCCCGTGACCGCCGCGGCGCTCGTCATCGGCGGCGGCCTGGCCGGCATGACCGCGGCCCTCGGCATCGCCGACCAGGGGTTCGAGGTGCACCTCGTCGAGAAGGAGCCCGCCCTGGGCGGCATGCTCCGCAACCTCCACGCGACGCTGGAGGGGGCCGACGTGCAGGGCCACCTGCGCGAGCTCGTGGTCAAGGTGAAGTCGCACCCCAGGATCAACGTGTACCTCGGCGCGAGCCCGGCCAGCATCAGCGGCCACGTGGGCAACTTCAAGAGCGTGCTCAGCGTGGCTGGCCGCGAGAAGCCCGTGAGCCACGGCGTGGTGATCATCGCCACCGGCGGCCAGGAACGAGAGACCGAGCTCTACCTCCACGGCAAGAACCCGCGCGTCGTCACCCAGAGCAAGCTCGAGGCGGCGCTGGCCGGCGGAGGGCTCCCGAAGGAGCTCGCGGGCAAGACGGCCCCGACCGTCGTCATGATCCAGTGCGTGGAGAGCCGCAACGGCGAGCACGCGTACTGCAGCCGGGTCTGCTGCGCCGAGGCGGTCAAGAACGCGCGAGAGTTGAAGCGCCGCCTGCCCGACGCCAACGTGGTGGTCCTCGGCCGCGACATCCGCACCTACGGGTTCCGCGAGCTCTTCTTCCAGAAGGCCCGCGAGGAAGGCGTGCTCTTCGTCCGGCATCCGGAGAAGAGCGACCCGGTGGTCGTCGAGGACGGCGGCCGGCTCCAGGTCACCGTGCGCGACGTCTCCACGGACCGCGAGCTCGAGCTGCGGCCGGACCTCCTGGTGCTCTCCACCGGGATCGCGCCGGCGGCGGGCAACCCGGTGCTCTCGGGCCAGCTCAGGAGCGCGCTCACGGCGGACGGCTTCTTCCTCGAGGCCCACCCCAAGCTCCGGCCGGTGGACCTCGCCAACGAGGGCGAGTTCCTTTGCGGCGTGGCTCACTCGCCGCGGTTCGTCGACGAGACCATCGCCCAGGCGCAGGCGGCGGTCGGACGAGCCGCCAGCATCCTGTCGAAGGCCTTCCTCGAGATCCCGGGGCAGACCGCCCGGGTGAAGCCCGAGCAGTGCGTGGCCTGCGCCACGTGCGTGAAGACCTGCCCCTTCGGCGCCCCCATGATCAACCACCTCAACAAGGCCGAGATCCAGGGCGCCAAGTGCATGGGGTGCGGGAGCTGCGCCGCCGCCTGCCCGGCCAGGACCATCACCCTCCAGCACCAGGAAGACCAGGCGCTGGTGGCCATGCTCGACGAGCTCCTCGTCGGCGGAGCGAACGCATGAGCGAGCCCACAGCCCGTACACCGGCGCCCGAGGCAGGGGCACCCGTGGCAGGGGCACCCCAGGCGTGGGAGCCCG
>Ga0299915_10004064_pt1 | contig 10615 bp, 7 predicted proteins | sample RVTome_13_FD_200263 | JGI IMG/M metagenome (GOLD analysis project Ga0299915, IMG submission 200263) | Soil microbial communities from uranium-contaminated site in the Upper Colorado River Basin, Wyoming, United States - RVT92D227 (version 2) ... | reverse complement strand
CGGGGTAGTTGACGTTGAGGGTGCGAAGCCGACGAAGCGCGCCGGGTGTTCGGCGACGAGGCGAATGATGGCGTCGTTGCCGACCGTGAAGTCGGAGGCGACGCCCGTGAAGGAGAAGGTGAAGGCGAGGGCGATGCCGTAGCGGTCCATCTCGCGGACGACGGCGTCGGCGCCGCTGTAGGGGACGTGGTAGTAGTTGAAGCCGGACTCGAAGTGGGTGTGGGTGTCGATGATGGTCTCGCCGAGGGGGAGGATGCCTTGGCGAGCGCGCTCGAGAAGGGTTTCTGCCATTCTTATCGTCCTCGTCCTCGTGCTCGTCCTCGAATCTTCCTGATTTCGGATTGCGGATTCCGGATTGCGGATTGAGAAAGAGAACCAAGCATCACGTTCTCACTCCGGACAGAAGTGCATCGAGGTTCTCTGAGGCGATGGCGCGGCGGGCGTCGTCGGGGATGTCGGCGAAGGTGAGCATGGCGACGGGGATCGCGGGGTCGAAGGCGGGGATGTTGGTGCCGAAGAGGAGCCTCGCCGCGCCGAACTCCGCGACGATGAAGTCGATGTTCCTGTAGAGCCAGATGGCGGAGGTGCAGACGCGGAGGTTCTCGCAGAGGGCGAGGGCGCGGAAGAGCATGCGGTTCGAGCGGATGCGATACTCGGTGGTGATGACGGGGAGGCGGGGAAAGGCGCGGCAGACGGCGATGAGGGCCTCCCAGTCGGTCTGGAACTGGCCGTAGGCGCCGCCGGAGGAGAAGTCGACGAAGAGGGGGATGCGGCGCTCCTCAAGCAGCTCGAGGAAGCCGCCAATGGCAGTTACGCTGAAGGGGACGAAGTAGTCGTTGGGATAGGTGCGGAGGATGCGGGCGCCGGCGGCGAGGGCGGCCTCGACGACGCGGGGCGCGTCGCTCTTGGCGCCGACGGAGGGCACGAAGGCCCAGGCGGGGAGGAGGCGGCCGCAGGCGAAGCGCAGCGTCTCGGGGTTGCCGATGTCGGGGTGAGCCTGCTTGGCGGCGTAGTGGGTGACGAGGGCGCGGGCGATGCCGTAGTAGTCGAGTTGGGCGAGGAGGGCGTCGGGCGTCTCATACCATTCGCCCGAGGGGGATTGGGTGGGCTTGCCGACGTAGGCGTTCGCGTCGAAGAGGTCCATGTGCCGCCCCGATGGGGCTGAAGATCGAGGGCGAGGACGACGGACGACGGACGATAAAGAACGAGGACGAGGACGACGGACGAGGACGATAAAGAACGAGGACGAGGACGAGGGACGAGGGACGAGGACGATCAGGAACGAGGACGATCAAGAAGCGAGGACGCTGAAGACCTTGTTGATGGCGCGGGCGACCTGGCGGCAGTCGCGGGCGGTCCACCACTGGTTGATGCCGATGAAGAGGGCACGGCTGGTGAGGGAGACGGTGTTGGGGCACATGTCGGGGGAGTAGCGGGAGGGGGCGTCGCCGACGTAGTAGGGGCAGGTGAAGGGGCAGCCCTCCTCGCTGGCGGACTTGCGTTCGAGGATCTGCTCCCAGTAGGGGTAGTGGTGCCAGTCGCGCCCGCCGCGGGTGCCGCGGGCGCCGGCCCCGACGCCCTCGGCGCGGAGGGCGTCGGCTAGGCGGTCGGCGAGGGCGGGCTCGTCGGCGAGGAAGACCAGGTTGTTCCCGATGTCGCCCTTGGGGTCGTTGCTGCGGCGGGGGGCGACGCGCGGGAAGGCATTCACGGCGGCGAGGACGCGGCGGCAGTTGGTGTTGAAGCGGCGTGCCTGGGCCTTGGACTTGCGGAGCTGGGCGAGGATGACGGCGCCTTCGAGCTCGGACATGCGGTAGTTTTCGCCGGCGAAGAGCTCGCCGGGCCATCGCTCGCGGGCGTAGCGGTCGGGGCGCCAGCAGCCGGAGCTGTCGTGGAAGCTGGTGGCGCGGGTGTGGAGCCAGTCGTCGTTGGTCAGCACGAGGCCGCCCTCGCCGCCGCCGGTGATCTTGAAGGAGCTGACGCTGAAGCAGCCGAGGTGGCCGAGGGTGCCGAGGAGGCGGCCCTTGTAGGTGCCGCCGCAGGCCTGGGCGTTGTCCTCGATGAGGAAGAGCTTGTGGCGCCTCGCGACGTCGAGCAGCGGGTCGAGGTCGCAGGCGAAGCCGGCCATGTTGACGGGCACGATGGCCTTGGTGCGTGGGGTGATCTTGCGCTCGGCGTCGCGCGGGTCGAGGGTGAGCGAGTCGTCGACCTCGGCGATGACGGGGATGGCCTTGGCGGTGACGACCTGCGAGGCGGTGGCGAGGAAGGTGTAGCCTGGGACGATCACCTCGTCGCCCGGCCCGATGCCGCAGGCGACGTAGGCGGCGGTGAGGGCGGAGGTGCCCGAGTTGACGGCGAGGGCGTGGCGGACGCCGAAGAGCTTGCGGGCGAAGGCTTCGAGCTCGTCGACCTTGGTGGGCTTCCTCGGGCCGTAGTAGCGGGCGAGCCAGGCAAGGGGGGCGGGCGCCTTCTCGACGACCTTTCGCAGCTTCTCGCGGGTGGCGGGGCTGAAGCCCCAGGCGTCGGCGAGCTCGAGGAATTCCTCGACGCCGATCTTCGGCCTGCTCTTGCCTTCGAATGCCTTGACGGCCTTCTCGCCGCCGTTCAGGGCCAGTTGGCTCTCGGTGGGTTTTCTCATGGGGGTCTCCTGTGTGGAGAGGGTTATACAATTTGCGGGGCGGGGAGGCAAGGGGAAGAGGAATGACCAATGACCAATGACCAATGACCAATGACCAATGACGAATGACCAATGACGAATGACGAATGACCAATGACGAATGACGAATGACCAATGACGAATGAGTAAGACCGCGGCCGGTGGCTGAGGGCTAGTCGGGGTCGGGCTTGCGGTCGCGGCCTGCGGCGAGGTCGCGGATGCGGAGGCCATGCTTCTTGAGGAGGGCCTGGAAGTTGGAGCGCTGCATGCCGACCTCGTCGGCGGCGCGGCTGGCGTTGTAGTCGTTGCGGCGGAGGGCTTCGAGGAGGAATTCGCGCTCGACGTCGGCGGTGGCCTTGTCGCGGAGGCGCTTCTTGAGGTCGGCGAGCTGGGCCGAGGTCTGGGGGATGGCGGGGCTGGCGGCGGGGACGGCCATCGACTCGCGCAGGTGGGCCTGGCCGACGCGGCCCTCGCTGCACAGGATGACGATGCGCTCGACGACGTTGGAGAGTTCGCGGACGTTGCCGGGCCAATCGTAGGCCTGTAGGACGCGGAGGGCCTCGGGGGTGAAGTCGTCGATCCGCTTGTGCATTCGGGCGGCGAAGGTGGCGAGGAAGTGGCGGGCGAGGAGGGGGATGTCGTCGCGCCGCTCGGACAGCGGGGGGAGCTGGATGGGGAAGACGTTGAGGCGGTAGAAGAGGTCTTCGCGGAACTTGCCCTCGGCGACGAGGCCGGCGAGGGGGCGGTTGGTGGCGGCGACGAAGCGGACGTTGACGGGGAGGGGCTCTGGGGCGCCGACGGGGCGGACCCTGTGCTCCTCGATGGCGCGCAGGAGGGTGGCCTGGAGGTCGAGGGGGAGGTTGCCGATCTCGTCGAGGAAGAGGGTGCCGGCGTCGGCGGTCTGGATGAGGCCGGGGTGGTCGGCGGCGGCGCCGGTGAAGGCGCCGGCGACGTGGCCGAAGAGCTCGCTGGCGATGAGGCCGGGGGGGATGGCGCCGCAGTCGACGGCGACGAAGCGGGCGTCGCGGCGGGGGCTGGAGAAGTGGATGGCGCGGGCGACGAGCTCCTTGCCCGTGCCGCTCTCGCCGGTGAGGAGGACGGTGGAGTCGGTGTCGGCGACCTGGTGGATGCGGGCGAGGACGCGCTGCATGGCGGGGCTGTCGCCGATGAGGCGCGAGACCTGGTAGGAGCCTTCGAGGGCGCCCTGGAGGGCGCGGAAGTCGGTGAGGAGGCGGCGCTGGCGGAGGGCTTTCTCGACGGCGGCGCCCAGCTCGTCGGGCGTGAAGGGCTTGGCCACGTAGTCGAAGGCCCCCAGCTTGATGGCCTCGACGGCGCTCTTGATGGTCGAGTAGCCGGTGATGATGATCACGGGCGTGTCGGGGAAGAGGTCGGGGGCCTGGCCGAGGAGGTCGGTGCCCGAGATGTCGGGGAGCTTGAGGTCGATGAGGGCGAGGTGGAAGGGCTCCGCAGCCAGGAGGTCGAGCCCCTCGCGGCCGTTGTCGGCGAGGACGACGTCGTAGTCCTGGGCGAGGATGCGCTGGCAGCTTCGGCGGACGATGGGATCGTCATCGATCACCAGGATCCGTGCCTTGGGGTTCATCCGGGGGTTCCTTCGCGGTAACGGGCAGGCGGACCGTGATCGTGGTGCCGCGGCCGACCTCGCTGGCGAGGCGGATCTGGCCGCCGTGCTCGGTGACGATGCCGTAGCTGACGGCGAGGCCGAGGCCGGTGCCTTTGCCGGTCTGCTTGGTGGTGAAGAACGGGTCGAAGACCCGCTCGAGGTTCTCGGGTTGGATGCCGCAGCCGGTGTCGGCCATCTCGAACTCGGCCCAGCGGGCGCCGTTCTCCTCGATGGCGCGGGTGCGGACGGTGAGCTCGCCGCCGTCGGGCATGGCGTCGATGGCGTTGACGATCGCGTTCACCGCCACCTCCTGGATCTGGTTGGGGTCGATCACCAGGTGGGGGAGGGCGGGGCCGAGGGCCTCGGTGACGTTGACGCGGTGGATGCTGGCCTGGTTGCGGGTGAGGTTGAGGGCCTCGCGGAGGACGGCGTTGAGGTCGGAGAGCTTCTTCTGCGGCTCGTTCTGGCGGGAGAAGTTCAGCAGGCCGCGGACGATGTCCTTGCAGCGCAGGGTGGCCTCGATGATGGTCTCGAGGTCCTTGCGCTGTTGGGAGCCGTCGGGCGCGTCGTCGAGGAGCATGTGGGAGAAGGTGAGGACGCCGGTGAGGGGGTTGTTGATCTCGTGGGCGACTCCGGCGGCGAGGCGGCCGATGGAGGCGAGGCGCTCGGAGCGGGTGAGGTGGAGGCGGGTCTGTTCCCTCAGGAGCTCATCGTGTTCCTTGAGTGAGAGGATCATGATGTTGAAGATGCGGGTGAGGGAGCCGATCTCGTCGGCGGTGCCGACGGGCAGGGTTTGCGCGAAGTCGCCTTCGGCGATTGCTGCCGCCGCCCTGGCGAGGCTCGTGACGGGGCGCGAGATGCTGCCGGCGAGCTTCCAGGCGACGATCGCGGCGGCCAGGAGGCCCGCCGAGGTCAGCAGGGCGAAGGTCGTGAAGGTGCGCAGGGTGACGGCGCGGAACTTCCGCTCCAGGACGCCCACGTAGAGGATCCCGACCGCTCGGTTCTCCACGTCGTTGATCGGCGCGTAGGCGGAGATATACCAGTCGTTGACCACCCAGGCGCGGCCCACCCACATCGCCCCCTGGCGCAGCACGCAGTCATAGACCTCCGCGCTGACCCGCGAACCGATGGCGCGCGAGCCGTCTTCCAGGGGAACGTTCGTCGATATCCGCACGTCGTCCTGGAAGATCGTCGCCGTGCCCACCAGCTTGCCTCGGTATCGCTCGCCGCGGAACACGGTATTCTGAACCTGGTCCACCAGGTCGTAGTTGCGATTGAGCAGGATTCCTGCCCGCAGAGCCCCGACGAGGCCGCCGTTCGAGCCATGCACGGGCGCCGCGGCGCACAGGAACATCCCGGAGGACAGCTCGGCGGCCTCCGACGGCGTCGCTCGTGGAGTCGGCAGGATCTGGATTCTCGCCCGCTCCGCCAGCGGCTGCCCCTCTTCCCGCAGGGCCTCGGCCGGGAGGACCAGGGTGCCCGAAGCATTCTCCGCTCCCTTGAGGACCATGCCGACCAGGCGGTCCCCCGCGAGCGAATCCCCCGCGGCCTCGGGCCGGTGCACCCTGTAGATCACACGCCCCGCGGCGTCCGTGACACACAGCGTATCGAGATGGGCGCTGCGGCGCACCGCGTCGAGCCGCCGGGCCAGGTAGGCCGAGTCCTTCTCCGCGACGGCCTGCGAGAACCGCTCGCCCAGGCCCGTGTACCAGAGGGCGAGCCGCATGGCCTCGAGGCGTTGCTCGTAGAACTCGCGGGCGGCGTTCAGATCCTGTCGCACCCGGTTCTGGGCTTCCTGGCCCAGATGCCGCTGAAGGAGGTAACCTCCGATGACCGCGGAAGCGCCCCCCGAGATGGCGACAACCGACAGCATGGCCAGTGCGATCCGGCCCCGCACGCTCATTGTGTCGTCTCCTCTTCACGCGTCGATCATCTTACACGAATGGGGGTTGGTGGGCAAGAACCTGAGGCCCACGAGGGTGTGAGCCGGAATTGCAGGTAGATTCCGTAGCCCCAACGGGGCGTGATAGGATAGCCCAGGGCAACGCCCTGGGTCCAAGGCCCCCATTGGCAAAGCCCTGAAGGGGCGACATAGAGCGCCTCTATCCCGCCCCTTCAGGGCTATGTTCGCGGTGGCCTCGTTCCCAGGGCGTTGCCCTGGGCTATCCTATACGAGCCCTTCAGGCTCCAGAGAAAACATGTCTACCTACAATTCCTGCTTGCACCCATGCCCACGAGAACCCGTTTTTCTCTTGAACTTCCCTCGGGTCCGATCTATGCTATCGGGCAGCTCCCGGTGAGAATGCGCGAAGGGCCGGAGCCCTTGCCGGTGTCGGGCGGCCGGCCAGGGTGGCAAGGGAGGCCCCGCAATGACCCGAACCCGCGGAGTTCGCGAGGGCCTGGCGCGCCGTGGGCGCGCCCCGCCTGGCCATATCCCTGCGGCCGTCGCGCACTATATAGTTCGCCACGATTCTGAATCAAGCGGCGCGGCCGGCGGCCAGGGATTGTAGGTGGGCCGTCTCTGGCCCGCGAAGACTGGGGACGCGGGGCAGGGACGCCCCGCCTACACTCCGGGAATTGATGCAGAATCGTGGTGACCTATTTAGGCAGCGACGAAGGCTTCTGAGCGAAACGGCAACCCCTGTTCGTCAAAGGAGCCGTCATGGCCGCCGAGGATGGACCCGAGTACACGCCGCTCCACGTGGCGGCCTGCGAGGGCCGCATGGACATCCTGGGGCTCCTCCTGACCAAGGGGGTTGACATCAACGCCCGGGATGTCACGGGAGCCACCGCCCTCCACTGGGCGGCCCTGGAGGGTCACAGGGACGTGGTGAGGATTCTCCTCGGCAAAGGCGCTGACGTGCATGCCAGGGACCATCGTGACTGCACGCCCCTGCACTGGGCCGCCTCGGGGGGCCACGAAGACGTGGCGGGACTCCTCGTCGCCGCAGGGGCCGACGCGAATACCCGGAACAAGCTGGACTGGACGCCGCTGCACGACGCGGCGTTCGACAATTTCGAGGGGGTCGCGGCGTTGCTGCTTGCCAGTGGCGCCGACCCGAACGCGAAGGACAGGGACGGCCGGACACCGTCAGAAGTCGCCTTGTCCAGAGGTCATGAGAGGCTAGTGGAGCTCCTTCGTTCCAGGGAGTAGCCCAGGAGCGGCGCAGGCGGGGAGGCCCTGGCCGCTGCCCGTGCGTCTGCCCACAGGGCCGGCCGCCCCGCTCGGCCAGGCGCCCGTGGGTCTGCATCCTCTGCCTGCCATCCCGCGCGCATCTCCGTGTCGTCCCTCAATGTACAGTTGTGGCTCCGGATGTACACCCCGGCGGCATGGAGGGCCTGCCGGGCGGAGGCCGAGACATGCGCTGGCAGACGTAATCTCTTGCAGGTGAAAGGCTTGAGCAGAAACGCAAGCGTGGCGGCGCCAGCGCGCCCGTGCGGCACGAGTTTTGCTGACTTCCGAATGGCGAGAGCAAAGGAGTCCTGGAAATCCCCGCGTCGAAAGGAGGCTTGCCATGGTCGCGTCGCGAAGAATCCTGGTCGTGGACGATGAGCCGGTGGTGAACGAGAGCTGCCGGCGCGTGCTGTCCGCCAGAGGCTACCAGGTGGACACGGTGGAGAGCGCCCGGGAGGGGCTCAGCCGCGCCTCGGCCCAAGACTTCGACCTGGTGATCACCGACCTGCGCATGCCCGACCTGGACGGCATGGAGCTGGCCCGCTCGATCCGTCGCGAGCGGCCGAACACCGCGATCGTCATCATCACCGGCTATGGCAGCGTGCCGTCGGCCATCGAGGCCGTCCGCCTCGGCGTGGCCGACTACCTCGAGAAGCCCTTCACGCCCAAGCAGCTCACCGACGCCGTGAGCAAGGCGCTCACCGTCGAGCAGGATGGCGCGAAGGTGGAGGTCGAGGCGGAACTGGTCAAGGAGGTCCTGCGGCGCGCCTCGAACGACGCGGGGTTCGGCCGCGAGCTGGTGGCCCAGGGGGGACGCGTGCTCTGCGGCCTCGCGCTCAGCGCCGAGGCCAAGACGGCGATCGTCTCGGGCGACATCGCCTGGATCGAGAAGCAGTGCGGCGAGCTCTCGGCCGAAGAGCGCGCCTGGCTCGAGCGGCGTCTCGAAGCGGAAATCTGGTAAGGAGATGCGGACAATGGGGAAGCGCAGGCGTATCCTCGTCGTCGACGATGAACCCACGATCCGAGAGAGCTGCCAGCGGATCTTCAGCGAACGCGGCTTCGACGTCGAAACGGCCGCCACGGGCAAGGAGGGGCTCGACCGGGCCGAGCGCGGCTACTTCGACTGCGCCCTGGTGGACCTCAAAATGCCCGACCTGGACGGGATGGACCTCGTCCGCACCGCACGCAAGCACCGCAGCAACATGGCCGTCCTCATCATCACCGGCTACGGCTCCGTGGACACCGCCGCCGAGGCCACCCGCCTGGGCGTCGCCGACTACCTGAGCAAGCCCTTCAAGCCGGAGGACGTCGTCGACGCCGTCGAGCGGGCGCTCAGGCGGGCGCCCAACGCCTCCGTGGCCGAGACGGTCGACCGCATCGTCGAGGAGATCAAGGAGAGCGCGCCCAAGCCCGACCACTACGAGCCCCGCAGCCCCCAGGCCCTCGCCCAGATGGTCACGAAAGGCGTCGGCGTCAAGAAGGCCACCATGTCCCTCCTCAACGTCCTCATCCTGGGCGCGCTCGCCGGCGTCTACATCGGCTTCGGTGCACAAATGGCCACCCTGGTTGGACATGACGCGGCGAAGACGGTCGGCCTGGGCATCTCGCAGCTCCTCTGCGGAGCGGTCTTCTCCGTCGGACTCATGCTGGTCGTCATCGCGGGAGCCGAGCTCTTCACCGGCAACAACCTGATGATCGCCAGCGTCCTCAGCAAGGAGTACGGCGTCGGGCGGCTCATGAGCCGATGGGCGCTAGTCTACGTGGCCAACTTCATCGGCTCGCTGCTCCTGGTCTACATCATGTTCGAAAGCGGCCTCTGGAAGATGGCCTCGAACGCCGTCGGCGCCAAGGCGCTCGCGATCGCGAACGCCAAGGTCAGCCTCCCCTTCGGCGAAGCCTTCTTCCGCGGAATCGGATGCAACTGGCTCGTCTGCCTCGCCGTCTGGATGGCCCTCTCGGCCAAGGACACAGCGGGGAGAATCCTCGCTATCTTCTTTCCCATCATGGCCTTCGTCGCGCTCGGCTACGAACACTGCGTGGCCAACATGTACTTCATCCCCATGGGCCTGCTCCTGAAGGGCACCGCGGCCGCCGCCACCTTCCCCGCAGCCGCCCTCGATGGCCTCACCTGGGGACGCTTCCTCACGGCGAACCTGGTGCCCGTCACCCTCGGGAACATCGTGGGCGGCGGACTCTTCGTAGGTTCAGTCTACTGGCTGGTTTACATGCGCAGGCAGGGCAAGAAGGCCTGACCGCGGGCCGATTCGGTGGGCCGGGAAGCACGGGGGCGGCCTTCGGGCTGCCCCCGCCGCCTTACCGCGACGAACCAGTGGTCGCGCGCCGCCGCGACCCGCCCCGACTAGACCCCCGGCCGCGCGAGCGCCCGCGGTCGGCTCTCTCTGGCCTTGGCCCGGCCGAGGCCACGGGGTTCGGCTGGAGCGGCAACTGCCCCCCAACCAGATTCTCCAACGCCGGCAGGAAACGCCGGTCCTGCCCCGTCACAAAACTCGTCGCCAGCCCCTTCGCCCCCACGCGAGCCGTCCGCCCGATACGGTGCACGTAGTCGTCGGCCGACTGCGGGAAGTCGTAGTTGATCACGTGCTCGATATCCGCAACGTCCAGTCCCCGCGCCGCGATATCGGTCGCTATCATTATGCGGTACTTTGAGTTACGGAAGCCTTCCATCGCCTCGTTGCGATCAGACTGCGCCCGGTCCGCGTGCAGGCGGGCCACCCCCGGAAAGCGATTCGACACCGCCCGCGCCAGGCGGTCCACCCCCCGCTTCGTCCGCACGAAAATCAGCACCCGTCCGTCGCTCTGGCCGAGCAAGTGCAGCAGCAGAGGCGTCCTATCGTCCTCGTGGGTCTGAAAGAGCTGCTGCTCGGCACTCTCGGCGGGCGCGGACCGGCGGCCCACTTGCACCATCGCCGGCTCACGCATGTGCCGCACCGCGATCTGCTCAACGTCCTTCGGCATCGTCGCCGTAAACATAAGAGTCTGACGCTCTTGCGGCAGCTCCGCAATGATTCGCTCAATCTGCGGAATGAACCCCATGTCGTGCATCCGGTCCGCCTCATCGACCACGAACACCTTGATATCGCGCAGGTCCACGTTCCCCGACTCGATATGGTCAATGAGGCGACCGGGCGTGGCCACCAGCACGCTG
>Ga0299915_10004063_pt1 | contig 10616 bp, 13 predicted proteins | sample RVTome_13_FD_200263 | JGI IMG/M metagenome (GOLD analysis project Ga0299915, IMG submission 200263) | Soil microbial communities from uranium-contaminated site in the Upper Colorado River Basin, Wyoming, United States - RVT92D227 (version 2) ... | reverse complement strand
ACAGAAACTCAAAAATCATAATGACAACCTGAAATCCTGAAATGCAAAGCTCTTGACCTTTGCTCTGTCATTTTGCACTTTTGTCTTTGGATTTTGTATTTACAGAGAATTTGCCTCTGATTTGAGCCTTTTCATCTGGAATTCGCCTGGAATTCGGATTTTGTCGGTTAGAATTCCCTCAAAAGTACTGAAGGCGTGAGGGATTTTCCCTTTTCCTGCGACTAATACTATTAGAAAGGTAATAGTCCATTAGTACTATGAGCAACACAGACAACCCTACCAACGACGAAGAGCAATTAGCAACGATACCAACGGACTACCGGGCTTTGCTGGCAATGACACGCCCCCTGGTTATTGCGGAGCACACCCTGCCGTCATGGCGAGGAGGGGAGATTTGTCGCTCAGGCTTCGGGATTCCACTTGAACCAGGGGATTGGCGCGCCGAGTCTACCCTGAGGAGGGGCGAGATTTTTCGCTCGGACGAGTCGGGGCTCGGGATTACAGAGGATGAAGAACTCGCCACGACACCGGAAGAGGCAGGGACAAGCTCTGCCCCGGAAGTTGAAGATAAACGGACGAAGGCTAGGTCCGCCTTACCCCAAACGGATTCGAATCTACAAATTAGGATCTGCTTAGGCATGTCCTGAGCTCGTTCGGACCTATTCCGGATCTGGATGGATTCCCTCCCTCCAGTCACAGCGGTAACTCCCCTATCATTCCGAAGAGCTCTCTTGCTCTATCATCGCGAGGCACCGCAGTGCCGAAGCAATCTCAGAGGGGAAAAGCCAGGACTGCAGTTCGAGGCTTCAGCCTCGTGCGATCGGGGGGATAGCGCAGCTCTAAAGGGGCGCACTACGTGTGTGTTTGCAATGAGATTGCCACGCTTCCCCTTCGCTGTGCTCAGGGCTTTGGCTCACCGCAATGACACGTCCTTCCCTGTCATTGCGAGGAGTGAGATTCCTCGCTTTGGCTTCGGAACAGGCTCCGCAATCTCGGTGGGGCCAATGCAGATTGCCACGCACCGATAATGTTAAATCCTAAATCCTAAGCACCAAATCGTAAACAATATCAAAGCACCAATTACAAATGGTCAAAACAAGAGATTGCCACGCTCAGTATTCGATTCGCTCGCAATGACACCTACGGTGTGGGCGGGGACAAGCCCCGCCCCTACGGTAATCGCTAAATGTAGTGGCGAGGTTTATCCTCGCCTTACCCAGGTCGTTTTGGATTTCTAGTCTGGAAATTCGGATTTGTTTAGAGTTTAGAAATTAGGATTTAGTATTTAGCCAGTGGGATTGCCACGCGGAGTTTACCCTGAGGGGAGGTGAGATTCTTCGCCTTCGGCTCAGAATGACAAAAACGAAGGGCTCGGAATGATAGGAAAGGCGGGGGCCTCGCAACGGCAAAGGGTGGCGGGCCACAAAGCTAGTACTTTTCTCTCATTGACTTCTGCAATGTTGCACATTATAATTTCGTAACTATGCGAACTGAGGTAGGGCATGGCGAAAATTGATAAAGCAGTAGAACCAACGGAAGGTCCCCAACCCATAAGGGACACTGAGAAAGGCGACCTGGCCATGAAAGTGGTGGCGGCCATGCTGGCGGCCAGGGTGGCCGACATCAAACCCCAGCTTGATTTCACTACTGAGCTGGGTTTCCTCTATCCGCTGGTTGAGCAAACAGCCAGGGTCAAAGGCAAGGAAGCGGTGGCCATTGTGGAATCCCTGACTAGCAGGGGCATATTGAGAAAGAGTTACTTTGACAGGCTTCTCCATTGTCCGCGGTGCCAGTCAATAAATCTAAGACCAAGCACTCACTGCCCCAAATGCGGTTCAGGGGACATTGCCCGGGGCCGAATTCTGGAGCACCTGGCCTGTCAGTATGTCGGCGTCGAAGAGGAATTCACGGCCAAGGGCAAATATGTATGTCCCAGATGTAAACTGGAACTGCGGACTGTGGGCGCAGACTACCTGAGCCGGGGGGTGCTGCGGAAGTGTCGTGACTGCAGCGAAGTATTCACCGCGCCGCTGGTCAAATGGCGCTGCTTGAAATGCTCTTCGCTCTCCAGTGAGGAGGAGATTATCGAGGTGAATATCTACGCATATACACTTGATGAGGGGAAGAGGAACTGGCTGGAATTTGAAATTCAGCCCAAAGTGCGGTTTGTTGAGTTCCTGATACACCATGGCTACAAAGTGACGGAAAATGCCAGAGTGAAGGGGAGATCGGGGGCAGAACACAGGATAGACATGCTGGCCAGCAGGGATGATGGCGTCCTTACGCACAATATCGCTATCGGGATTGAGATTGCCAGGGAACAGATAGGACTGGACAGGATAATGGATTTTGACGTCAAGGCCTTCGATAGCGGTTTTCACGACAAAGTACTGATTATCATCCCCCAGTTAGGCGAAGAGGCCCAGAAATTTGCCAGCTACCACGGGATAAAGGTGCTGGAACCCAAGGACCTGGACATGTTGCTCAGCGGTAGTCCCCAGCCACGCCCGGAAATAGTGAAGGAGCCCTTTGAGTTTAAGTCCAAATCGCAGCTTATTGAATACCTGAAGAAGCGGGGCTACAGAGTGCGGGAGAATGCTGAAGTCAAGGGCCGGTCGGGCGCTGGCCATAACATGGAGATACTGGCTACCAAGGACGAGGGCATCATTACTCATCGTATTGCTATCGGCATCGAGGTGGCTGAGAAGCCAATGGGACTGGATAGAGTGTTTGACTTTGACGATAGGGCCTATGATGCCGCCATTATGGACAAGGTCCTTGTTGCTGTTCCCGGTCTCACCCCTGAGGCCATGCAGTTTGCCAGGCGCCAAGGAATAAGGGTCTTTGAGGTCAAGCAACTGGAGCCAGCCACGCATTAAAGCCCGCGAGCCCACGCACCAAATGCCAAATCCCCGGCAATGTCAAAGCCCGAAGTGCCAATAATGCCTTCATGCTGTCATTGCGAGGAGCCTAGCGACGAAGCGATCTCAGCGGCGCTAATCAAGATTGCCACGCACCTTTCAGGTGCTCGCAATGACACGTGAATTGTGGGCGGGGACAAGCCCCGCCCCTACGGTAGCTGGCAAATGTAGTGGCGAGGTTCATCCTCGCCTAGCCTCGTAATGACATCTGCAAGAAAGAATCAAAGGAGACAAAGCATTGGCTCAGAATGATTGCCAAGGCAAATCCCAATAGGCAGGACGAGTGTCAGAAATTATCGAGGGAAACCCACGAGCTTACTCTAATATTCTCCTCGATTCTTCTACCTAAGAAGTAGTCTCGGCGTTCAAGCCTTTCGATTCCATTTGTGACTCAGACCCTATTTGTCATTTGAACTTTGACATTCGGGTTTTGTTTGTCCTTTGGATTTTTGCATTTGGATTTCGATTGTCATTCAGGCTTTGGCATTTGGATTTTGTTTGGCCTTTGGGCTTTGGCATTTGGACTTAGGTCGCTGAGCTTTGTGTAGCTAAGATGGTCGGCCCAAACTTTTCTCCTATTACCAACGGGTGATTGACGGCTACGTCAGCTTCGCTATAATGAATACTATTCAGATTATGACTCAATGAACTGCTGGAGCTGAATCCAGAAGAAAGCAAGGAGGTGAGACAGGGATACGAGAAAAATAGAGGCTACAAAAAAGCTCGCTGGGGCTAAATCCAGCAAAAAATTAGAACAGGAGGATAAACACAAGAAGAAATGAAAATGATACATCGTGGAGAAAAGGGTTTCACCCTGATTGAGTTACTGGTGGTTATTGCCATCCTGGGCGTCATCGCAGCCGTGGTGGCACTCAACGTCGGTAACTTCTTCGGTGCCGGGGTTGTCCAGGCAGCCAATACCGAGCTGCACCAGGTTCAGACAGCCGTCATAGCCTGCATGGCAAAATGCGAGAGTGGCACGCTCAATTTGACCGGTAACAGTACGTGGTGGGCAGGTGGCTACGGTTTTGTAACTGCCGGCTGCGTAGCAGACCCGGTTGAGGCTAGTGACGCTGCTTTCTTTGTCTATGGACCGCTCAGGGCGGCGTACAACATCGATACGAGCGGCAGGATACTTGCGGGCAGCCTTAACACGACTACCCCGGTGATTGGCGATCCCTGGAACGGCATTGAATGGGATCCCATCAACAGCAACTGGATGCTAGACGACGGAGTATAGTCCTCAATAGTGTGTGTAAACCCAAGAGCTGGCGGCGAAGGTGACTTCGCCGCCAGCTCTTTTTCTGAGTCGTGAAGGAATCCTCGAAAGCAAAATCCTAATCTCTAAATCCGAAACAAGAAAAAGGAAGAATCTAATCCCTTCCATCAAAATACGAATGACCAAAAGAGGAGATTGCCACGCCCTGACAGGTCAGGGCTCGCAATGACACACGGGAGTGGTTTCAAAATATCAAGCGACAAAGACCAGACTATAGACAAAATCCAAATGTCAAAGCTCAAAGTTCAAATCAATGACAAAGCCCAAATGACAAATCAATGACAAATAACAAAGACCAAATGTCAAATGAAGTTCAAAGTTCAAATGACCGAAAGGATTCTGCGCCCTGGACCATTTGAAAATGTAGTGCGAGGCTTTGGCCTCGTGCGCCGGGGCGGACGGCACGACCTTAAAAGGTCGCACTACAATCGTATCGAATTCAGCGAATGAGATTGCCGCGCCCCGACAGGTCGGGGCTCGCAATGACAAGGAAGGGGGCCAGCTCGCAATAACCAAGTCCAAAGGCTTTGCAACGACACCCTCCTGTCATTGCGAGGAGCGCAGCGACGAAGCAATCTCTGGTACAATCGTGGTGGTGGGGAAACAATACTATGTTTACATAATGACCAACAGCAGGAACACTGTACTTTATGTTGGCGTCACCAGTGATTTGATAAGAAGAGTCTACGAGCATAAGGAGAAACTGGCTGATGGGTTCACCAAGAAGTACAACATCGTAAAGCTCGTGTACTATGAGGTTTTTGAGGACATAGAGAATGCCATTCTAAGGGAGAAGCAGATAAAGGCTGGCTCCAGGCAAAAGAAGATCCAGCTAATAAATAGTATGAACAGAGAATGGCATGAGTTGTATGATGAACTGCGAGATTGCCACGCTTCCCCTTCGCTGTGCTCAGGGCTTTGGTTCACCGCAATGACACCCACCCTTGCTGTCTTTGCGAGGCACGATAGTGCCGAAGCAATCTCGGTAAATGACGGTGAGATTGCCGCGCTTCGCTCGCAATGACGAGGATGTAGTACGAGGCTGTATCCTCGCGCAGACGGTGTAGTGAGCTGCGTTTCGTGGATATCCCCCTCTTAAGGTAAGAGGAGCTTTGTATCATAAGTGACTTCTGTATAAAAAGTCAGGCAGTTGTATCAGAAGTCTCCTTGTCAATTTTCAGCTTGCGGTCATAGCGTCTCAGGTTCAGATATGCAAATGTTATAAATGCTATACCAGCACCAGTAATGACACGTGTCCAAACTGAAACCAACCAATTAGCCCCACCAGCAATGACGAATGCGATGCCAATTTGCAAAGGAAGTAGGCAAAACCATAAAATCTGTCTATCATTTCTCAATTGCTTATCAATATGGTCTAATTGACGTTTGATGCCCTCAAGTACACTTGATTTGGTCACCGTTGTTATCGTTTGTATACCGAGTACAGTCCTTATTCCATCAAGTTTGTGCTCAATGTCATCCTTCTTAGTTTCACTATCTTCAGCCATAATTCCTCCTTTTATGTTTTCCGACTACCTTTAACGTAACGCTTCTTCTTCGGTATTCGCTTCTTATTTGATACTCTGTTAAGCATTAATAGGACTCCCTTTGCGTTTGTCGGATTCCTTTTACCAGCTTTCCAGAGTTCTACTGTGTCAGATGTTACGCCTAATTCATCGGCTATTGCTGCCAGTGTCCAGCCCTTATCTACAAGTTCGGCGATTTTTAATTGTATCTCATTATTCATTTTTGAGAACCTTCCTTATGAGAAATTACCTGCTGAAAATTAACTTTAATAGGGCTAACTTCTTGCATAGAACCTTCAACTATCGCCTTTTGAAATAACCATTGTCCCAATATCTTCTTACCACTTCTTAGAGTAATTATAATGTCATAATCACCATTTAGACTGTCTTTTTGGTCTGTGCCTCCAATCATTCTTAAAACTCCCCCAAACATAGTAGCTATTCTAAGGTCATACTCGCCGCCAATGTGCAAATTAATTGATGGGGCATCCATATCTGGCTCTAGCCAAGTTGCTAGACGTTCTACTTTTTCATGACTGTCTCGGTTAATGAATGTTGCATAAGCTCTCACTCCTTCTATAGAAGAAACTATCAAATTCCAACAGGTGTTAGCTCTAACAGATAGTGGAACATACCAGCAAGGGAAATTGCTATCAATGTCTGAAGGTGATATTTTCCCTAGATGTAACTTCTTGGGCAAAATAAGAGGTGCTAACATCTTTCGCACCCCTGTCGAGAGCAATCCAGCAATAAAGCCCGAAATTGCTGATACCAGTATTGACATATTCCTATTCTACCGCTTTGGTTTACTTCATAATAACATACAGTATATGCTAATGTCAATATATAAAAATGTAAAATTGTTAAAAGTTTCTGATTTTCTATGCCAAAATCTATTGACAAAGGCATATGGCATATGCTATTATATATATGTATCAAGATAATTTGGAAAGGAGTACTGAAATGGAATTGTGGCAAGAAAGAGGATTGGCAATAGCAAGTTCTAATACAATCAAAAATAATAGGCTGGGCTGGCAAGTCCCCTCCCAGTCTGGCAATGGGACTTACATCGTGAACATGGACAACGGAGAGCCGTTTTGTACCTGCCAGCACTTTGAGACCACTCACAAAAAGTGCCAGCACATTTATGCGATTGAGTTTATAGTCCAGAAAGAGCATCGTCCCGATGGCACGGAACTGATGACTCAGACAACTAGGATAACCTATGCTCAGAATTGGCCTATTTACAATGAAGCTCAGACTCATGAACGGGAATACTTCGTCGCATTGCTCAGGGATTTGTGCGATGGAATCGAACAGCCCGAATACAGGTTTGGGCGTCCTCGTCTCCCTTTGGCTGATGTTGTGTTCGGCCTTGTGTACAAGTCCTACACTACGATGTCTGGACGAAGGTTCATGACTGACCTGCGGGAAGCGGAAGCGAAGGAATTGATTAGCAAATCTGCGTCCTTTGCCAGCAATGCCCGCTATCTGGAGAATCCCGAATTGACTCCGCTTCTGAAAACGCTCATTGAGCAAAGTGCCAGCCCGCTTAAAGCGGTTGAAACTGATTTTGCGGTTGATTCTACTGGCTTTGCCACTACTACTTATAATAGGTGGTTTGACCACAAGTGGGGCAAGGAACGAAGCAAACAGACTTGGGTTAAGACTCACGTTATGTGCGGGGTCAAAACGCACATAGTCACCAGTGTTGAGGCCACACCCTGCGAATCGGCGGACAATCTCCAACTCCCTGTGCTTGTCGAGAGAACAGCCAAGACATTCACAATCAATGAGGTATCTGCTGACAAGGCGTACTCCGATAGAAGATGCCTTAAAGCGGTTCAAGCAGTCGGCGGCACAGCGTTTATTCCCTTCAAAGTGAACTCTACTGGCATGGGAGACCACCACCACAGGTTTGATGGCCTGTGGAATCACATGTGGCACTTCTACCACTTCAATAAAGAAGTCTTCATGAAGCGGTATCACAAGAGAAGCAATGCGGAAAGTACCTTCTCGGCTATAAAGGCTAAGTTCGGTGGTTCTGTTCGGTCTAAATCCCCGATTGCTCAGGTTAATGAAGTTCTTTGCAAGGTTCTCTGTTACAATATTTGCGTCATTGTTCAGAGTACCATAGAATTGGGAATCGAGCCGATATTCTGGACTTTTGATACAAAAAGCCCAGTTGTTCCAAAACTGCTCGAAAACCGAGACTTCTGATACAAAGCCGGTAAGAGGGGAAAGGGGAGTTATGAAGAGCTATGGACATAACCCCCTGTAGTCCCCCTTATCTTAAGGGGGAGGTTCGAGGGAAGAGGCGGTCTTGGCATTTAGCCATTCGGATTTGAATTGGCATTGGGGATTTCTCGCATAGAGTCCATAATGCACGCGCCGTGCCCTCGCCGCAGATAGCTAGGGATGTTATAATATCGATGCGAATGGTGGCGGAAAATGGGACTGGGAGACAAGGAGGGGAAGTCCAATATCTGAAGAGACATACTTTGAAGTTACCAGCGTCCTAGGGAAGAGAATAGGGACTACCAAACGGTACTGGGAAAAGCTAGTCACTACCAAGCATCCTCTAATGCTCGGCAGAGAGAAAGAAGTTCAGGAAGCCCTGGAGAAGCCTGATGAGGTAAGGCGAAGTAGAATAAACTCTAGCGTTTATCTATACTATAAGAAGAAGAGAGCACACTATACTTGCGCTGTGGTAAAACATCTCAATGATGAAGGGTTTCTGATAACAGCTTACTTCACTGAGGCCGTGAAAATCGGGGAGGTCATATGGAGAAAATAAGGATTTTATACGACAAGCAAGGCAATACTCTGAGTGTCTGGTTTGATGACCCTGCCAAAGAGTACATATGCGAGGAGACAAGTGAAGAGGTGATATTGGTTAAAGATAGGATGGGAAGGGTCATCGGCTTCGAGCGGCTTAACTTCCTCACACCCGAAGCTCAGGCGAATTTGGACAAACTACGTGTAGAGGCAACCGTCACCTAAATCCCCTTAAAAGCGAGGCAGAACCGGGTGTGTCTTTGCGGGGAGCGAGATTCTTCCCCTTCACTTTGTTCAGGGCTTCGGCTCACCGCAATGACACCCACCCTTGCTGTCTTTGCGAGGCACGACAGTGCCGAAGCAATCTCGGTGGGGGGATGAGATTGCCACGCGCCTTTCAGGTGCTCGCAATGACAGAGAGAGTCTGGACTTTGGATTCTGGCATTTGGATTTTAATTGGAATCGGGATTTTGAAATTTGGAATTTAGCGTGGTCGGCGTCTGACTACATTCTTATCTTGCCGACGAGCTTCTCCACTTCCCCGCGGTCGTTGCAGAACTCGAGCAGGCTTTGGCCACTGATGATCCCCTTGAGATAGACGCTGACCAGAGCTTCGTCAAGCGTGATCATCCCTATGTCGTGGTGTGTGCGGATGACATTGGGCAACATGAAGACCTTGCCGTCGCGGATGAGTGCCTTCACCGCCGGATTGCCGATCATGATTTCCACGGCGGCTATCCTGCCCGACCCATCAGCCCGGGGCACCAGTGTCTGGCAGACGACGGCGATAAGCAGAGAGGCCAGCCGTGACTGAGCCAGGTGTCGTTGATGAGGCGGGAACAGGTCTATTACTCTCTCTATTGTCTGAGACGCACTGGGGGCATGACCGGTGGTCAATATAAAGTGCCCGGTCTCAGCTACAGTGAGGACAGCATCGGCAGTATCCGGATCTCGCATCTCCCCGACCAGAATGACATCAGGGTCCTGCCTCAAGATATGCTTCAGAGCATTGGCAAATGATAGGGTATCACTGCCCAGCTCGCGCTGGGTGATAGCACATTTAATGCTGGGGTAGACATATTCAATAGGGTCTTCGATGGTCACCACATGGCGGGTCATCTGAGTATTCAGGTGGTGAATCATAGCTGCTATGGTGGTAGTCTTACCGCTGCCGGTCGGCCCGGTAACGACTACCAATCCTCGGGGCTTCAAAGCAAGCTCTTTGAATATCTGGGGCAGCTCCAGTTCATCTATCGTGGGGATCTTGGGCGGCAAGAGCCGCACGGCCAGGCTGATAGTCCCGCGCTGCTGAGCGGCATTGCAGCGCAGACGCCCCACACCCGGCAAGGTATAGCCAAAATCAAGCTCCAGGTGGCGGTGGAAGTTTTCCCTCTCCTCAGGCGTGGTTAGCTGGAGAAAAGCTTCGTTTATATCCTCGGGAGTCAGTGAAGCTGTGCCATCCAGCGGTACCAGAGCGCCATCGATGCGAAATGTGGCCGGGCTGCCCACGACCATATGCAGATCGCTGGCCCGCCTTGAGCTACCCGTCCGCAGCAATGCAAAGACATCCATTTGTTTGTACTATATTCAAGTATATTTAAAGTATAGTGTAAGCCTTCTTAGTAGTCACTGTCAATATGCCGTTGGTAATAGGAAGAAAGTATCGCCCGCCACCTCCGACCCACCACACCGAAATGCCAAATTCCAAAAGCCAAATTCACAAATGAAATCCAAATGTCAAAGTTCAAAGGACAAGGCAAATCCAAATGATAAAATCCAAAAAACGACCTGCCTAAGGCGAGGATAAACCTCGCCACTACATTTAGCGATTACCGTAGGGGCGGGGCTTGTCCCCGCCCTTTCAGCCCCAGGCGGAGATGAACTCCGCCACTACGTTCACTTTTGTCATTTGTCATTCCCCAGGGTTGCCCTTTGAGACCGGGAATCGACAAAACTTCTCTCCCTTGACGGGAGAGGACTAAGGCGGGTACAAACTGGGTACAATGGTAACAAAATAAACCGGGGACATGGGTTACAAGTGATAAGGTATAGGCAAGGGGGTATTGCTTATGCCTTGGAAGGAGACTTGTGCCATGAACCAGAAGGTAAAGA
>Ga0299915_10004062_pt1 | contig 10616 bp, 12 predicted proteins | sample RVTome_13_FD_200263 | JGI IMG/M metagenome (GOLD analysis project Ga0299915, IMG submission 200263) | Soil microbial communities from uranium-contaminated site in the Upper Colorado River Basin, Wyoming, United States - RVT92D227 (version 2) ... | reverse complement strand
CGGGACTAGGCAACTCGTACTTCTTCTCGATACCCCTAAGCCCTGCCGCCAGCATTACACTGAAGGTGAGATAAGGGTTGCAGGCGGGATCAGGACAGCGGAGCTCCGCCCGGGTGGCGTTCTCCTTGCCTGGCTTGTACTGGGGCACCCTTACTAAGGCCGAGCGGTTCCTGGTCCCCCAGGAGATATAGGCCGGGGCCTCGAATCCAGGGACAAGCCTCTTGTAGGAGTTCACCCACTGACAGGTCACCGCTGTTATCTCCGGGGCGTGCCTCAGGAGCCCGGCGATGAATTGACGGCCTATGGTGGACAGGTGATAAGGGTCCTTGGGATCAAAGAAGGCATTTTGTTTCCCCTTGAACAGGGATTGGTGCACATGCATACCGCTCCCGTTGATGCCGAAGACGGGTTTGGGCATGAAGGTGGCATACACACCATTCTCCAAGGCTACCTGCTTTACCACCGACTTGTAGGTCATGACGTTATCGGCCATGGAGAAGGCGTCGGTATATTTCATGTCTATCTCATGCTGGCTGTAGGCAACCTCATGATGGCTGTACTCCACCGCCACCCCCATCTCTTCGAGGTGCAGCACGGTCTGGCGGCGCAGGTCCACTGCCATATCCAAGGTGGTCATATCAAAATAACCGCCCTTGTCCAGAAACTCCGTTCCCTCGGAGTTCTTGAAATAGAAGTACTCGAGCTCCGGGCCGACATAGTAGGTAAAGCCCATATCAGCGGCCTTTTTCAGATTCCTTTTTAATACGTACCGGGGATCGCCTTCAAAGGGCATACCCTCTGGTCGCAAAATGTCGCAGTACATCCTGGCAACCCCATACTCCTTTGGCCGCCACGGGAGAAGATAGAAGGTCGCCGGGTCCGGCATGGCGATCATGTCGCTTTCCTCGATGCGGACATATCCCTCAATGGAGGAGCCGTCAAACCCCATTCCTCCCTCGAGGGCCTCGGGGAGCTCATTTGCCGTGATGGCAAAGCTCTTTAAGATACCCAGGATATCCGTAAACCATAGTTTGATGAACTTTACCTTTTGCTCCTTTACTACGTTGAGTACGTACTCTTTTGCATCTTTGGCACTTGGCATGTTATAGGCCTCCTTTTCCAGAAAATTTAGGGTTATTTCATCATCCTTTTGTTACAGGAATATTACAATAGAAGGATTTTTCCGAAACTTGACATTTTTGCCCAGATGGTGATAACCTTCTCTTGTTCCTCAAGCCAGGGGGGCTTATGCTAGGGACACACTCCATATCAGTCCCTTCGAATCCAGTTGGCCAATCCCAGGACCATGCGCCTGGGACATCCGCAAAAACGATATCCCTTCACAAAATGACGATAGTCTATACCCATGTCCTCAACCTGCGAGTGCTGCTGGTAAAGTAGTCATTATCAATGAAGCTCGGGAATTACATTCGCGTTATAACGCGGGCACCTATCGCCCTGTTTTGGACCTTGAGCATACATTGGCTGATCCGCTTGCGCAGTTTCATATTTCGTGGGGCTGAGATCTGGTGAGATCTGGTGAGACCTGGGGTCGGACCAAGGTAACTATTTGATATGAATGGCAAAAGGGCTGAATTATAGCGCGGACGTGGGCATTAGAATGATTTTTTCGGCATGCAAAAGCGGGTTTAAGCATTTAATGAGGAGGGCAATTCCCTCAAGAGGATAGCGTGGTCTGACCCCAAGGAGACCCAGAAGGATAAAACGAATTTCAGCCGGTTTCGATTTCTGTTATAATTAGAGGGAAGGAGGGAAGGCGCATGGACGCAGAATACACTGCAATAGTAAAACAGCAAGGTGATTGGTGGATAGGATGGATAGAGGAGGTTCCGGGCGTGAACTGCCAGGAACGAAGCCGCGAAGAGCTATTGGAGAGTCTTCGCGTTACCTTGCGGGAAGCCATCGAATTCAATCGTCAAGAGGCGATAGACTCGGCAGGAAGTGAATACAAAGAGGAAAAAATAGCTGTCAGCGCATGAAAAGGGCTGAACTGCTCAAGTACCTCCGATCCAAAGGTTGTGAGCTCATTAGGGAAGGACATCGGCACTCCTGGTGGGGCAATCCCGCTCAGAACAAAAGGTCGTCAGTACCAAGGCACTCCGAAATCAACGACGATCTTGCAAGAAAAATATGCAAAGACCTTGGAATAGAGCCGATAAAATGAGCCATAATCTGGGTTTGCATTGGATCGACAGGACCCCTTCGGCGCAGATCATAGGCTGTCCGCTCTGCTTCAAAAATTGACTGACAACTTAATTTTGGTATAATTAATGAAGATTCGTTTTTATATTGATAAAGAATCCGGGCTTCCTCACATTTACAGACATGAGGTGCGGGAAGATGAGGTCGAGGAGGTACTTCAAAAACCCGGCGAGGACCGTCCGGGTAAGGAGAACTCTCGAATCGCTGTCGGACAGACACGGGGCGGACGATATCTTCGAGTTATTTATGTCCCCGATCCTGAGCCAGACAGTGTATTCGTAATCACTGCATATGAATTAGTAGGAAAACCCCTTAAAGCATATCGGCGTCGAAGCCGAAGGAGACAAAGAGGATGAAACAAAATAAGTTCCCAAAAGGCTGGGATGAAGAGCGCGTCAGGCGCGTCCTTGATCATTACGAAACTCAGACTGAGGATGAAGCGGTCGCCGAAGACGAGGCTGCTTGGGAAAATGCATCCCAGACTTTCGTCGAGGTTCCGAATGAACTGGTTCCTGCTGTGCGGGAGTTGCTTGCTAAAAAGGTAGCCTGATTTTTATTATCAGGGAAATATGTAACTTCAGGCAGAACCTGTCATTTCATCGGATCGCTGACGTGTGCGGTGAATTCTATATTCGACGATGAACAAGCAGCTCATAGAAGACATTATGTTTGATATTAGTGCGGAAGAGATCGCTGGAATTATTCGTCAGTAAATTTGCCAAGAAAATAATCCTCCACTATATTCTTCTCCCCTTGAGGGGAGAGGATAGAGGTGAGGGGTGATATATAAAATATCGGCCGGGTGTCCCCTCACCCTGCCCCTCTCCCCCATACAATTGGGGGAGAGGGAAAGAGAGTTGATTTTTATCGTTCGTGGGTGTCGTAGTTGTCACGGAAAATTACTCAGAAGGAACGTCGCCCGTTGACCACCTATCAGTCAGGCGGCTTCTTAAATCGGTATCCCACCCCCCGTACGGTTTCGATAAAGGAGTGTTGCCCCCACTCGATCTTGGCCCTGAGCCTGCGGATATGGACATCGACGGTCCTGTCGCCGCCGTAGTAATCATCGCCCCAGATTTTATTGAGCAGGGCCTCACGGGAAAAGACCCGGCCGCTGTTGGCAGCGAGGAACACCAGGAGCCCGTATTCTGTGAAGGTGAGGTCGAGGGTGTTGCCCGCAAGTGTCGCCTCCCGGCGCACGAGGTCGATCACCAGATCGTTGTTGCGGATCACGTCCTTGCCGTCGACGGCATATGTCTCCTTGAGGAGCTTTTTAACCCTGAGGGCTCTTCAATTGCGCTCGGTTCGATGACAAAATCATCTACTGCAAAGAGGATGTCTGTGCCCTTGTCTATGGCATCCTTGGATATGAGGGCCAGCATGGGGATTGGTCTTTCTCGCCTCAGCTCCCTGACTGCTTCGATGATGGGAGAGGCAGTGAGGGGGTCTTCCAGGGAGAGGATGACGAGGTCAGCTACTCAGACCTGGGGTCGGACCAGGGTAACTATTTGATATAAAAGGCAAAAGAGTTGAATTATGGTGCTTATGTGAGCATTAGAATGATATTTTCGGGGAGAAAAAAGAGGGTTTAAGCATTTCATGGGTACGATTTTGACCCCAAAAATGATGATTTAAGGCTTGAAACGAGGTATTTTAGGGATGATATCTCTTAAATATCAAGAGTTTAGCATGGTCCGTCCTCAAGGGACCATGTTGTTGACAACCTGTAGCCATTAGGCTACAAAAGGATTGAACGATTAGCGGCAGGAAATCCTGGGGATGTAGAGCCTGCGGGTGCAGGGGTTTCAAAGCTGCGGATCGATTACGGACCCGGCTACCGGATTTATTATAAACAGTGCGGGCGATCGGCGGTAATTCTGCTGGCTGCTGGTGACAAGCGTACCCAGCCCAAAGATATCAAAACTGCCTTGCGCCTAGCAAAAAATCTATAGGAGCACATTATGGCAAAAACCATCACTACTCGTTATGATGTCGCCGAGCACCTTCGTACCCCTGAGGAGATGGCTGCTTATCTTGAAGCTTGCATTGAGGAGGCAAATGGTGATGCCGCTTTCATTGCTAAAGCTCTGGGTGATATCGCCCGGGCCAAGGGCATGTCTCAAGTGGCGCGGGATGCCGGCTTGTCTCGCGAGAGTCTTTACAAGGCGCTGTCTGGGGAAAGAAGCCCAGGTTTCGACACAATTCTCAAAGTGATAGGCGCACTCGGCTTGAAATTACACGCAGAAGCAGTACATACAATCAGCTCAACAACCCAACGACGGCGTACAGCAGATGGCTAACCGTCGCCGCGGATGTGCGACGTTCGCACCGCCTCATTACAACAGAGAGGCGCGGCATCAGAAACACAGAAAGCTAGCTGATAAACTCGGTAGGCTCCTCGCGATCGGTTTTAGCGGGCTGGCAAAAAAGCTGCCGCTGAATTTTGGTCGGGGGGTGTACACGCACGGAGAAGTTTTTCACAACTGACCGCACGAGTAGGTTTATTCAGAAACAACATCTCCCTTTGACCCTCTATCAGTCAGTAGACTTCTTAAATCGGTACCCCACCCCCCTCACCGTTTCTATAAAGGAGTATTTGCCCCACTCGATCTTGGCCCTGAGTCTGCGGATATGGACATCGACGGTCCTGTCGCCGCCGTAGTAATCATACCCCCAGATTTTATTGAGCAGGGCCTCACGGGAAAAGACCCGGCCGCTGTTGGCAGCGAGGAATATCAAGAGCCCGTATTCCGTGAAGGTGAGGGAGAGGGGCTTGCCCGCGAGTGTCGCCTCCCGGCGCGCGAGGTCGATCACCAGATCGTTGTTGCGGATCACGTCTTTGCCGTCAACGGCATATGTCTCCTTGAGGAGCTTTTTAACCCTGAGGGCTATCTCTTCAAGTCCGCTCGGTTCGATGACAAAATCATCTACTGCAAAGAGGATGTCTGTGCTCTTATCCAGGGCATCCTTGGCAATGAGGGCCAGGATGGGGATCGGTCTTTCCCGCCTCAGCTCCCTTATTGCTTCGATGATGGGAGAGGCAGCGAGGGGGTTTTCCAGGGAGAGGATGACGAGGTCAGGGGCCTTGTCAGCTATCTCCTCGTCCAAGGTTTCATGGGGCGCCAGGTAGTCGCAGGCGATGTTCCGTGCACCCAGCTCGCCTGCTAGCGTGCGCCCCTTTTGGGTATCTTTCGTGATGAGGAGGATTTTAAACAATGCCGTGTCCCTGTCGCTCTTCCCGCTTCGCGGCCCCCTCCCATTCGGATATTCTTATGGCTGGGGTGCCGCAGGGCGGCAGATCTGGCCAAAGGGCCACCTTCGGCCGCACTCCATAAAATCCAAATTAAGGGGTGGGATAGAACCCCCGAACCCTCGCACCCTACGTTGTTATCACGTTCCTATCTCATGGGCGAGGATGATGGCTTCGGCCACCTCACGCATGGAGCGGCGGGTGTCCATGCTCTTTTTCCTCATGCGCCCAAAGGCCTCTTCTTCGTCAAGCTTGAGCTCCTTCATCAGGATGCCCTTGGCCCGCTCCACCTGCTTCCTGGTCTCCAGCTCCTCCTGGATCACCTTGGTCTTTACCATCAGCTCGGTGTTCTCAATGCAGATGGCTGCCTGATTGGCTACCGTGGTGAGGACAGCCTCCTCGGTATCGGTGTAGCGGTGCGGGTAGGAGGTATAGCAGTTGAGCACCCCGATCACCTTCCCCCGCACGACCATGGGGACACTCAAGAGGGAGGAGAGGCCCTCCTTGCGGGCCAGTTCCTTTTCCTTAAAGCGGGGTTCCTCGATGCAGTTGTAGACCCTCATGGGCTTTTTCTCTTTGGCCACGCCGCCCACTATCCCTTCACCCAGGCGCAGGACCCGCTCCTTGAGATACTCCTCGCTCATGCTCTGGGTGGCCTCCAGGGAGAGGGTCTTTTTCTCCTCATCCAGCAACCAGAGGGAGCAGATCTTGGAGCCCATCACATTGGCGGTGACGGTCACGATGAGCCTCAGGATGTCCTCCAGGTAGTGGTCGGAGGAGATGGCCTTGCTGATCTCGGAGAGGGCCTTGATCTGCTCGGCATAGGAAGGCTCTTCTTTTTTTCCCCCGCTCCTGTTTTTGGCTGCCATGTTTATAACAGGTCTTTCTTGTACAGGTACTCGGCGTTTAGGATGGCTGCGCCGGCCGCGCCACGGATCGTGTTGTGGCTCAAGACAAAGAATTTGTAATCGAGGATGGAACATTTCCTCAGCCTCCCCACCACACAGGCCATCCCCTTTCCTTCATTCCTATCCCGGCGCGGCTGGGGGCGATCGTCCTCCTTCCTGTAAATGATAGGAGGGGAGGGGGCCGAGGGGAGTTCTTGGCTGCTCAGGGGATCGAATTCCTGCCAGGTATCGATCAGGTCAGCAGGCGACGCCTTTTGCTTCAAGCCGATGCTCACGCTCTCCAGGTGGCCGTCCATCACATGCACCCTGGTGCAGGAGGCGCTGATCTGAAGGTCGGCGAAGACAAACTTGCCGTTGTTCAGACTGCCGAGGATCTTGAGGGGTTCGGACTCCACCTTGGGCTCCTCGCCGCCGATAAAGGGGACGACGTTATCGATGACGTCCAACGAGGGCACACCGGGATAGCCCGCGCCGCTCAAGCCCTGGAGGGTGGTCACGATGACCTTATCCACGCCGAACCGCTTGTGCAGCGGGGCCAGGGCCATGACCAGGCCGATGGCGGCACAGTTGGGATTGGTGATGATGTAGCCGTCTGAGCCCCAGCGGCTCTTCTGCTGGGGGATGATAGCGAGATGGTCGGCGTTTACCTCGGGAATTAAAAGAGGCACATCAGGGTCCATCCGGTGGTTGCGCGAGTTGCTGCTCACCACATACCCCGCCTGGGCAAACTCTTCTTCCACAGGGCCCGCTACAGCGGAGTCGAGGGCCGAGAAGCAGAGGCGGCAGTCCAGCTCCGGTGTGCACTCCTTGACCGTCAGCTCGGCCACACGGGGAGGGATATTCCCCTCCACCTTCCACCTTCCCTGCATTACCTCTCCATAGGGACGATTGGCGCTGCGCTCGGAGGCGGCGACCTCGGTGACCTCGAACCACGGGTGTCCTTCCAGCAGTTGAATAAAACGCTGTCCCACCATGCCGGTGGCGCCCAGAACCCCGACCTTGATCTTTTTCATACCTTCCGTATCCTCTCTCTACGATATGGCACTCACTATAACAGAAGTGCTGTTTGAGATCAACGGCTGCGGCTCAAATCCACAAGAGGGTCTGTGTCCCCTTCTGCTGCATCCGCGACCCGACAAAGGCTGGCGACCAGCTCACGGAACGAGCGGAAATCCTTAAACCTGAGCTCCATCCTGAACTCCTCGCCCTCAAAAAAAGGTGGATGATGAAAGGATATCTGCGGGGGTAGGGAGATAGATTGCTTGTATGCGGCGAATCGCTCCTCCATTGCTGTCAGCAGGGGAAATCTCATTTGCTTGATGATCCGCCTCAATTGCTCCAGGCGCTGCGGACGCGGGGTTTGCCAATCGGCGAGGAGTTTTACGATATCTTTCCTGCTCAGGAGAGACGAAATAGGCTGCCCGTCCCTCAGAGAGATCTCCCTAAGAAAAGAGATGATCTCCTTGATGCGGTTCTCCCCTGGCCTCAATGCCGCGAGCAGGGAGAGGATGGCCTTTTGGCCCTCCTGGTCAAGATCGAGCAAGTGGGCTGCGGCGGAGAGGGAGAGACCTTCCCCTACCAGGTACTCACGCAGCCCGCTTTCCAAAGCCAAAAGATCTATCACCTGTTTTAACAGGCTCATATGGGGCTGAAGGGCAAACAGGGGAAGATAGCGATCTATCGCCTCCCTTGCAGGTACCCCGAAAGCAAGCAGCTTTTCCAGGGCTTGGGCCTTTTCCACGAGGTTGAGGGAGCGGGTGAGATTGTGCCCTATAGTCAGCAGCAGGGCCTGGAAATCATCGAGCTCGCCCTGTTGATAGACAAAGGCCGCTGCCTCGCCGATAGCGAGAAGACGCAGGGCCTCAACCCTTTTGAAGCCGCAGACGATTTGATACGTCTTGTCTGTTTTCTCCCGCAGGATAAGGGGCTCCAACAGGCCGACCAGCTTGATAGAGGCCACAAGGGGCTCCAGATCCGGCATGAAGGTGATGAGGAAGGTTGTATCATCTACGTCGATCTTCGTGAGGAGGATTTTCTCTACTGTAAGCATCGTTCTCTCCCTGAGCTATTTTTATTCAATACAAAATTATACCGTCACCTTCTCATGCAGCCAAGGATTTTCTTGATTTGCAGAGACACTTGCGTTTCCCCGCACAGGGGTTATATAGTAAGGCCATGAAGGGAGATATCAGAGAGAGGATCGAGACCCTTGCCCAGTGGATGTATGAGTCAACATATCTGGTGGTGTTTACCGGGGCTGGGGTGAGTACGGAGTCGGGCCTGCCGGATTTCCGGGGGCCTGACGGGCTCTGGACCAGGAAGGACAAGGGGCTGCCGCCGCCTCAACAGCAACGCCCCTGGTCAGAAGCGGATCCCAATGCCGGCCATAATGCCATCAAGGCGCTCCAGGATTTGGGCAGGCTGAAATTCCTGATCTCTCAGAACGTCGACAACCTCCACCTTAAATCGGGGATTAGCCCGGAGCTGCTGGCAGAGCTCCATGGCAACCTTACCAAGCTCAGGTGCCCGCACTGTGGGAGGCAAGTGGATAAAGATACGGGTGCATCGTGGTGCAGCTGCGGCAGGGGCTTCGTTCCCAGCGTGGTGGATTTCGGACAATCCCTGCCGGAGAAGGATTTAAGTGAATCCTCTTACCACTCGCAGCAATGCGATCTCTTTGTGGCAGTTGGTTCCAGCCTGGTGGTCACACCTGCGGCCCACATGCCCGTAGAGGCCCTGAGGGCAGGGGCCAAGCTGGTGATCATCAACCGCGGCGAGACCCCCCTTGACAAGTACGCCCACCTGCGCTTCCACGAGGGCACCGGAGAGGTCCTTTCCCAGGCCGTGGCCCTGCTGAAGCAGAAGATGAAAGGATGAGCTGATGGACCCCTTTCTTCAGGCTACCGAGGTGATCGATTGTAACCACCCTCAGATTAAGGCACTGGTCTCTCAGACCATCAACGGCGCCAGGGATGTGCACGAGCAGGCACGACGGCTTTTTTATCTCGTGCGGGATACCATACCGTATAACCTCTATGTCCCCTTCTTCCTCCCGGAGCACTACAAGGCCAGTGCGATTCTGCAGCGGGGCAGCGGATATTGCGTCCAAAAAGCGGTCTTGTTGGTCGCCCTGGCGCGGGCAGCAGCGATCCCGGCGCGTCTGGTCTTCGCCGACATCCGCAACTACCTCATATCAGAGCGGGTGGCGGAACTGATGGAGACCAACCTCTTTATCTTTCACGGCTATGTGGAATGGCTGCTCGGTGATCGCTGGGTGCGGGTGACCCCCTCCTTTGATAAGGAAGTATCGCGGGAGCATGGCTATCCCCTGGTGGAGTTCGATGGCAACAATGACGCCGTCTTTCCCTCTCACGACGCCGACAATCGCAAATTCGTGGAGTATGTGCGGCATCACGGCGTCTTTAGTGACCTCCCCCTTGATCTGATCCTCAAGGCCTGGGAGGGGGTCTACGGCAAAGAGAAGATCGAGGTGTGGAAGGAGAGTCTCCGCGGTATTATTTGAAAGGTTTTTCTTGACATCTTTTATACGTTTTGTTATAGAGACGGCGGAGGATAGAGGCGCGATGGCTCAAAGAGTCGCTTCAACTTCTTGGTGGTGCTGGTGGTGGAACAAGGAGGAGCCTGCCCACTGACCAACTCCTGAATATGGACTGAGGCCGTGGACAGCTCCAGGGTTGCCCACGGCTTTTTTATTGATAAAGGGCCATGGGCATTGAAGGATGTTCATGGTTTTTTTGGTGCTGTGAGAGCTTACCCCACGGCGTTGGCCATGGTAAAACATTCAGAAAGGAGGATGCCGTATTGGAGAAAAGGTCTGTCGAAGAGGTGGGTTGAGTTCATGATGCACTGTTAAAGGCCCCTTACAGGGGACGAGACCAACATATAAATAAAACAAAAGGAGGGTGGAATGAAGAGATCAATGTTTTTTCTCGACCAGAAGGACATGCCGACTCAATGGTACAATGTTCTTGCCGATATGCCGGAGCCGATGCCGCCCTATTTGCACCCCATGACGAAGAAGCCCATGGGTCCGGAGGATCTTGCTCCCTTGTTCCCCATGGAGCTTATTAAGCAGGAGGTGAGCACCGAGCGGTGGATCGATATCCCGGAAGAGGTTCAGGATGTCTACCGCACCTATAGGCCGACGGTGTTGCACCGGGCCTACCGGTTGGAAAAGGCCCTGGACACGCCGGCCAAGATCTTCTACAAATATG
>Ga0299915_10004061_pt1 | contig 10618 bp, 7 predicted proteins | sample RVTome_13_FD_200263 | JGI IMG/M metagenome (GOLD analysis project Ga0299915, IMG submission 200263) | Soil microbial communities from uranium-contaminated site in the Upper Colorado River Basin, Wyoming, United States - RVT92D227 (version 2) ... | reverse complement strand
TAAAGATTTATTTACTCACGATATTAATAATATTTTTCAAAATTTATTATCATCAATTGAGTTGTCTAAACTATTTTCAACTGATCCAACAAAAACGGAAAAAATTAAAGAAGTATCTAATGTCTTTAGCGAACAAATTATCAGGGGAAAGAAATTAGTTTCTAACGTCCAAAAATTATCAGAAGTTGAAGAAAATGAAACTCCGATATCGTCAGTCGAAGCATCACAGGTATTAACTAAAGCAATTGAATTTGTCAAAGGTAGTTTTCCTCATAAGACATTAAATATACAAATTGAATCCTTTCAAGAACAATATGCTGTTTTTGCGAACGATTTATTAATTAATATTTTTGAAAATCTCTTATTTAATGCTATAAAGCACAATATCCATAAAAGAATTGAGATTTTAATTAGAATATCAAGAGAATTTAGTAATGGAACAACTTTTATTAAATTTGAATTTCTTGATAACGGCGTTGGAATTCCAGATTTGATGAAAGAAGATATATTTTCAAGAGATTTTAGCGAATATAAAAAAGATAAAGTCCCATCCGGTATTGGGTTAGGACTTTTACTAGTAAAAAGGATAGTGGAAACTTATAGTGGGATTATTAAAGTTGAAGATAAAATTAAGGGAGATTATTCCAAAGGTAGCAATTTTATAATTTTAATCCCAGAAGCGCTTTAGAATAGGTATTATATTTATTGCTGAAAATTTAATTTCTATTGCAATGATTTTCTAAGTGCCGAAAATTTTATTTTATTTATTTTAAAATCTTTCTTACTTCTGCGGAGATTTTTTCTACTTTCTTGTCTTTAATCCAATATCTAATCTTTTTAGATTTAAGCAAAGCTTGAATTTTATCGTTTAATTCGCTAAGTTTCTTTCGATCTTCATCAGACAGTTGTGGGACTTCTTCAAATATTTTTTCTTTTACTTTTTCGATTTCTTGCTCGATAATTGGGATGTTAATCTGCTCTTTTCCTTCTATAAGTTTTTCTCGTAAAATTTCTTTTATTCTATTAACCCATCCTTGAATCCACGGATAATTTCCTTCCTTTTTCGGATCTTCTAGTTTAATATCTTTCCTTTTTACGACAATTAATTTGTCAGGACAAGAATTTTCGCACGCTCCGCAATAAAAGCATTCGTCTTCTTTACACGCAATCTTTCCGTATTTTATTTGATCTTCGGCGCTTTCAGGAATGAAAAAAGATTTTGTTGGACATATGTTGACGCATGCTTTGCACCCTTGGGGGTCGCATTTCCAAAGCCGGTTTTTTTTAATTAAAACTTCTCCTTTAATTGGAGACTTTATGCGAAAACACTTAGTAGGACATTCGTTTTGGATTTTAAAGTAATTCTTTACCTGATTTCTATCGCGAGATTCGAGACACAATTGACATATCGGATTATTTTTGTCTTGAATACACTCCTTTTCGTCTATTTCAAAAAACTTGCCAATTGACGGAAACTCTTCGAGATTTATCTGCCCTTCCGGCTCGATATTTTCGTGAAAAGCATCGTTAGGACAAACCACCGCGCATAACATACAATAACAACATTTATTATGATCGATCAAAATTTTCGGATTCTCTTCGCTTAACGTTCCTTTAGCGATATCGGCGATTGGACCTAGCTCAATAGCGTCGACGGGACATATCAATTTACAAAGACTACATCCAATACATTTTTTAATATCGTAAGTGAGTTTTTTGTTTACATCCTTATATTTCCAATTTAAAATAAATTGGTCTTGCCCCATCTCAAGCCCTTTTTCAACCTGTTCCTTTGATTCTTCGCGTCCAACATTGTTTTGTACTGCCGGAGAAATTTTTAATCAACCTTTTCTTATTTTCGCGTTCTATTAAGTAATTTAAATTGTTCTTGGTAATTAATTTTAATGGCTTCCAAAAATAAAACGCGCGAGTTTGAAAAGTTATAAAAGCTTTAAATGTAATATTTATTACGTAAATGTAAATATTAAATTTAAACGTGGTGAAATAAAATAGCAGAAGTGATGATATGGGACCCCCTTGAGCGTCTTTTGTGGGGGATAGCAATAACGCTTCTAATTTTCTGCGGCATATTTTATTTTCGTAAAGGAAGGCAAAACGAAAACGTTAAAGATAAAATCTTGTTCTACGGATTTACTTTCTTTTTTATTTGTCTGGCAATTAGCAGGTTTTTTGAATATTTAAGCGATTTTTTTATTATTGGAAGTTTTAAAAATTTCACATTTTACGGAGATTACGATAATATTGACCCGCAATATAATTTATTCTATAAACTATCAGAAATCGTTTTTGAAATTCAATTTATTATCCTTTTTTTAGCCTTTGAAGTAAATATTAAGCGCACTAAAGGTATTATTACGATAATTCAAATTATTTTAGTTTCACTCTTAATAATTGTACCTGTCGATTCTAAAATGTTTTATACCGTTATAGCAGTAACTTTCATTTATAGCTGTACAGTTACACTTTTTGTGCTTTTCTTTTTTACTAAAGCGTCGAAACTTGAGTTCAAAGCGATTGGCGCTTTTTTAATTTTATCTGCTATGTTATTTGGCATCAGCGAAATACTCTCCTTCTGGCAAATTAAAGAACTTAACACCGTGCCTCTAATTATCTCCCCCTTGTTTTACATCCTCGGAGCTTTTATCGGAATGTTTCCGATAACCAGTAATCCCGAACGATTTTCTCGCTTCATACATTACTGGGATTTTTCATCTATTGTAAATATTATAATCGTGGTTATTTTAGAAATCTTTTTTATTAGCACTGGATTTCCGCTATCATTTATCTTTGGATTAAACTGGTTTTTTTTGCTTATAGTAGTATTACAATACCATATAATTAAAGATATTAAATCTCAGAAGGTTGGCATAATGAAACAAGACTCTTTGGACATTAGCCCAAACATACTAGAAATGTTTACTAAACCCCAAAAAATAACGGAAGAAGAGGTTTCTGTTTCTAAGGAAAGAAGGATTTGTTTAGTATGCAAAGGAAAATTAGCTAGACAGATGTATATATGTCCATATTGCGGTAGTTTTTATTGTAAAAAATGCTCTGACACGTTAACCAATTTAGAAAACGCTTGTTGGGTCTGTAACGCTCCATTTGACGAATCGAAACCCGTGAAAGTAACCACGGAGCCGGAGAAACTAGATGTTGAAATTGAAAAAATAGATTTTAAAGCAAACAAAAAGAATAAACAATAATCTCTTCGCTTAAAACTCTCTTTTCAAAAATCAATGTATTGTAATTATTATGTTTTTGTAAGAATAATCAATTTATTAGGTGTATAAAGATAGTCGAAACAATAATTTAGAATCCCTTCGAGAGATTTTTATGGGGGGTTGCTCTTACTTGTTTATTATTAACAGCAATCCATTATTTAAAGCTGGCAAAACAGAGGGAAAAAAGTGGCCAACAAAAATTGTTATTTGGATTTGCTGGTTTGTTTTTTGGATTTTTAATTTATAGAATTTTATTCTTTATTGGCGCACTTATGTTGCAAGGTTATTACGCAAACAATGCGTTTTATTCAGAATATCCAACAATATTTTCTATGGAATTTGAAATATTTATGAAAATTGAAATGATGGTTTATTTATTAGGATTTTTCATATTCTTTTTTTTCATCGAGTCAGTTTTGAAACGCACAAAATATGTTATTACATTAACTTATATTTGATTAATTTTTTTAATAATTTTAGTGCCAATAAATTCTGCTTTTTTCCAAATAAATATTCATATTCTTAGCAATTTTTTTAATTACAATAATTACTCAAAAAATTCAATTTTGTAAATTTAATTTTTCGAAAAAAAAAAATATAATATTTGAAACTTCCTTGAATTATTTAAATTTTAAGATTTACTAAAAAAGAAATTATTGAAAGCCCCAATACGGTAAAAATATTAGACTCTGAATCCTTGCCTAAAATCTTCGGATAAACCTGATTGTTACGACTGAAAGATCGAAATTAGTCGTATCCCTTTACATTAAGATGTGGATTTTTTTACGTTTAATTCTCTAAAAAAATTAGGAATAGTAGGAATAACTTTCTTTATCAAATCCGTATATATATTCAATCGAGATACTATCTGGTTGATATTCGGGGGGCGCGTATATTAACGGTAAATCGGGAAAGTAAGTTCCTATTCCATTCTTTGCTAAAATAATTGCGGGATGGTCGGCATCTTTAAAAATTAACTCGCTAATTTTAAGAGTAATGGCTCGACATTGTTGTTCGTCTAACACGCCTAGGGAATGAACGTATTCGTGGAGAAGAATGTGATACGTATAAGCCCAAACGATCTCGTAGGGTTGTTCGCGAAGAATTTTTGTTAAAGGCGATTTATTCATGATAATTTCCGTACCGGGAGCAAAATGCATACCTCCTATGAAACCGCCTCTGAACATTCCCATGTCCGCTAAACCCAGGCTTAAACCTGCTCTGTGGCGTCCTAGCGTCGTTCTAACGTTTTCTTTTACTTTTTCAAAAATATCCGGCATTTCTCTTTTTAATTCGCTAATATTCAAAAATTCCCACCTTTTTAAGTTATTTTTAATTAAAAATAAAACAATTTTTAAATTTATTTTACATAATTTTTTTAAATGTCAAAAAACCAATCGTCCTCGTCTTCGTGGAGAAATTCGATAATTTTAGACAAATCCTTGAGTAATGGTTTTATTGAAACTCGGTTTTTTGCGCGTAAATCGATATCCATGTCAGAGAAAAAAAGGTCGTCTAATAAGCTATCAATGTTGATTTTTCGGAAATATTTTTCTGGATTAAAGAATATAGTGTAAAAGATTTCTTCTCCGAGATTTAAACTTTCTTTTATGAGTTTATCTTTTTGGCGCCTTTCTTTTATTGAGCTCTCCAATTTTTTCCTATATTGCTCTTCCATTAATTTTTTTATCTCAGTTATTATGCATTGTTTATTTTGAACCAACTCGTGTCTTTGATGTTCTAAATTTTTGAGGTTGTTATCGATTTCTTTTAATTTTTCTCCTAAATACTTAATTTTATTGTTTGGTTCTTTGTCTTGATATTTTTTGTCAAAAGAACTAACATCTTCAAGTTTTAAACTTTTAGAATCTTCGTTAATTTCTTCTGTTCTAAAATTTACGTTGTAATAATTAGGACTTATTTCAATTCTGACTGATATGTTATTTTTTATTCGAAACTTAACGCCAACCTCGTCGGGATTAATGTCTTCTATTATATTATAACTATTTAATATCTTTAATTGAGTATGTATGGCCTGTCTAGATATTCCTAGTTCGTTTGCTAATTCTGAAGTGGAATGTGGAACTTTAGCTATTTTTGATAAAATAACTCTTCTTGTAGGATTTCCTAGTATCTCAAATAAAGTATCTAAACTAATAAAGTTAACAATATTCGCTTCTTTTTCCATTTCCACTTTTTATCCTCCTTACCTTATTTTGATAAATTTATCAAAATATTATACATGCATCCCATCAGGCGGCTTTGAAGACTTTTCGTGAGCTGATTTTGCAATATCTGCTGTATTCTTCACTTTTTCAATAGCTTTGTCAAATTCAGTCTTCGAAATTTTAACTTTTTTTACCGACTCCGAATTTTTCGTGTCTATGCTGCTATCAGCTAACGCTTTTCTAATTGTCAATAATGTTGCCTCTTCGCAAACACTTTTTATATCTGCACCTGTATATCCTTCTAACGCTTCTGAAATTTTTTCGATATCAAGGTTATCATCTAATGGTTTTCCTTTTATATGTATTTTAAATATCGCTGTACGAGCTTCTTTATTAGGCATAGGTATTTGGACGTGTCTTCCAAATCTTCCGGAACGCAACATTGCGGGGTCAAGCATATCTTGTCTATTTGTTGCAGCGAGTAAAATTACGTCTTTTAATCCTTCTAAGCCATCCATCTCGGTTAATAATTGAGAAATAACGGACTCCGTAACATGTGATCCCATATCTCTGCCTCTTACTCCAGCAATGGCATCTATTTCATCGAAGAAAATTATGCACGGCGACGCTGCCCTTGCTTTTCGAAAGGTTTCTCGCACTGCTTTTTCACTTTCACCCACCCATTTAGACAAAAATTCCGGACCTTTGACCGATATGAAATTTATTTCGCTTTCGTGAGCTAACGCTTTCGCAATCAAAGTTTTTCCCGTACCAGGCGGGCCATACAGCAAAATACCACTCGGAGGTTTCGACTTCAAGTGACCGTACAATTCGGGATATTTTAAAGGCCATTCTATTACTTCTTTAAGTTGAAGTATCACATCGTCTAATCCACCAACGTCGTCCCAAGTTTCAGTTGGTTGAGTTATTAAAACTTCTCTCAACGCTGAAGGCTCAATATTAGTTAACGAGTCTTCGAAATTTTTCATTTTAATTAGGAGCTCGTTTAAAATTTCCTGGGGAATCGGTTTATCTAAGTCGATTTTTGGTAATATTTCCCTAATAGCTAGCATTGCTGCTTCTTTTGCTAACGCTTCGACATCTGCTCCTACAAATCCATGAGTTTTCTCGGCAATGTATCTCAAATTTACGTCTTTATCTAAAGGCATACCTCGAGTGTGAATAAACAATATCTCGTGCCTTCCATCCGTGTCAGGAACACCAATCTCAATTTCGCGGTCGAATCTTCCAGGTCTTCTTAAAGCAGGGTCTATATCGTTTACTCTATTTGTAGCACCTATTACAATTGTTTCACCTCGTCCCTCTAAACCGTCCATCAACGAAAGTAACTGAGCAACAACCCTTCTTTCAACCTCGCCCGTAACCTCACCTCTTTTAGGAGCAATCGAATCTAATTCGTCAATAAATATAATTGAAGGCGAATTTTCTTTAGCCTCTTCAAAAATTTTTCTCAAATTTTCTTCGCTTTGGCCGTAAAATTTGCTCATTATTTCCGGACCACTAATTGTTATAAAATGAGCGTCAGTTTCGTACGCAACAGCTCTCGCTAGTAAAGTCTTGCCCGTTCCAGGCGGACCGTGAAGTAATACCCCTTTAGGGGGATCTATCCCTATTCTCTTAAATAGTTCGGGATGTCGTATAGGCAATTCAATCATTTCGCGGATTTTTTGAATTTCACCTTCTAATCCCCCAATATCCTCGTAAGTTACCCTTGAACGCTCGATTTCGTTTAATTCTTTAAGGCTTTTCTCGCTTAAAACGATCTTGGTGTCCAAATGAATTCTAACTGCAACAGTTTTGGGTTCGAAATCTACAACTACTAAGTCAACTCTGCGACCGTAAGCGTAAAAACTTAATATGTCGTCTTTAGTAATAACTCTGTTTTCTAATTTTCTTGCCAATTGCTGAGAATTTTTTAATATTACCGCTTCTTTTAATCCGGCAAAAGTCACTTTGTTCGCTAAAGCAGCTTCTATTTTTCGAATCTCGACAATATCGTCTAAAGAAGCACCGATGTTCCGCCTCAACGACGGATCTAATCGAATAATTCCAGTTTCTTTATCTTCGCTTTTACCAGGATACAACAAAGCAGCCGTCCTTTTCTTAGTAATATTGTGCGAAATTTCAATAACATCTCCCGTTTTTAAACTTAGATTGCTCTGTAACTCTGGATCTATCCTAACAATGCCTCTTCCAGTATCTTCCTTAAACGCATCCTTTACCCTTAATTTATTATCCTTATCTTTATATTCTCTCGTAAAGCCACTCATTTTTTTTTATATTTAATCAATCTCAAGTTTATTTTATTAAATTAATTAGATTTTTTAAGTTATTTTAAGATTTTTATCTCTATATTTTACTTTTTAAATTTTAAAATGGCAATCCCGTTGTTGACTTCCAAATTATACTCTTTAGAAGATGGTTTAAAAGGAATTTTTACGTCTTTGGAATAGTTCCTATCCTTACTTTTTGCCGTTAACATCACTTTTTTTTCGGTATCGGAAAAACTTAAAATAATATCTTCGCTTTTAATACCAGGAACTTCAAAAATTATTTCGTAAGTGTTTTCAGAATCGTCAATTTCAGTATACGGTTTAACAATACAAGAATTATCGCTGTGTCTGCATGGCTCCAAAGAAAGTTCCTCCACATCAATCGTACCATCATCAATTTTTGATGGTGGGGGCATCAACTTTTTAAGTTTTATATTCGGATCGATATTATGATTTTTCAAATACTCGTGAAGTTTCTTTTTGTCAATATTACCTTCAATTTTAATTTCTGGCTTGTCCAATTCCATATCGTAATGATAAGATACCTTAAAACCTTTAGACATCTTCTTTTCAGGATTATTATCGTTATCCATTTCTGGAAATATAAAAAAATCAACATCAAACAAATCGGAATTGATTTTGAAAAATTTCCTTATTTCATCCATAAGATCGTCATCCATATCATCTTTCAATATTATCACCAAAATTTTTTATCAAACTTTTGTCAACATCTATCAACATCTAATTGACAACCCGCATATTACTATGATCTAAAAGTACTAATAAAAATATATAAAGATTGTGTTTATGAAAAAACAAGAAGAGGGACTTTGAAGCTATAAAAAATAAAAAATGGAAGAATAAAAATTTAAGATATAAAAATTACTTCAGAATAATTTATTAAATGGAATAAAGATTTTGATGATTTTAATAATAAATTAATAATTTTTTTTTATTTCTTCTATTACTTCGGATGTTCTACGCAACAATTCAAAAGCAATTTGTGGGATTTGCCAACCACCCAAACCGCAGTCAGGACCTATATATTTGAGTCGATCGCCGTAAAGCTCAATTGCACTTAATAAATTCTTTTTAATTTGCTCTTTAGAATCTATTAAGCTTAATTTACCAGTTAAGGATTTCAATTCGTCCATCGATATTCCTGAATCTAATTTTTCAGCTATAATATTATCGAGGTTAGTTCTGGTTATTCCTACTCTTATAAATTTGTCATATTTTTCTAGTACTTGTTTTGCAATTTTGTTTTTTGGATCGGAAGCGTATTCGCACGTTAAAACGTCAACATTTTTGCATTTCAGAGCAGTTGTGGCTTTACCCAAGGTGTGAAGGTGTATTTGATTTGTTGTTCTAATGCCTTCTAACGATTTATCAAAAATTTTAACGATTTCGTCTTCGTTTATGTTGAACAAGTCTATGTAACCGAAAGAGGGCTCGTCAATTGAAACAATTTCTGTTTTTAAGTGTTCGTTATTAATTGTTGAATTTTTTACGAAGGAATTAATTGATTTAGCGTAATTTAAAGCTAAATCAGAATATACTGTAAAACCGTGTTTTTTTACGTACAATTCAATTGGTCCGGTAACGCAAATCTTTAGTCTTAAAGCCTTTCCCGTTTGTTCGTAATTTTCCTTCGCAAAATTATCGATAACAAACATTTCAGGGATCGTAGCCATTTCTGGATCAATCAAACCGGGCTCTTTTTCGTATTCCTCGATAGGCTTTAGAAATTGAGTATTCATGTCGATATGTTGTGGATAATTAATTATTTCTACTCCGGCGTTCACTTTTAACTGAAACGACTTAAGCATTGGAACAATAAAATTATTTTTAATACCTTCGTGCTCGAAAATATCTTGAACATTATGTCTGGCAATTGCTTTGTAAGCAACCCAATAGAATTGGTTAAACCATTCCGTATCTATGTTTTCGGGCAATGGAAAACTGCCAACATCGTCAAATTGAGGAAACTTGGTCAAAGTAGATCTTACTCCTTATCGAATTTACATTTTTAATATAATTGAAAATATTTCAATTCTAAAAAATTTTAGGAGAAATTTAATCTATCAAAAAATTTTTGTAAAATCTGATTTAATTTTTATTAGCTATTTTTATTTATTTTCGCTAGCATTATGTAACTCTAAAATATAGATAATAAAGTGTAAAATGTGGTAGAATTAGCTATTGAAACCAATAATCTTCGTATGAGTTTTGGAAGAGGAAAATCAATAGTAAAAGCCCTTAATGGAATAGATTTTAAAATTAAAAAAGGAGAGAATTATTGTTTATTAGGTCCAAACGGATCTGGAAAAACAACGCTTATAAGATGTATTCTTGGATTACTTGAAGGGGAAGGATTAATCTATGTTTTAGGACACCAGATTCCATACGAACGGAACGGAATTATATCAGAAATTGGCTACATGCCCCAAGATATTTCGTTATACCCCGATTTATCTGTAATAGAGACAATGCATTTCTTTGGAAAGATATTCGGAATCTACAATAAATCCAAACGAAACGAGTCTATTGATCACCTTCTCGATATTTTTTTGTTAAAAAAATGGCAAAAAACGAGAGTTGACAACTTATCTGGAGGTATGAAAAGACGACTTTCTCTAGCATGTACGCTCGTGCATGACCCAAAACTGCTAATTTTAGACGAACCAACTGTAGGAGTAGATCCCAATTTAAGAATTGTCTTTTGGGACTTTTTTAAAGAGTTGAACGAAAAAGGAACCACGATAATAACAACGACTCATGTTATGGACGAAGCCGAAAAGAGTCGATTGATTGGTTTTATGAGGCAAGGAAAACTGATCGCCGAAGGAAGTTTTTACGAGCTCAAAAAAAAAATACCTGAGAAAAGAAAATTAATTGTAGAAGTTAATTT
>Ga0299915_10004060_pt1 | contig 10623 bp, 7 predicted proteins | sample RVTome_13_FD_200263 | JGI IMG/M metagenome (GOLD analysis project Ga0299915, IMG submission 200263) | Soil microbial communities from uranium-contaminated site in the Upper Colorado River Basin, Wyoming, United States - RVT92D227 (version 2) ... | reverse complement strand
ATCCTGGTCCCGGTCTTCGCGGCGGCGATTCTGCTCTCCCCGTCGATGAGCCGCCTAGATGGTCGGTCCGCGATACGCAGATGGGTGCCTGTTGCGGTGTGGCTGGGGATTCTGGTCGGCACGCTGATAGGCTTACTTCTGGCCTTCATCGGACCGGGGAACTGGTACCAACTTGTCGGCGTGCACCTCGAGGCGCGCCGCGCGACGTACGAGTTCGAAGGCATGTATGTGGGGACCATCCTGGCATCGACGTGGCCCTTGTTAGCCCTTGCCCTGGCGGGCGGGTGGCTGTCCGTCCTCCGTCGATCCTGGAGCGGAATTTGTCTGCTGGGCTGGTTTCTGCTAGGGATCATCGCCCTGCTTGTGAATCGGCCGGCGTGGTGGCATCAGCACATCTTGGCGACCATCCCGGGGGCGATGCTGGCAGCCGTGACGATAGCGGAAAGCATCGCATACTTGAGAAGGCCGCGAATGCTGCACACCCCTCTGGGGTGGCGGGGTGCGCTCAGCCTGCTGGCTCTCCTTCTGGCGGCCGGCTATCTTGCCGTAAGGATCCCGGGCCACCTTGAGGGATTCAAGCCGAAGTTGCCCAACTTGATTGATGATGTTGAATTGACAAATCGGGCATACGGAGTCCTTGCGGCCATGGCGAAGTTTGATCCAGAGGGCGGCGTGATCGTGACGGACAGCCCCATGTTTGCGTTCAGGAGTCGGCGCGAGATCCCACCTGAGTTGGCGGTCTTCTCCGACAAGAGGTTGAGTACAGGCTGGCTCACCGAAGACCAGGTCATTGCTGCAGTTCGGGACCGGCAGCCCAGGCTTGTCCTCCTCGCCAGGTTCGACCTTCCCAGGGTCAGGGCATACGTCCAAGACCGATATCGGTTGGTGGTCAGCTACTATCCCTTCCGGCTTTTTCTCCGCGAGTGAGCGGGTCAGGCAGCACGGGAGCGTCTGGATTCAGTGTTTCGATCCTCCTTTGAGCGATGCATAGCTCCCCTTCCTTCCCTGCAGATCCCGGGAAATCACGGCGGGCGTGTCGGCCGCGCGATGGACTCTCGGGCACTCCTCGGCCGCCCTTCCAACTCATTCCACGCTTCCTTGGTCTTGGGGTAAGCGCACCCACAAAATACAGGGCGGGAATTCCGCTGTGCCTGGACATCTTCAAGGCGGTCGGCAGGGCTGCATTCCATAGTCGATCTTCCCTGCCGGCCGCCCCGCTGAAGCCGGGGAATTCAATGCCGCTTGTGAAGCGAGAACCATTCGCTTCCTACGGAGGAATGCGGACGCAGGTGTGTGGTAGCGCGCAGTTTGTGCGCCTCGCTTTCCCTCAGAATGCGTGCCGGCTGAGTCGCCCCCCAGTCAGCCCGCGGCGAATCCTTCGGCTCGATCCTCGCACCATCGACCTGTAACGGAGTCCTGGGCCGGTTCCGTGCACCTGGTGAGGGAATCTCTGCCAGACGGCCCCTGCTAACCGTGCCAACACGGCTCTGTTGGGGAATGACCCGCCGATGCTCGTGCGCGTCGCCGCCACTTCATGGGCCGCATGACAGGATTGGCACAACAGCTCGGATCCTGGGCACTGCGTGAGGGGATATCAGGCCGGGCTGCGCCCGATCGTTCGCGCACCGCCATGACTGGCCCGCTCTCCGTGTGATCTATTCATGTCTTGCGCAGCCGGTCAGGGGCGCTATCGAGAGTCTCTATTCCGAGCTTCTCTTGGTTCACGACGGGTGACACCATCGCGGGACGCTTTGGTCAATCCGCAAGCGAGCCCCCTGTTCTCGGCCCAGATCATCGTCGCGGGCCACTTGCCCTTACGCGAGAAGGGGTGCCCGGGATGACTCTGCAGTAATGACGCACCTTTGAACGCTTGGACGGGTTTCGAGGCGAAGCGAAGGCAGAGCTAACTCGAGTCGGGGAGGTCTGCTGCCGGCCGGGGAAAGGCCATGTGCACCGACAGCCCGCCGCCCTCAGGCGACTCGGCCCACATCCTGCCTCCCTGGGCTTCCACCAGCGAGCGGGCGATCGCAAGGCCGAGGCCGGAACCTCCGGAATCGCGTGGGCGGGCAATCTCCTCACGGTAGAATCGATCGAAGATGCGGCTCAGGTTGCCGGGCGCCACACCCGGGCCTTGATCCTGAACTGTCAGTATGATCTCCGGGCTTGCGCTATAGGCAGTCAGGAGGATGCGGCTGTCCGGCGGCGCGTGGAGCAGCGCGTTGCGCAGCAAGTTGTCGAGCACCTGTGCCATACGATCCGGGTCCAGTGACAACGTCGGCAGCGCTGGCTCGGCCTGGATCTCCAGGCGCAGGCGCCGGGCCAAAGCCTCCCCTTGGGCAGTTCGGACCGCGCGCTGCAGCAGAGTCTCCAGGCTGCAGCGCACGCGCTCAATGGACAGTTCACCGGCGTCGGTCAGGGACAGGGTGCGCAAGTCTTCCACCATGCGTGTCAGGCGCCGCGCTTCTGCGTGGATCAGTGCAAGCGCTTCCGGCGTGGCGGGCAGGACGCCGTCACTCAGCGCTTCGGCGTGGCCAAGAATCACGCCCAGCGGGGTGCGAAGTTCGTGCGCCACATCGGCGGTCAGCTGCTGACGCAGCGACTGGGCGCGGGCGAGTTCACTGCTCATCTGGTTGAAAGACCCGGCCAGCTCCCCCAATTCATCGCGGCGCCGAACCGGCACACGTACCGAGTAGTCGCCGGCGGCAATCGCCCGTGTGGCCTCGGTCATGGCGCGCATCGGGCTGGTCAGGGTGCGGGAGAGCAGGAAGCCGAGCAGCAGCGAGACCAGAATGGCGCCCGCCACGCCCAGCAGGAGGTCGCGCTGCAGCCGCCCGATGAACTCCCCTCCGTCACCGGGAGGCCAGTCGCCGGGCGGCTCGACGAGCAATGTCCCGACGCGTTGGCCGCCGATGACCAGCGGAATGCCACGGGCGACCACCGCCGCCGGAGGGCGTTCTCCCGCCTGCCAGCGCTCTGAGGAGCTGACCACGACGCCTTGCGTGCTCACCACCGCCGGCTGGCGCGTGCGCACCGAGCCCGTCGAAGCTGGCTCGCCAAGTTCATCCCGCAGCCCATCCCATCCATGATGCTCGGCGTAGAACTCCTCCAGCTGGCGGACAAAAGCAGCGCGGCTTTGTTGATCCGCGAAGGACAGAAACTCGCGCGTGCTGGCGCGCGAGGCCATGACGGTAATGATGGCGATCCCGGCCAGGCTGACGGCCAAGAACGCCAGGGTGAGCTTGGAGGCGAGAGATCGCATTGGCCTACTCGGTGGACAGGCGATAGCCCACGCCATAGATGGTCTGGATGCGGTGTGGGTGGCTCGGATCGGCTTCCACCTTGGAGCGCAGGTTGCGGATGTGAACGTCGATGGTGCGCTCCATGCCCGACACGCGAATCCCCTGGGCCTGATCGAGCAGCTCCGCTCGCGAGAAAACCCGCCCCGGGGAACTCATCAGCACCCCCAGAAGTTCGAACTCCGTCGGCGTAAGGTCGACCAGATGTCCTGCCACGCTGACAACCCGCTGCTGGCGGTCGAGGACGATCCCCGCCGCGCGCACGACCGGCGGAGAGGCCGGCACCTGACCGACACGGCGCAGGACCGTGCCGATGCGGGCCGTCAGCTCACGCGGGCTGAAGGGCTTGGTGACATAGTCATCGGCGCCCAGCTCGAGCCCGACCACACGATCGCCCTCCTCGACGCGGGCCGTGAGCAATATGATCGGCACGCCGGACTCCTTGCGAAAGCGCCGAATGAATTCGAGCCCATCCATCTCAGGCATCATGATGTCGAGGACGATCAAGTCTGGTTTCTCGTGGCGGGCGGCGAAGATCGCTTCCTGCCCGTCGCGGGCCGTGACGACGCGGTAGCCGTGCTGGTGCAGATAGCCCATCAGCAGGGAGCGCATGTTGGGTTCGTCGTCGACGACCAGGATGGTCTTGGTTGTCACGGCCGTTCCATCCGACGGTGTGGATTCATGATCTGAGTCTACTTCCTCTCGCCGTGAGCCCGGCGGCATGCCGCATGCTGGGCTTGCCGCAACATGCCGCCGGGCACGGCGACCTTAGTTAACGGTGGAGGTCTCGAGCTTGCCCTGCAGGTACTCGAGGATTGCCTGCACCAGGCCGGGGTTGATGTCCCCGGTCGCTCGCGCTGTAACGGGCGCCGAGGCGGAGCTGCCCGCCGCCTGGGTCGTCGTCACCCCCCCGGCAGGCCCGCCCAGGATCATCATCTCGCCGCCGCCGCCCATCGGAGGGGCGCCGCCGCCCGTCGGCATTCCGCCGAATCCGCCGCTGGAGGAACGGCTGCTCGAGGAGGAGCCGGCTGGGTTTCTTGCGGGCCGCGCCTCCGAGACCGGCCCCATCTTGGCCATGATCGATCCCATGTCGTCCGCGGTCAGCTCGAGCTTGGCGATCGATTGCAGCTGCGCCGCGGACATGGTCTCCTCGATCTGGTGCTGCAGGCCATCGTATTCCTCCTGCGCGGCATAACCACCCGAGAGCAGGCTGGAGTAGCCCTGCCACAGAGTGAGGAGTTCGCCGGCCTGCTCGGCCGTGACGGCGTTCTCCGTGCCATCCAGCTGAATCGTCCCAACGGCCAACTGGACCGGGACGGCCAGAGCGTCGCTGTATGACGTGTTGAGCATTCCCCACTGCACCGATGCCGCGCTGACGGACGAACTTGCTGCGGCTGTTGGGGCGTCCGCCGCCGCCGACCCGCTCGAGCACGCAGCCAGGGTCAGGACAAGCATGCCCACGAGAGCACTTCCGAGCTTTTTCACACAAACCTCCATGGTGCGGGGTTGGCGACCGCACCCCGCTGGATGACGAGGCGCCCGGCTGGATGGCCGTGTCTCATTCATAGTGCAGCGCCTGGATAGGATCGAGGAGAGCCGCCTTGTTGGCCGGGTAGTAGCCGAAGAAGATCCCGATCAGCGCGGCGCAGCTGAAGGCCAGCAGCACAGACGACCACACGATGACCGTACGCATGGCGCCCACGAGGTTGAAGATCGCCGAACCCCCGACGCCCGCGATCACACCGATCACTCCCCCGACGAGGCTCATCACAAGGGCCTCGGAGAGGAACTGGGCGCGGATATCCATCGGGGAGGCCCCGACAGCCTGGCGGATGCCGATCTCGCGCGTCCGCTCGGTGACGCTCACGAGCATGATGTTCATGATCCCGATCCCGCCGACGACGAGGGACACGCCCGCTACCCATGCCAGCAGCGAGCGGAACGCCTCTGTGGACGCTGCCTGGGTCGCGACGACGTCCTCCTGCGTGCTGACGGTGAAGGGCAGATCCGCCAGCTCGACTTCGTGCCGCCTCGCCAGGAGCTTCTGGATCTTGAGCGAGATGACATCCTTGTCGGCCTCTGGATCCACCTCGACATAGATCGAGGTTACCCGATCACCAAACATGCGGATCATCATGGAGGGGAGGAACTTCTTGTTGACCAGCGTCAGAGGGATGTAGAGGTGCGCGTCGTAGTCGGTAGTTCCCACGATGCCCTTGGGGGCAGCGACTCCAATGACGGTCAGCTTGGCCGTCCCGGCGGTCACGCTCTGGCCGACGGGGTCCGTCGATCCGAAGAGCTCTTCCGCCAGGGACGAACCGAGGACGCCGACCTTCGACGCACGATCGACTTCCTGCTCCGTGATGAAGCGCCCTGACGACAGCGGGACGTCGCGCACATACGCATAGCCAGACGTCGTGCCGACGATGCTGACCTCGGTCACCAGGACTTCGCCCGCCTTGACGGTGGCGCTGGTGCTTCGATCCGTCGCCACGCCTGTGACGCCGGCGACTTCATCCTGGATGGCCTGCATGTCATCCATGGTCAGGAAGACCGAGGACATCCGCTCATTCGGCCGGCCCGGGCCCATGGACGACATGACGAAGAGCAGGTTGCTACCCAGGCTCTCGATCTGATCGGCGATGGTCGCTTCGGTTCCGGCGCTGATGGCGACCATCATGATGACGGCAGCGACGCCGATGATCACGCCCAGCATCGTGAGCAGGGAGCGGAGCTTGTTAACGCGGATGCTCTCCACGGCGGAGCGCAGGATCTCACGCAGGTTCATGGTTCACTTCTTTCTCGGCGTCCTTGAGGGTTTGCTCTTGGGCCTTCTTTGCCGGAGCGTGCGCTTTCCCAGCGCCGTTCTTCCGATCCTTGTCGATCCGTCCGTCCCGCAGGTAGATGACACGCTTGCACAGGGCGGACATGTCCGGCTCATGTGTCACCATGACAATGGTCCGCCCGCGATCGTTAAGCTCCTTGAGCAGCGCGATGATCTCCAGGCTGGCGGCGGTGTCGAGGTTGCCGGTCGGCTCGTCGGCCAGGATCAGCTTCGGATTGTTGACCAGGGCGCGGGCGACGGCCACACGTTGCTGCTGGCCGCCCGACAGCTCCTGCGGCTGGTGACGAGTGCGATCACCGAGCCCGACGGCTTCCAGGGTCTTTTGGGCGCGATCGAGCCGCTCGGCCTCCGTGGTGTGATGGGTCCTGTCGTAGATCATCGGTAGGGCGACATTCTTCAGCGCCGACGTGCGCGCCAGCAGGTTGTACGACTGGAAGATGAAGCCGATGGACTCGTTGCGCACCCGGGCGCGTGCCGCCCGGTCGAGCTGGCTGACATCCTCGCCGTGCAGGCGGTAGGTTCCGGAGGTCGGCCGATCCAGGCACCCGATGAGGTTCATCAGCGTGCTCTTGCCTGAGCCGGAGGGGCCCATGATCGCCACAAACTCCCCGGGCTGGATGGTCAGGTCAACCCCGCTCAGGGCGCGCACGCGGGCGGCGCTGCCTTCCTCACCGTACTCCTTGGTGAGATCGTTGATCTCGATGACCGGCGTGTCCATGGCTACTCCGACTCTGTGCCCAGGCTGACGGTGTCACCCATGCTGAGGCCGGAGAGGATCTCCGCGTAGACCGCGCTCTGCAGCCCGACCTCCACCTCTTGCAGCCTCGGCTCGCCGTTCTCCATCACGAAGACACCGTACTTGCCTTCGTCGAGTTCGTGCAGCGCGCTGATCGGGACGAGCAGCGCGCTGTGCGTCTCGGCATGGATGATCTCAATGGTCCCGCTCATGCCCATCGGCAGAGAGAGCACCTCATCTAGGGAGGTGTCGTCCAGCTTCGCCATGGCGTGGACCGTCTGGATGCCCTCCAGCTCGGTCAGGACGGGATCCACGCGTGTGAGGCTTCCCGTCAGGATTGAGTCGGGAAGCGCGTCCAGGCTCAGTTCGATCGGATCGTCGACCGCGACGATCTCAAGGTCGCTCTCGTCGATCGATAGGTCGACGACCGGATTCTGCACATCGGCCAGGCCGATGGAGAAGCCATCCGAGGTCTCACCCACGTACCCGTTGAGTTTGGTGATCACGCCGTCGAAGGGGGCGATCAGGGTCGTGGCATCCAGCGTCGTTTGGGCTGAATCGACATTGAGGCGCGCCCGCCGCAAGGCGATCAGGTCGTCGCTGGCGATGTCCGTCGACTCTTCGGCCGTGGCGACTCCCGTCAGCTCATCGACCAGCGCCTGAGCGCTGGCCACCTGTGCTTCGGCCAGGGCCACGTTTGCCTCAAGCCTAGCCTGATCTACGGCATTGGGCTTGCCAATGTACCAGGCCAGCTGCTGCCTATAGGTGGTCACTTGGTTCTGGGCCGCGACGACCTGTTCGAGCGCATTGGTGCGCTCGTCCTCTTTGTCGTCTCGCCCGGAGGTATTGTTGTAGTGGTGCTTCACGTCCTCCAGCTTCTCCTCGGCCTGGGCAAGTCTGGCCTTGGTGAGCTTGATGACATCGCTGCTCGTGCGGTGTCCCTCTTGCTGGACGTACAGGTTGTACTTGGCCGTCTTCAGCGCGTCCTGGGCATCTGCCAGGCTGATCTGCGCGTTGGCGATGGCTTCGGGCGATGTCAGCTGGTTCAAGTTGAGCTGGGCCGACTCAAGAGCGACCTTGGCCGCCTCATCGTCGAGGCGCGCCAGGACATCGCCCTCCTTGACACTGTCGCCGACATCGACCAGGATCTCATCGACCGTATCCGTTGTGCTGAAGGACAGAGCCGAACTGCGCGCTGGGTCCAGCTGAGCCGACCCCGTGGCGGAGATGGTGATGTCACCCGTCTGGACGGAAGCGGTCTGGAGCTGGCTCTCATCTTCGTCTCCAGAAGCAGCCCAGGCGCGCAGGGCGAACCCTCCGGCGGCCAGGACACAGGCGGTGATACCGGCGGCAAGGTAGATGCGCTTGCTCATGGACATGTCGTGTGAACCTCCCGGGACTGCATTCCCTTCATCCCTAGCATACTATCGCCGGGGTGTGAGCTCCTCGTTCAGGGATTGTTCAGGGATTGTGAAGGTCTGTGCGCCTCGCCGGCCAGGCGGACCTACCGATTGCTGCGTACAGAGCCTGCCGGGAAGGGGCTCTGCACGGCGATTCCGCCCTCCGGCGGGATTCGACCGAAGGGCCCCTTCCGACAGCCGTGCGCATCGGTCCGCCGCATGATCCATTGCGTTCTAAGCGCTGCATCTCCTTCTGAAGCGCACCGCACAGCCGTGCATGACCGTCCGGCCCCTGCCGGTCGCACAAGAGGGCTTGTGCGGGCAGTTGTCTGAACAGCAAGCCGGGGAGGCTGGATCAGCCAGGGCGGCGCGCAATGGCACTTGCCTTGGTGGTACGGGGACGCGAGAATGAGGCTATTCCACACAGGAGGCAAAAGTGAGCAGCGTAGAGGGGATCATCACCCACGTGGAGGACATCGGCTGGGAGGCTCGTCTTGCCCAGCGCACGAAGCGTATGGAAGGTTCGGTCATCCGCGAACTCCTCAAGCTCACGACCCGGCCGGAGATCATATCCTTCGGAGGCGGCCTTCCCGCACCCGACCTGTTCCCCATTCGCGAATTCCAGGAGGCTTGCCGCTACGTTCTGAGTGAACACGGGTCGGTCGCACTGCAGTACAGCCCAACAGAAGGCTTCCTGCCCCTCAAGGAGTACCTGGCCGAGGCGATGTCGAAGTACGGCATCCTGGTTGAGACCGACAACATCCTGATCGTGAACGGCTCGCAGCAGGGTCTGGATCTGATCGGTAAGCTGTTCGTGGAACCCGATGGATGCGTCTTCACCAGCCGGCCGACGTATCTGGGCGCACTGCAAGCTTGGAACGCCTATGAGGCCTGCTACACCAGCGTTCCAATGGACGAGAACGGGACGTTGATTGAAGAGATGGAAGCGGAATTGAAGAAGGGCCTGCGGCCGCGCTTCGTCTACGAGCTCCCGAACTTCCACAACCCGGCCGGTGTCACGTTGTCGGAGGAGCGCCGGGTGCGCCTGGCGGCCCTGGCTCGCAAGTACAACCTGGTGATCATCGAAGATGATCCCTACGGGGAGCTGCGTTTCGAAGGCGAGGATCTGACGCCGATCTGGCGTCTGGCCCCCGAACGAACGATCTACATGAGCACCTTCTCCAAGACTCTCGCCCCGGGCATCCGGCTGGCCTGGGTCGTAGCGCCCAAGCCTATCATCCAGAGGCTGGTGCAGGCCAAGCAGGGCGCCGACCTGAACACCGGGGCCTTCGTCCAGATGGTGGCCAACGACATCTGCCAGCGCGGCCTGCTGCGCCAGCATGTGCGGCGGCTGCGGAGCGTCTATCGCTCACGGCGTGACGCCATGATCGAGGCGATGGAGGAACACTTCCCCGACGGGGTGGCATGGACGCCCCCGCAGGGCGGATTGTTCCTGTGGCCTCGCCTGCCGGAGCCGATCAACACGCGTGACCTCTTCCAGAAGGCGATCGCCGCCAAGGTGGCCTTTGTGCCTGGTTTTGCGTTCTACCCAGACGAGAAGGGCGGTGAGCACACCATGCGCCTGAACTTCACCTACGCCAACGAAGAAGAGATCAACGAAGGCATCCACCGGCTCGGCAAGGTGATGAAGGAGGAGCTCGCCAAGAAGTAACCGCGGAGTAACCGCGCGCGGAGAAGCAGCCGCTGGCGAAGCAGTTACGGCTCGAAGCGGCATGGTTTCAACCCAGATCGGCGTTCGAGTCCCGGCACAAGAAGCGTGCCGGGACTCGCGTTTGCCCGGCGGCAGGCTCGTTCCGGCGCGCCGGTTTGTTTGGCATGAACCTTGCCGTCCTGCGGCGGGAGAAACTTCGCGTGCGCCGGAGCCTTCCGGCAGACAACTTGCATCTCATACCCCGGGGATCTTCGCCGGCGGATTCTGCGTCGGCGCGCGAGGGAGGCCCGCATGGCAGTCGCCAGCATGATGTTCGGGACCAACACGCACCGGACCGGGGTGGGGGACGAGCGATTGGGGCGCTCGGTCATGGTCGTGGACGACGAGCCGGATTTCTGCACCGTCGTTGGGGAGCTGCTCTCGGCCTGCAATTACTTTGTCTACAAGGCCTACAGCGCCATGGAGGCGTTCCAGCTCCTCGACCAGGTGAGACCGGATCTGATCCTGGCGGATGTCATGATGCCCGAGGTGGATGGCCTGGCGCTGCTGCGACGGCTGCGCCAGGATCCGAACTGGACCGGCATCCCCACGATCGTAGTCAGCGCCCGTGTGCGCCATGAAGATCGCATGGCCGCCATGCTGGCGGGCGCCGACGCCTTCATTGCCAAGCCATT
>Ga0299915_10004059_pt1 | contig 10623 bp, 9 predicted proteins | sample RVTome_13_FD_200263 | JGI IMG/M metagenome (GOLD analysis project Ga0299915, IMG submission 200263) | Soil microbial communities from uranium-contaminated site in the Upper Colorado River Basin, Wyoming, United States - RVT92D227 (version 2) ... | reverse complement strand
CGCGCCGCGCCCGCTTCGGATCCGCAAGGATCCGATCGACCACCGGACGGCTGACATACTGCGAGAACACCGCGCGCAGGTGCGCCTTCTCGCGGCCCTCCGTCGCGAGCCCACCGATCGTCGCCGCGAGCAGCACGAGGCTCGTCAGCACGACGGGCGCCGCGAGCTCGATCACCGTGCCGCGGCCGAACAGCACGAGCGCGATCCCCACGTACACCGCGATCGCCGCGAGCGCGATCGACGGCGGCGTCCACGCGCGTCGACGAATTCGCCGCACCTGCACCGCACACACGATCGCGCACAGCAGCAGCGTCGACACCAGCGTCGCGAGCCAGCCCGTGTTGCGCAGGATCCGCCCGCCGAGCACGTTCTCGGCCACCGTCGCGTGGAGCTCGATCCCGTCGGCGCGCTGGTCAAACGGCGTGGCCACCTTGTCGACGGCCGCGTACGTGAGCCCCAGGAACACGAGCTTGCCGGCCACCTGCTCGCAGCCGCGCTTCGCGAGCAGCTCGCTCGCCGACACGCGCGGAATCCGATCGCGCCCGAGCACGTCGAGCGGCAACGACGCCGCCCGCGTCAGCCCGAGCTCGATCCCCGCCGCGGTCAACGTGCTCGAGCCCGCGACGTACTTCGTATCGCGCGGCCTGCCGAGCTCCGCGAGCGCCACCGCCAGCCCGAGCGTCATGTAGTGCCGCCCGCCGTGCTCCACCACGAGCGGCATCCGGCGCCGCACGCCATCGTCGTCGCGCAGATCATTCACGGCACCCGCGCCGAGCGCCCCGCGCGCGAACTCCGGCATCGAGAACACCACGCTGTTCGACGTGATCGGCCGCATCGCCGCATCCCCACCGCCGCCATCGGCCACCTGCCCGAGCCGCGCCAGCTTCAAGCCCTCTGGCTCCTCGACGCCGCGCACCGGAGCGCCGTCGCGAAAGTACGCGCCGAGCACCACCACCTTGCTCCGCGCGATCGCCTCGGCGAGCACCTCGTCCCCGCGCAGCTCCGCGGCCACCTCGGCGAGCACGTCCCGCATCTCGACCATCGCCGGGTCCGTCATCGCCTTCATCTTTTCGGTCGCAGCCTTCACCCGCTGCATCAGGGCGGCAGGCAGAAACTCCTCGTGACTGGCAAAGAACACGTCGAGCGCGATCAGCTTCGGCTTGCACGCCGACACCGCATCGATCACGCGCGCATAGCCGCGCCGCGTCTGCAAAAGCTCCGGCTCCTGGTCGCGGGTCGCATCATCGATCCCGACGATCACGATCCGATCGGTCGCCGGCTCGCGCGCGCCGCGCATCCGGAACCGCATGTCGATCGTGAGCCCCTCGAGGGCGGCCAGCCCGGGCAACCCCGCGCCGCGCGCGTGCACCACCGCCAGCACCGCCGCGATCGCCGCCGCCGCGATCGCCGTCCACAGCGGGACGTTGTAGGCCCCGGTACGGGCTCGCTTCACGCCCGCATCATACGCACGGCCGCGAGGCGCAGATTCCGTGCCTTCGTCGCGTTCGCAGAAAATCGACGATCGCGGCGATGAAGATCGGGCCAGCGGCAACCATGGGGTGAAGGTCCGCCCGGTCGGCCACTTCGTGGTTGACCGCACGCTGCTTTGATGTGAACCAACGACAGGCACCCCACATGCTCCGACCGCTCCTCGTCACCGCCCTCGTCGTCGCCACGTCGGCGCCCGCCTCCGGCCAGCCCGAGCCGTGCAGCGTGACGATCGCGCGCGCACCCGACGACGTTCGCGTGGAGATCGAGGCCTGGGTACGCGCCGAGCCACGCTGCGTGACCCCGCTCGAGGTCCGCGTCGTCGAGACCGCCGGCGGCCTCTACCTGTTCGCGCGCGACGGTCGAGGCTTCACCCGCGAGCGCATCGTGCCGGATGGCCGGACCGCGGGCGCGCTCGTCGCGAGCTGGATCGCCGACGATTCGATCGACGGGTCTGGATCCCGCTCCCGCCGTCCGAGGAGCTCACGCTCGAGCAGCTGCTCTCGATGTCGGCTCGCCCGCCCGGGACGCGGCCCGCGTACGAGGCCACGACGCCCGCACCCCACATGCATCGGCCCTACGCGCTGTCGCTGATCGCCGGCGGGTTTGCCGGCCTGACCGAGACCGGCGGCGCTCGCCTCGATCTCGAGGTTCCGCTGAGCCGGCGCTCGAAGCTCGGCAGCGGTTGGGTCGTGGCCGGGAGCCTCGGCGTCGCCAACGCCAGGTTCCACGGCTCGGACGCGAGCCGGGTCGTCTACGTCCAGTCGCGCGAAGCCCGCGTCGGGCTCGGCCTCGGCCGCATATGGAGCACGCGCAGCTGGCAGCTGCGGGCGAGGGCAGGGCTCCTGCTGCGCGCGATGATGAAGACCGACGAGACCTGGTCCCTCGACGACGACACGATGGCGTGGACCGACAAGCAGAGCATCGACCACGAGCCCGCGATGCTGTGGGGCGGCGAGGCCTCGCTCCTGATCTCGCGGCGGGTCGGCCGGCACTGGGCGGTGCTCGGCGGCCCGATCGTGAGCAAGGACGCGATCCGCGATGGCCTCCCCGAGGTCAGCTTCGAACCCGACGTGACGCTGTTCGGCGGCGTCTCGTACACGCAGTGAACCGCGCGATCAGCTGCAGCTCGGCGCTCGCTTGAGGCGCGTCACCTGTCCCGCCTCACCCTGCGGGATCCGCACGCAGAACGCCGCGCCCACCGGCCGCCCCCCTTCGACCCAGATCCTGCCGCCGTGGGCATCGGCCACGAGCCGACAGAACGCGAGCCCGAGCCCGTACCTCCCCTCGGACACGTAGCGCTCGAAGATCCGCTCGGCATCGGCGAGCGGCACGCCCGGCCCGCGGTCGAGCACACACAGCAGCACGCCACCCTCGTCGGCGCTCGCCTCGATCGTCACCTCCGAATCGCGCGGCGCATGCGTCACCGCGTTGTGCACCAGGTTCTGCAGCATCCGCCGCAGCAGCTCGCGATCCGCGACCACCCGCTCGACCCGCAGGTCGCAGACGATCTGCACGCCCCTCGATCGCCCGGAGCCGCGCATCGCGATCGCCACATCGTTCACGAGCTCGCCGAGCGCGACCGGCTCCATCCGTGCCTGCAGTCCGACGTCCTCTGCCATCGACAGATCGAGCAGATCGCGGATCGTGCGCTCGAGGTGCCGCGCCGCGACCGCGATGTCGCCCGCCGCCTCGGCCTCGTCGACCGCCAGGCCGCTCTCGCACAGGAAGTCGGCGTTCGCCATGATCGCGCAGGTCGGCCCGCGCAGATCGTGGACGATCATCTGCGAGATCTGGCGCAGCGTCTCGTGCTGGAGCGCGAGCTGCTGGGCCTGTCGCCGCTGGCGGATCAAGGCACGCACCCGCAGCAGTAGCTCGGCATGACCGAACGGCTTCGGCAGCAGATCGTCACCGCCCGCCTCGATCGCCGGCTGCGTTGTCTCGCGATCACCGAGCGCCGTCAGGAACAGCACCGGGATGTTCGCGATCGCGGGCGTCGCCCGGATCCGCCGGCACGTCTCGTAGCCGCCGAGCCCGGGCATCACCACGTCGAGCACGACGAGATCCGAGCCGTCGCGGATCAGGTGCTCGAGCGCGCGCTCGCCGCTCTCGACGGCCGTCACGTGATACCCGGCCGCCTGCAGGTGCCCGGTGGCCACCACGCGGTTCTGCTTCGAGTCGTCGACTACGAGGACATGATCCATCGTCGATCTCCTTTCAAGTCAAGCTCGCCGTCGATCGGGTCACTCGCGAAGTGCGTCGCGATCCCGAGCCTCCGCGGATCATCCTCGGTCCCCAGGGCCCGCCTCACGCCGGCCCCGGGATCCGGACAGTGAACGTCGTGCCGACTCCGCGCTTCGAGGCGACAGCGATCGTCCCGCCATGCATCTCGACCAGCCGCTTCGTGAGCGCCAGCCCCAGCCCGGTCCCCGCGGGCCGGTCTCCCGACGGCAGCTCGATCTGTTCGAACGCGCGAAACAGCCGCGACATATCCCCCGCCGCGATCCCGATCCCGGTATCCGCCACCTCGATCGCGACCTGCTCGCCGTCGCGCCGGCTTCGCACCGCGACCCTCCCTCCGTGCTCGGTGAACTTCACGGCATTCGAGATCAGGTTGTAGAGCACCTGCCGCAGCCGGACGCGATCCGCCCGCACGCGCTGCGTCTCGACCTCGACCTCGATCACCAGCGCCACCCCGCGCTGCTGCGCGAGCGGGACCAGCGCCGCCGTCCCCTCCTCGATCGCGTCGCGCACCGCGACATCCTCGAGCGCGAGCTCGTTCCGCCCGACCTCGATCTTCGCGAGATCCAGCACGCCGTTGACGAGCGCCAGCAGGTGCCGCCCGCTCGTCGCGATGCCATCGATGTACTCGCGCTGTCGCTCGCTCAGTGGCTCGCCACCCTCGAGCATCAACAGGTCCGAGAGCCCGATCACCGCGTTGAGCGGCGTCCGCAGCTCGTGGCTCATGTTCGCCACGAACATGCTCTTGGCCAGACTCGCCGTCTCCGCGGTCGCGCGCGCCGCCTCGATCTCGCGCCGCGCCAGCCGCTCGGCGGTCACGTCGCGAAAGAACGTCACGCGCCCGACGCTCCGGCCACCCTCGAGCTGCACCGGCGCGCTGTAGCGATCGATCACCCGTCCGTCGGCCAGCAGCAGCTCGTCTTGAAACGTCTCGGTCGTGGCATGGATCGCATCGATCCGCGCCCTCGCGGCCGCCGTCAGCTTCCAGTTGCTCGCCACGGCATCGACGATCCGTCCGTGCTCGCGCGTCTCGAGCAGCTCGCGCGACACCCCGGCCATCTCGGCGAAGCGCCGGTTCGCCGCGATCACGCGCCGTTCCCGATCCACCACCACGATCCCCTCCGACGCCGCCTCGAGCGTCGCGCGAATGATCGCGTCGCTCTCCACCACGCGCTCGCGCTCGCTCGCCAGCTCGCTCGCCGTCCGCCCCTCGAGCTCCTCGTACAGCCCCTGCATCTCGCGCGACGAGATCTCGATCGAGCGCTCGAGCGTGTAGCGATCCTGATCCGCATCGAGATACGTCCGGCTCACGAGCGCCAGCAACTCGCGCCACCCCTCCGCCGACGGCGGCTCGGCAGGGCCCGCGCCCACCTTCCGCACCAGCCGGACCAGCAGGGGATGAGCGGTCACGCCGCCTCGCTCATCACCGTCAACGTCATCGTCTGGTTGTGCAGATCACAGCGGCCCGTCGCGTGCGGCGACAGCTCGCCGTACGAATAGAACCCGATCTGCTTCGTGCCCTCCGGCAGCATGTCGAGCGTCGCCTCGATCTCCTCCTCGCTGCGCTCGCCGAGCACGAGCCGTCGCCCGACGCAGCTGATCGCCACGCACAGCGTCGATCCGGTGTGCGCCGCTCCCATCGCCGCGCCTCCCGCCGCCTGCGCGCCCAAAATCAACCGATCGAAGTTCGCGCGCATCAACTTCGCGTACCACCCGGTCGGAATGTCCCCGGCGAACGTCATCGACTGCATCGCCTCGTCGACACCGAGCACGGTCCGCACGACGCTGTTGCCGTCCTCCGTCGTCGACCGCAACGCGAGCGGAAACAGCAGCGCGCTCCCCGGCAGCCCGCCGGCTCGTTCGCCCAGGTACTCCTTGTACAGCGCGAGCGCCGGCCGACCGTCGAGCGCGTACAGCACGTTTCCCTTCGCGCTCGTCACCACGCGCTCGGGCCCGAACGTGTCCCAGCCACCCTTCGAGCCATGACTGACGCGAACCGCGTCACCGTAGAGCCCGATCGCCACCACCGACGACGACCCCACATATCCGTTCGTCATCACCCACGTCCGACCGAACCGGGCCCCGTCGCCCGCCAGCCCGCCGGTCACCACGACCTGCTCGGGCAACCGCGCGACGAGCCCGCGCACGAGCTCGCTGCCATTGACGTCCGTCCCCTTCGACAGCACGAACGCCGCCCGCAGCTCCGGCGATCGAAGCTCGTCCGCGATCGCGCCACCCGCCTCGAACGATCCCGCCGCGTCCTCGAGCACCGCCCGGGCTCGCCTGACGCGCGTCTTGTCGAACCGCACGATCGCCACCGTCAGCGACTCGTCCCAGATCCTCGTCTGATCGATCTCGCCCGCCGTGCTGCACCCGATCAGGTGCGACCGCGGGTACGCCTGCGCCAGCTGCGCGAACAGCTCCGGCCGCTCGCCGTACGACGACGCCCCGAACACCAGGACCAGCGTCTGTTCGGAGTCGAGATCAGGAAACTCGCCGGTCCAGACACCCTGCGCAAAGCGAAGCGTCGCGAGTCTCATGCGGTGAAGACGATCGGCCGTCTTGATGGGAAATAGAGGTACCAGTCGGGTAGCTAATGCCCTCGATTTGAACGAGTTACGCGCAGATGTAGGCCCGCGACAGCTACGCGCTGAACCACGACATCGCCCGGCGTGCCGTCATCGCGGACCCAGTGATCAGGTCGAGCGTCTCGGGCGCAATGCGCGCTCAGCCGCCACATCGCCTCGCCTCGCCTCGCCTCCTTGGGCGCGGGCATCTGCGGATCGTCGTGGCCTCGATCAGATCACCACGACGATCCGTCCCATGTTCATTTGTTTTTGAGCCCTTGACGCGCCCCCGCGCCCGTGGCATTCATCGCCCGTCAGCAGAACTTCTGCCGACATGACAACTCGGAAGTCCTTGATGCGGGGTGGAGCAGCCTGGTAGCTCGTCGGGCTCATAACCCGAAGGTCGCAGGTTCAAATCCTGCCCCCGCTACTGAATGATATCAAAGGGTTAGCCCGGAGGTCGCTACCAACCTCCGGGTTTTTCCCGTTTCGGGATTTGGTGCGAACCGGCACCTCGATCACGATCCGTCCGGGCATCAACTCGATGTCCGCGACGACCTCACCATCCGCGGTCTCATCGATCTTGATCAGCCCGTCGTTGAGCCACCGGCGCAGCATCGCGCGACCGAGCTCCGGGTTCGTGTTCAGGTGCGTGTCGAGGTTCGCCATCAGGGCCTCGATCTCTTTCACCGCGGGGAGCTGCCAACGGGGACCGGAGCTGGCCTTGATGAACGACTCCAGCTCGGCCTCTTGATGCGCCTTGTGAGCCTCGAGCTCCAACATCGTCACCTTGATCGTCTTGGGCTCCATGCCATCGACGATGGCGTCCGCGAGCGCGTGGCCAAGTGACTTGAGCTTCGTCTCGGTGGCTTTGATCTTCAGGCGACGCGTGCTGATCTCTCGCTCGAGCCGATCGCGGTAGTTCGCCAGCTCGGTGGTGAGCCGCTCGCGGATCTTCACCAAGCCGTCGCCCGCGATCATGTAGTCCTGGATCCCGCCGAGCACCTTCAGGCGCGTGACGTCCTCGCGCACCGACACGCTGTTGTCGCAGGTGCCCTTGGTCTTGTTGGTCTGGCACCGGTAGTAGGCCGCGCTCGATCCCGCGGAGATCGACATCGGCGAGCCGCAGCGCGCACACACGATCAGTCCAGACAGGAGGAAGTTGCACGGGCGGCGCATGACGCCGGGCTGGCGCTCGCCGCCGCGCTCGTAGACCTTCGCGATCGTGGCGACGCGCTCCTGCACCGTGGCCCACAACACCGCGTCGACGATCCTCAGCTCGGGCCGGTGGTGGACGATCTGCTCGTCCTCCGGTCGCGCCCGTGGCCGCCGCTTGTTGGTGCCCGGAACCTTCACCCACTGCTTCTCCTTGAACCGCCACACGCCGACGTAGCGCTCGTTGCGCAGCATCGCGCGGATCGTGGACTGACCCCAGCCGAACGCAGCGTGGCGCGTGCCGACGCGCGGCGACGGAATGCCGTCACGGTTGAGCGCGTGCGCGATGCCTGTCAACGAAGCGCCGTCGCGATACGCCGTGAAGATCCGGATCAAGATCTTCGCCTCGGCCTCATGGATCTCGATCTTGTTGCCGGTGACTTCGCCGCGATCGTTCTTGATCGGCAGCGTGTAGTAACCGAACGCGACGTTCCCGGTCGCGAGCCCGGCGTGCGCGCGTCCCTCGAGCCCGCGCAACGTCTTGTGGCGCAGGTCTTCGATGTACATGTCCGCGGCCATGCTCTTCATCGTGAACGTGAGCTTGGCGTTGCGGTCGCTCGTGTCGATGCCGTCCGCGATGCCGATCAGCGGCACGCCGATGAACTGGAGCTTCTTGAAGAGGTTGGCCGAGTCCGCGATGTCACGCGAGATGCGCGACATGTCCTCGGTCACGATGACGCGGACCTCGCCGGCGTCGACGGCCTGCATCATCGCCTCGAACCCGCGCCGATCGAGACTCGATCCCGAGACCGCGTAGTCCGCGAACACCTTCGCCACATCGGGTGCGCCGCCCTGACGGGAGATGAACTCGCGCGCCTGCCGGATCTGGTCCTCGATGCTGCGCTCGTTCTGGAGCTGCGACGAGAACCGCGCGTAAATCGCGACGGGGCCGGTCTTGATCAAGGGCTGCTGATGCATGGCTCTCAAACGCTCCAGGTGAAACGGTTCATCACGCGGTGAGTCGCGACCGGCGCTTCTTCGGTCGCTTGTAGGGTCGTGGTGCCGCGGGAATCGTCGCGAGCGGCATGAACGATTGAAGCGTTTTCTCGACGAGGAAGTCCAGTAGCTCTTGGTCGCACTCCGCGCGCGTTCGCGCCAGCTTTAGGACGCGCGGCCGGGCAACGAACGAAGACCCGTGCGTGTTCCCGTTGTTGAGCTGTGATAGCGGGTTGTGGACAGATTCTCGGGGGTGGGGATCGATCATGAAAGAAGTTCCCGGCGTCGGGGTTGAAACTGGCTGCTTGGGTCGCCGTGCCGTACATGGACCCTGCCCAGTCGCGGAACTGCTTCCACCGCGGTGGTGCGACGAAGGGTGGAGCCTTGCGGTAGAACGCATGTGACATGACAGGCGACGACGATGACGTGCCGGTCCGGGTCGACTTTCGTGACCCCGCGACTGCACGCACCTGGATCGAGGACACGCGAATCAAGCGTCCGTATCGGCCGCGCTTCTTCGCCGCGTTCTGTGCCGCGCTGGCGGCGCGCCCGAAACTCCGCATCCTCGAGCTCGGCTCCGGGCCGGGCCAGCTCGCCCGCGAGATCCTCGTCCACTGCGATGTGCACACCTATGTCGCGCTCGACTTCTCGCCGGCCATGCACGAGATCGCCGCCGAACATCTCGGCGAGCTCGCGAGCCAGGTGACATTCGTGACCCGCGACTTTCGCGAGCCCGCTTGGCCCAGCGAGCTCGGTACGTTCGATGCGGTCGTGACGTTGCAGGCGGCGCACGAGACGCGTCACAAGCGCCACCTTGTGCCGCTGCTCGAGCGCGCACGAACGGTGGTCACCCCCGGTGGCGTGCTGCTTTACGCCGATCACTATCTGACTCCTGAGACGAAGCTGCCGGCGCTCGCACCTGCGCGCGCCGACCAGTCGCTCGCTCTCGAGCGTTCAGGCTTCATCGACGTCCAACTACGTTACGAGGAGGGGAACATGGCGCTGTGGTGCGGAACCAATCCGGTCGTCGCGGGCACGAAGGGCTGACGCTGCTCGTGGAAGGTCGCGCGGGCCGGAACATGAACCCGGCCCAGTATCGAAGGTTCGCCGCGCCGGCCTCGGAGAGCTGCGATGTCCACTCGATGGCGTCGCGGGCGTCGATGGCCTCAGGCGAGCGCTTCAAGTCAATGACGTTCGCGGTCTTGCCGGACTCGCTCGGTGTTGCCTTGGAGGTGACCTTTCGCGACGTCTTGGTGGGTCCCTCGTCGTTCGAAGGCACGGTCTTGCGCCAGTCGAACAACGCGCTCATCGGGGGCAGCTTGCCGCTCGCGAGTGATGCCATGAGCATCGGCATGAGCTGCGCCACGATCATGTTGATGTCGAAGCCGGAAGGCGACTCGTGGCCCTCGACTACCTCGCCGTCGTCGGTCACGCGCGGCTTCATCCGCCGCACTCGCCACGCCGCTACGTTGGCGGGGACCTCGAAGCTTTCTCCATTTGCGTCGAACGCCAGCTCGGACATTGATCATTGCCTCCTTGATCTCTAATGCCGGCGAGTTGGCGTACCCGACCGTTTGGCACGCAGCTTTCTGCACTTGTAATCATCGGGTGTGTTGCTTCGCACTCCGCTTCGCGCGTGGCATTCGCAGAGCGCGAACTCGTCCTGAAGCTCAAGAGGCCAGGACGGGCTCGTACCTGATTCGCCACATCGCTTGAATGCGGCCGCCGAAGTCGGCCATAGCTGGAATGTCGCGTCGACGCTTCTATTGGGAATAGGGCTGGTTCGCGAGGGACTTCCGACTCCTTCGTCTCAGATCGATGTTCACCGTGTTCGCTTCGGTTTCGTCGATGCAGTGTCCCATGTGCTCGCGCTCGAGTTGCCATCTGGGCGATATGGCGAACGTTGCGCACGGACCGAGAAGCTCAATGTAGAGCGATCCGATCGTTCCCCTCAGAGCAGGGGAGTTCGTCAGAGTGTCTGGAGTTGCGTGCACGGGGAATTCCGCCGAACGCGACGGACATGCCCGATGTTTCGGGGTGTCTTGCGAACGATCTTTGTCGGCGCGGTTTCTCCGCCGCCCTCTGTGCCAACAATCCTGAGACAGCCACCCCGGTCGTAATTACCGTCGAGGGCGAGCTGGAATCCGGTCACGATGTTGAACATGGTCAAGAAGAA
>Ga0299915_10004056_pt1 | contig 10629 bp, 8 predicted proteins | sample RVTome_13_FD_200263 | JGI IMG/M metagenome (GOLD analysis project Ga0299915, IMG submission 200263) | Soil microbial communities from uranium-contaminated site in the Upper Colorado River Basin, Wyoming, United States - RVT92D227 (version 2) ... | reverse complement strand
TACCAGCGCCGCGAGACCCCCACCGTGTGGAACGAGCCGTAGAAGTGGAGGTAGTCGAAGAGGAGTCCTTCCAGCCGCGGATCGTCGTGCAGGCGCTGCATCGCCGCGCGCACGGAGGGATGGTCGTCCTCGTGGAGCGCCTCGTCCGCCTGCACGTACAGGCACACGTCGCCGCTGCAGCGATCGAGGGCGAGATCCGTCTGCTCCGCGAGGACCCGGCCGCGCTCGAGCTGTCCCTCGTCCCAGCGCGACTCCAGGATCACGAGGCGCGGGTCGTCGATGCTCCGCACCAGCTCGAGCGTGGTGTCCGAGGAGATCCCGACGTTCACAACCATCTCGTCGACGATCGGCAAGATGGAACGGATGGCGGGGACGATGGGGTAGCGCAGCCGGACGGCGTCGCGGACGAAAGTGAAACCGGAGACGCGCACGTTGGTGTTTGCTCCTGCCGGCATCCCCGGCGCGCGGCGCTCGCCTACTTCCTCGAGGCCGCCAGCGCCTCGAGCATGGCCGTCGTCGAGTGATCCTTCGGATCCCCCGCCACGGCGACCCGCCCGCCGTAGCTCTGGACCTCCCTCGCCTCCGGGATGGTCTCGGGAGTGTAGTCGGTTCCCTTCACCTGCACGTCGGGCCGGAGCGCGCGGATGACGGGGATCACGTCCTTCGCGTCGAAGATGACGACGTGGTCGACGCAGGCGAGCGCGGCCACGATCTCGGCGCGCTCGGACTCCGGCACGACGGGCCGGCCCGGCCCCTTGCCGAGCAGTCGCGTCGAGGCGTCGCTGTTCACGGCCACCACGAGCACGTCGGCCAGCGCCTTGGCGCCTTGCAGATAACGCAGGTGGCCCACGTGGAAGAGGTCGAAGACGCCGTTCGCGAGGGCGAGCGTCCTGCCGGCACGGGTAGCGTCGGCCCGGAGGCGCGGGAGGTCGTCGAAACGGAGGAGCTTCTGCATTCCCGCCGGCCATGGGCGAAACATGAGTCTGGCTCGCCTTTCGCTGTCTTGCGTTCGTCCCTGTCAGCCGCCGGCCACCGCGGCCAAGAGCTCGGCGCGCGTCACGGTGGCGGTTCCAGGCTTCTGGACGACCAGCCCCCCCGCGACGTTCGCGATGCGCGCAGCCGTCTCGGCGTCGCCGCCAGCGGCGATCGCGGCGCTGTAAGCGGCGGCCACCGTGTCTCCCGCGCCGGTCACGTCCACCGCTTCCTGGCTGCCGTGCGGCGGGATGTGCAGCGGCGAGAGCCCTCTGCGGAAGAGGGACATCCCATCGTGACCTCGCGTGACGAGGAGCTCGTCGCAACCGAGCTTGCGCAGGAGCGCCCGGCCAGCGCGCTCCATGCCGTGGGGAGCCTGGAGCGCGATCCCCGTCGCGGCCTCGAGCTCGGGCTCGTTCGGCTTCACCATGCTGACGCCGGTGTACTCCAGAAGGCGGTAACGCGAGTCGACGCAGACGGGGACGCCGCCACGCTTGATGTCGCGCAGCGCGTCCAGCGCCGCGGCCCCCAGCGCGCCGGAGCCGTAGTCGCTCGCGAGCACGGCCCCGGCTCCTCGCGCCGCGCGCAGGAGCTCGCGCACGAGGTGCGCCTGGGCAGCCGCCGGGAGCGGCTCTGCCGGAGCGCGGTCCACGCGCAGCATCTGCTGGCGCCGGGTCGAACGCCCCCCGGCGAGGATGCGCGTCTTCGACTCGGTGGCACGGCCGCGCACGCGCCGGACGTGCTCGACGTCGATCCCTGCCCTCGCCAGGACCTCGAGCAGCGTCGCTCCGAGCGCGTCGTCGCCGACCACGCCCACGGCGCGCACCTTCACGCCCATGGCGGCCAGGTTCTGGGCGGCGTTGCCTGCCCCCCCCGCCTTGAGCTCGCTCCTCTCGTAGCGGACGATGAGCACGGGCGCTTCTCGGCTGATGCGCTCCGTCTCCCCGTAGACGTACTCATCGGCGACGAAGTCGCCGGCCACGACGACCTCAGCGCGCGGGAACCGGTCGATGAGTTCGGCCAGCCGGGCGATCCCGTTCACGGCGAGGGCGCGGCGCATCTTGCGTTTTCCTACCTCGGCGTGGCGCGAGGGTCAACGAATGGGTACGCGGCGGCGCGGCCTGCTCGCTCACTCCGGGCGCGTCTTCCAGCGGCGGTGGAGCCAGTACCAGTGCTCGGGGTGCGCGCGCACATGACGCTCGAGACGATGGTTGAGATCCTGCATGAAGGCGAGGACGTCGCGTCTTCGATCGCCCGTCTCGGGCACGTCGAGGGGGCCCTCCATGTGGACGTGGTGCCGGCCACCGCCGAGCGGGAGCGCGACGACGAACACCACCGCAGCCCCGGTGCGCAGGGCCAGGACGGCGGGGGTGGGCGAGGTGGCGGCCGGCACGCCGAAGAAGGTCGGGAAGATCGCGCGGCGCAGCGGCTGGTTCTGATCGATGACGTATCCGAGGACGCGGCCTCGCTCGAGCGCGCGGCGCGCCTGCTTGAGTGTCTCCCCCTTGCTCACCACCAGGTCCTCGACCCCGGCCCTCGCCCTGGCCCTCCGCCAGATGTCGTTGGCGCGGCCCCTGCCCATCCTCCTGCTGATCATCGTGATCGGGATGCCCTTCCTGTTGTGCGCCGCGGCCAGCATCTCGAAGTTCCCGAAGTGCGCGGTGCAGGCGATGACGCCCTTTCCCCGCGCCTGCGCCGCCTCGAAGCCCTCCCAGCCCTCGTACGTGAAGGCCCGTTCGAGCTCGCCCTGTGTCATGCGCGGCACGAGCAGGAACTCCTGCGCGAGCCGCCCCAGGTTACGGTAGGTGGCGCGAGCGATGGCGCGGCGCTCGCGTTCCGTCTTCTCCGGGAAGGCGAGGCGCAGGTTCTCGAGCACGACGCGCCGGCGTATCCCCAGCACCCATGCCAGCCAGGCGACGAAGGCTCCCAGGGCACGGAGCGCGCCGCGGGCCATGCGGGAGCCAGGGCGGAGGGGAGGCGTCATGGTCGGGCAGGTCGGTCGGATCACGGGCGAGGCGCGGCTCGTCCCCTGCCGGCGAGCGCCCGGTCGAGGTGCTCGTCCAGGATCTCCCCGCCGGCCACGATCCGGGAGACGATTCGTACCACGCGCCAGCGCGGGTCGGCCGCCAGGCCAGGGGGGAGCCGGACCGCGTCCTTCTCGGTGGTCGCGACGGCCTCGCAGCCCGCCGCCCCCGCCGCCCGGAGCGCCTCCTCGAGCTCCTTCTCCCGGAACGCGTGGTGATCGCGGAAGACGCGTTCCCCTGCCACCTCGGCCCCGAGAGCGGCCAGCGTGCGCCGGAAGCCGTCCGGCCGCGCCAGCGCGCAGAGGAGGAGGACCCGGCGGCCAGCGAGAGCGCCTGGGCCGAAGGAGCGGGCGAGCGCCCCATCGAGCACGTCTTCCACCGCGTACCGCGACTCGACGGGCGGTACGCCGGTGGCCTCGCGGACCCGGGCGCGGAGCACGCCAAGCACGGCGGGCGGCGCCTGATCCGCGCGCGAGAGCCAGGCGAGGTGGGCGCGGCCGAGCGCGCTCCAGGGCTCGCGGTTGGGTCCGCGCGGCAGCAGCCGGCCGTTCCCGGAGGGGTTGGCCGCGTCGAGCACAACCACGTCCAGATCGCGATGCAGGGCCCGGTGCTGGAATCCATCGTCGAGGACGAGCGCGTCGGCCCCCATCTCGTCCACCGCCCACCGCGCCAGCTCGATCCGCCGTGCGCCGCACAGCACCATCGCGCCACGCAAGCGGCGGGCGAGGAGCACCGGCTCGTCCCCGGCCTCGGCGGCGGAAAGGAGCACTTGGCTCCCATCGGACACGAGGCGATTGTCGCTGCGCCGCGCGCCGTAACCCCGGGAGAGAACGGCGACGCGGCGTCCGCGGGCGAGCAGCCGCTCCACGACCGCGAGCGTGGCGGGCGTCTTCCCGGCTCCGCCCACTGCCAGGTTCCCGATCGACACCACGGGGGCGCTGGCGCAGACCTGGCGCGCGAGTCCGGCGCGGTAAAGGGCGCCCCGCGCGGCGGACCCGGCCTGGAAGATCCGCTCCGCCGCTGCGAGGGAGGCGCGGAGGGCCGGGTGAGGCGCAGCCGTTTCCTCCTTCCACCACATGTCCTCGAGCCAGGTCATGGGAATGCCTCGCTACGCTCGGCGAGCTACTTCGACGCCGCCGCCCCGCTCGCGGCGAGCATCTCACGCGCGGCAGCGATCACGGCCTCGACCCCCAGGTCGTCCAGGCAGCGGTGGTGCCCTTCCGGGCAGAAATCACCTCCGTGGTTGGTGCAGGGCGAGCAGGCGAGCCCGAGCGAGAGCGCGCGGCCTGGCGGAGGTGGTCCCCAACGAACGGTGGAGGTCGGTCCAAAGAGCGCCAGCGCCGGCGTGCCCACCGCGGCGGCCAGGTGGACCGGACCCGAGTCGCAGGCGATGAGGAGCTGCGCGCGCGCGAGCGCCGCGGCCAGGCCGTCGATGGGGAGCGGGGAGAGGTCCGCGGTCACGGGGGTGCGCAGGTGAGAGCACATGGCCGCGAAGGCGTCGCGATCGCCGGGGCCGCCCGCGAGGACGATGCTGGCGCCCTCGGAGGAGAGGGCGTCCGCGACCGCTGCGAAGCGCTCCGCGGGCCAGCGCTTGGTGGCCCATCGCGCTCCGGGTGCGACCGCGACGAGCGGCTTGCGGCCCCGTCGCAGGGCGTCGGCCGCGAGGGCTTGCGCGCCGCGCGACAGGTGGATCCGCAGCGGTCCCGGGCCACGCACACCGAGCGGCGCGAGCGCCTCGGCGTAGAGCAGCGTGGCGTGAGCCCGGGCAAGCGGCGGATCCGAGCCGAGGAGCGCCAGGAGCGCCCGACCGGGGCTGCGCCGGCGAAAGGTGACGACCCGCGGCGCGGCCGCCCGCGCGATGACGGCGCTGCGGACCTTGTTCTGGAGGTCGATGGCGATGTCGAAGCGGCGCCGCAAGCGGTCGCGGAGCGCGATGGCCCCGTGGGGACCGTCGCGACCGAGGGCGTGCACGGCCGCGAGCTGGGGCAAGCCGGCGAGAAGCGGCGCGTACAGGCCGTCGGTGACCCACTCGATGCGGACCCCGGGGAAGGCCTCGCGCAGCGGGTCGAGCACGCTCGTCGCCAGGACGACGTCGCCCAGCGCGCTGTAGCGCACGACGAGGATCTTGAGGTTGGCGCTCACGATCCGCTCGCGCCCATGGGTTTCGGGTCGTGGCCAGGGTCGAGGGACGGCCTCGGGCGGGGCAGCGCCCGCATCATGTGGTCGACGTTGCGGGCGCTGGCGCCACGGATCTGCGAGACGGCCAGGCGCGCCAGCTCGCCCAGCTCGGCGATCTTGTCGGGGCGCGCCAGGAGCTCCTGCGACACCTTGAGGAGCTGCTCCGGAGTCGCCACCTGGATCCCGCCGCGCCCGACCAGCACTTGAAGGCTGTCCTTGAAGTTCTCCATGTGCGGGCCGAAGAGGACGGGTCTCCCCTGCCCCGCCGGCTCGAGCACGTTCTGCCCTCCACGCCGGACGAAGCTCCCGCCGACGAACACCAGCGTGGCGAGCCGGTAGGCGGTGGCGAGCTCGCCGATGCTGTCGAGGACGCTCACCTGCGTGCCGCCGGCGACCGCGCCCCCGCTGCGCCGCCTGACCTTGTAGCCCGCTTCGGCCGCCAGGCCCGTGATGCGCCCGGCCCGCTCCACGTAGCGAGGCGCGATCACGAGCTGGAGCCGGGGATGGCGCGCGAGGAGCTTCCGATACACCCCGAGCACGAGCTCTTCCTCGCCCTCGTGCGTGGAGCCGGCCATGAACACCGGGGCGTCCGGGTCGAGGCCCATCTCGGCCCGGAGGGCCTCGGCGCGGCCGGGGTCGGGGTCGAGCACCAGCGCGTCGAACTTGGTGTTGCCGGTCACCCACACGCGATCGGGCGCCGCGCCCAGGGTGAGCACGCGCTCGGCCTCCTCGTCGGAGCGCATGAGGAAGAGGTCGATGGCGTGCAGCGGGTTGCCGATGAGGCGGAAGAACAGCCGGTAGCGCGCCAGCTTCTCCGGGCTGAAGCGCCCGTTGGTGAGGACGATCCGCGCGCCCGACGCCTTGGCCGCCCGGATGAGGTTGGGCCAGATCTCGGTGTACTCGAGCACGAGCAGATCGGGGGCGAGGGATCGCACCGCGCGCCGCGTGGCTCCTCGCAGATCGTACGGCGCGTGGAGGACGACGTCGGCCTCGGAGAGCTGCTTGCGGGCCATGGCCAGGCCGCTGTTGGTGACGGTGGTGACCACGATGCAGCAGCCGGGGAGCCGCTTCTTGAGCTCCTTCATCATGGGCTGCATGGCGAGCAGGTCTCCTGCGCTCGCGCCGTGCAGCCAGATGCGGGGCTGCCCCCTCCCCAGCGGGAACGAGCGCCGGTAGAACCCGAGCCGGAAGAGCTTGCCGTGCCGGAGCTTCGGGTGAAAGAGCAGCACGGGCAGGAGCGCCAGGAAGAGAACGTAGCTGCCTATGACGTACAGTACGTGCATGCCTAGCCGACCACCGCCTGGCGGGCGGGATCCCCGCCGCCCTCGAAGATCTGGTAGAGGCGCGCATACTCGCCCTTGCGTTGGATGAGCTCTTCGTGCCGCCCCACGTCGACGACGCGGCCTCCGGCGAGGACGACGATACGGTCGGCGTGGCGGATGGTGGAGAGGCGGTGCGCGATGACGAGCGTCGTGCGCGGGCCGCCCGGCGCGCCGAAGCCCATCAGTCCCTCGAGGGCGCGCTGCACCTCGCGCTCGCTCTCGGCGTCGAGGGAGCTCGTCGCCTCGTCCAGGATCAGGATGGGCGCGTCCTTGAGGAAGGCGCGCGCGATGGCGATGCGCTGCCTCTGGCCGCCCGAGAGGAGCACCCCCTTCTCTCCGACGATCGTATGGTAGCCCTGCGGGAGGGCGGTGATGAACTCGTGCGCGTGCGCCATGCGCGCCGCGCGCTCCACCTCCGGGGGCGCCACGTCGGGCCGGCCGTAAGCGATGTTGGCGCGCACGGTGTCGTTGAAGAGCACCGTCTCCTGGGTCACCACGGCCATCTGCGCGCGCAGGGAGGCGAGCGTGGCGTCGCAGACGTCCAGGCCGTCGATCCGGACGTGTCCCCCCGAGACGTCCCAGAAGCGCGGCAGGAGGTTCGCGAGCGTGGTCTTGCCGCCTCCGGAAGAACCGACCAGCGCCACCACCTCCCCCTTGCGCACCGTCAGGCTCACGCCTTCCAGCACCGGCCTGTCACCGTAGGAGAAGGTGACGTCCTCGAACCGGATGTCGCGCGCGAAGGGCGGGAGCGACAGCCTGCCGGTGTCCGGCACCCCCGTGCGCGCGTCGAGGATCTCGAAGATGCGCTCTGCGGCGGCGCTGCCCTGGAGCGCGATCTGGCCCACCTTCCCGAGCTGCTTCACCGGCGTGTAGAGCAGGAGCACCGCCGCCACGAAGGAGAAGAACTTGGCCGCCTCCAGCTCGCCCCGGATGATGCGCCCACCCACCCACCATATGGCGATCGAGAGCCCGGCCGCGGCCATCACCTCCATGAGCGGCGAGGAGAGCGCCCGGACGACGAAGCTCTTTCGCATGATGCGGAGCCAGCGCCGGTTCTCTTCCCGGAAGCGCTCCGACTCCCAGGTCTCCATCCCGAAGGCCTGCACCACGCGCATGCCGGAGAGGGCTTCCTGGACCAGCTCCGAGATGCGCCCCAGCGCCGACTGCGACTGCTGCGTCACCCGCTTGAGCCTCTTCGCGAAGCGCACGATGGGCAGGAGCGTGACCGGCACGGCCACGAAGGCCATGAGCGAGAGCCGCCAGTCGAGGACGAAGCAGTTCACGAGCATGACGACGATGGTCATCCCGTCGCGGATGTAGCTCGACACGGCGTAGGAGACGGCCGTCTCCACCGACTGCACGTCGGCCGAGAAGCGGCTCATGAGATCGCCGGAGTGGCGCTTCGCGAAGAAGCTCGGGGACAGGCCCAGCAGGTGATCGAAGAGGGTCGTGCGCAGGTCGGCGATGACCCGCTGCGAGACCATGCCCATGAGGTAGAACTGGCCGAAGTAGGCGACGCCCTTCACCAGCGCGAGGGCGGTGATGACGAAGGGCAGCACCGTGAGGACCCGCTCCCGGTCAACGCTCGAGAACCACCCGCCCGGGTCGAGCGAGTCGGGCAGGAAGCGCGTCAGGCCCGCCACCGCCTGCGTGCGCCCCGTGAACAGGAACTCGAGCACGGGGCCGAGCAGGTTCACGTAGGCAGCGGTGGAGAGCGCGAGCACCACCATGCACGCGAGCGCACCGACGAAGCGCGCCCGGTAGGGCGCCGCGAAGCGCAAGAGTCGGAAGTAGGCGCTCAACGCCGCTGCATCCTACCCCTTTCCGGGGTCTCGGGGGCTTCGCGCGCTCGCCCCAATGCCCCGGGGGACCTCTACTCCTCGATCCCCTTGACCTTCCCCTCGGCGCGCCGCTTCTCGATGATCTTCTGCGCGATGGGCGGCGGGACCGGGTCGTAGTGGGAGTGGTCCATGGTGAAGTAACCGACGCCCTGCGTGAGCGAGCGCAGCTCGGCGTCGTAGCTCATGGCCTCCGCGTGCGGGCAGAGCGCGCGGATGAGGACGCCGCGCGACAGCGGCTCCATGCCCTGCACCTTGGCGCGGCGGCTGTTGAGGTCGCCCATCACCGCGCCCACGTACTCCTCCGGGACGCGCACCTCCAGCTTCATGACGGGCTCGAGCAGGATGGGTCTCGCCTCGAGGACCGCCTTCTTGAACGCCATCGAGCCGGCCACCTGGAAGGCCATGTCGGAGCTGTCCACGTCGTGGTAGCTGCCGAAGACGAGCTTGGCCCTGAAGTCGACGACGGGGTATCCCGCGAGCGGGCCGGCGCCGAGCGAACCCCGGATCCCCTTCTCCACCGAGGGGATGAACTGCCTCGGGATGACCCCGCCCACGATGGCGTCCTCGAACTCGAACCCCTCGCCGCGCGGCTTCGGGGAGAGCTCGACATGGCAGTCGCCGTACTGCCCGTGCCCGCCGGTCTGGCGCTTGAACTTCCCTTGCGCCTTGGAGTTGGCGGTGATGGTCTCGAGGTACGCGGGCGTGGGCGGCGCGAGCGTCATCTCCACGCCATGCTTGCGCTTCACGCGCTCGACCGTCACCTCGATGTGCGCCTGCCCCATGCCCCTGAGCAGCATCTCGCCCGTGTCGGGCGAGCGTGCGAGCTCGAGCGAGGGATCCTCCTCGATGAGCTTGTGCAGCGCCGCGGCCGCCTTGTCGTCGGCGCCCTTGGTGTGGACCGCGAAGGCGACCGGCCGGTTCGGGGCGGGGAAGTCCGGAAGGGTCATGGGCGCGTCGCGATCGCAGAGGGTGTCGCCGGTCCTTGCGTCCTTGAGCTTCATGAGGACCACCACGTCGGCCGGTCCGGCCTCCTTCACCTCCACGTTCTGGGAGCCGTCCGTCCGGTAGAAGTGGGCGATGCGCTCCTCGCTCCGGGTGCGGGGGTTGACCAGCACCGAGTCGGGCCGGAGCGTGCCGGCGAAGATACGCACGTAGTCGACGCGCCCGGCGAAGTGGTCGATGGTGGTGCGGAAGACCTGCCCGAGGAAGGGGGCCTCCGGCGCTGACGAGACCGTCACGGCTTCGCCGTTGAGCTTCTTCCCGTTGACCTTTCGTGCTTCGGGCCCAGGCAGGAGCTTGACCACCAGATCGAGCAGTTCCCTCACCCCGACGCCGGCCTTGGGTGCGGCGACGGCGACGGGGATGAACCTCTGCGCAGCAGCGCCCTTGGCCAGGCCCAGCACGATCTCCTCGTCGGAGAGCGCGCCTCCCTCGAGGTACTTGCCGAGCAGCTCGTCGTCCGACTCTGCCGCCGCCTCGATCGCGACCGTACGAGCCGCCTCCACCTCGGCCTTGAGCTCGGCCGGCACGTCCTGCTCGACCCACTTGGCGAACCCCTTGTCGTAGACGTGCGCCTTCTGCGCCACCACGTCGACGAGGCCCTTCAGGGCGGGGCCCGCGGACAGCGGGATCTGCAGCGGGATGGGCTTCACCTTGAGCGAGCTCTCGATCTCGGCGAGCGTCTTCGCGAAGTCCGCCTGATCGTGGTCGAGCCGGCCGATCACGGCCAGCACCGGCAGCCCGGACTCGGCGAGCAGGTCGTAGTGGCGCTCGGCGCGGTTGTGCGCCCCGTCCGCCGCGGACACGAGGAGCAGGGCGCCGTCGGTGACGCGCAGCGCCCAGTCCACCTCGGCCAGGAACGCCGCGAACCCCGGCGTGTCCAGCGCGTGAAAGGTCCGGCCGCCGTCATCGAACGTCTCGGGGTGGATGCTCAGGGTGAAGTTGCGCTTCTTCTCCTCGGGCTCGGCGTCCAGTCGGGAGGTCGAGCCCTCCGGGTTCGCCTTCTTCGTGTCGGCGATGCGCAGGAAGGCCTCGACGAGGGCGGTCTTGCCCGCACCGTCGGCGCCGGTGATGCAGAAGGTTCTGATGGTCCGGTTGCTCGGCATGTCTGACGCTCTCCCGGAGGAAAAGGTGCACCACCTCGCACCTGTGCGCGCGCCCAGGTGCATCGTGAGGTGTAAAGATTCTCTCCTGAACTCTTTACCACCGATTCTACCCGGGCAGGGGCGTTCCGGCGCGGACTCCGAACGGGGCCGGACCGTTGGGCAACAGAGCCGAAACATGAACCATTCG
>Ga0299915_10004055_pt1 | contig 10633 bp, 12 predicted proteins | sample RVTome_13_FD_200263 | JGI IMG/M metagenome (GOLD analysis project Ga0299915, IMG submission 200263) | Soil microbial communities from uranium-contaminated site in the Upper Colorado River Basin, Wyoming, United States - RVT92D227 (version 2) ... | reverse complement strand
TTCAACTACACAATATTCGGTTGGGTGATGAGTGCAGGAACACTCCTGATGTTCGGGCTTGGTTGGTGGGTCTGGCCAGGAATCATTCTCGGATGCTTGGGTTTCTTCTGGACAAGTGAGTTTTATTTTGAGATGACAAAACTCGGACTTCGACGAGCAGGATATAAAGGGAAGATTAAGAGAATGCGTTTGGGAGAGGTCATCAGAGAGGTGGTCTTTTGAGCCAACAGAATGTTCTTGACTTTCTTCTCGCAATGAGAGATGAGAATGATGATTGGTATATGGTCAAAGACATCAAGGATGGGATGGAGCAGATTGGCTTTTCCAATGGTGCGCTGAAAGGAGTGAGTGATGACCTTGTTGCACTCGCTTCTTGTGGAGATATTGAATGGAGAGGAATTGGCATCTGGAATCATCGGAAGGAGTTTCGAGCCAGAACCAAATGTTTAGGAGAGAAATAGAAACAGGCATATATGATTTTTCAGCGTTTTATTTAAAAAACAAATCTTATATTTTTGCTTTATATAGATTTGTTGCGGAGGAATAAGGATTTGGTAGATTTCAACAATGATTCAACGATTTCAAGGCCACCAAGAGACATAGTTGCACTGATCATCATTGAGAAGTTCTACAACTACTTGGAAGCAGATGAAATCTTTGCCAAACAAAAGCTTGGAGGAGCAGGAGGCATGACTTCCATCCCAAGAGCCAGGCTCAGAAACCTATTCTTGAACACTCACAGCATGATGAAAAGAAGATTGAAAGAAGCAGACTATAATAGACTGAGGACAGTCTGCTGTGAGTTGCAGAAAAAGGTTGAGCCAGAAGAACTCCTCGAATGCTTCTTATTGATGCACACTGAACTCGACAGCTCAGGACTTCTCAGGCTTGACACCAAACAAGCATACAATACTTTGGACATAGAGGAATCAAACAAAGCTCAGGGATATTCATGACTGACACTTCTGAGCCAGTGGCCAAACACCTGTATAAACATGGGCTTCCTTTCGATCCTCTGCTTCACACAAACCTTGAGAAACTGAACTTCCGAGTTCAGAAAGAAAAGAAAGCAGGTCTTATAATAATCTCAGGAGGCGTTGGACTTGGAAAGACAACACTCCTCACTCATGTTCTCGATGACATCAACAAGATAAATGGCCAACCACCAATAGAGTTTGATGGTTGCCAGATGGCAATGGGAGGAGTTGATTTCCTCAAGAAACTCAGAGTGTGCTTTGATGAAAAGAAAGTCTGCATTGGGTATGATGAAGCAGGAGATTTCTCAAAGAGGGGAAGCCTGACAAGTTTCAATGCCATGCTCAACAGGACATTTGAGACATTCAGAGCTTTCAAGTGCATCGTTGTTCTTGCACTTCCAAACTTCAATGTCCTGGACAATCAAATCTTTGACAATCAGATTCCGAGAATGCTTATTCATGTCACAGGAAGGAACATGAGTTATGGAGACTTTGCAGTGTATGACCTGATGAATATGAACTGGCTCAGGTATTGGATGAAGAAGAGTGCCATCAAAGACTACGCTTGGGGAAGAGTGCATCCCAACTTCAGAGGCCACTTCCTCGACCTTGAATCTGAGAGGAGCAAACAGTTGGATGAAGTCAGCACGAACAACAAGCTTAAAATCCTCAGAAAGAGTGAAGTGAAGGTTGAAGGACTACTCACAAAGCCAGAGATAGCACAAAAACTTGGTGTGAGTGTCTCGTGGGTCACAATGGCATTAACCAATTTAAAAATAAAGAACACAAGAAGAATTGAACACATAGGCTACTATGACCAAACAATAGTAGCCAGACTCAGCGAACACCAAGACAACACAGCTCCACTGGGCAGACCAAGAACAAGAGGAATGTGAAATGTGTGATGGATGTAATACCTGTTATCAAATAGCATATGTTCTGGAGAACTGCAACTTCTGTATAGAGGATCATTGGAAGCTAACCGTTCTTGGATGGGTCTTGCTTATTATTGGACTGACGCTTTCACTCATTTGGGCATCACAATTCTATCTCGTAACAAGGAGGATATAATGGCTCTATCGGTAGCGATATATGTCAGGGTCAGCACAGACAAGCAGGAAGCTGACAATCAGCTTCTCCAACTGAGGAAGTATGCTGAGAAGTGCCAGTATTCTGTCTATAAGGAATATGTAGATGTTATCAGTGGGAAAGAGAACAGCAGACCTGCTTATGATGATATGTTCAAAGATGCTCATAAGAAGCTCTTTGAGTTGGTCTTATTTTGGGATTTGTCCAGATTCAGCAGGGCAGGAACATTATTCACTCTCCAGAAGCTCAAAGAACTTGAGAATCTTGGTGTTGATTGGGAGAGCTATCAAGAGCCTTATTTTAAAAGTGTTGGGCAGTTCAAGGATGTTGTCTTGAGTGTCATCAGCACTGTTGCCAAGATGGAAAGAGAGAAAATCAGTGAGAGGACAAAGGCAGGGATGGAAAGAGCCAAGAGGGAAGGAATCCATTGTGGAAGGCCAAGAAAAAAAGGGGGGTAGGCTGAGTATATAAATATAAACCGCTTCTCATATTTAAAGCGAAAGGGTTCCCTTTCTGCTGTGTGTGGTAGTCCAGTGTCCTGTGGATTAAAAACCCATTCCCTCTGTTGCCAGAGGGGTGGGAAAAAGAGGTGAATGCTATTTGAAGAGCCAGTTCTTTGCTATGATCATACTGACATACAGCAGAATGATGATAACTGGAAGCAGGAAGTTGGAGTAATATGACGCTACACCTATACAAAAAGGCAGTATAAGGACACTGAGGAACTCCAATGGAATGCCAAACATGAGAGCCAAGACCATCAGGAACAGCAGGATGAAGAACAGTGTCGCAACTATTGAGCCAGTGAGTGTGCTTGTTCCACTGCTCATGATTGTTCCAATCGTTCCAGTTGCGTTTATAAAGTCCATTTTTAATCACGACCCCACAGGAAAGCAACAAACACCAACAAGCTGACAAGATACCATAAAGTTCCCACTGCAACGACAAACTCAGCAGGGAGATTCATGCACTTCAATATATTATAGGGAGCTGATACCACGCCATAGACATATTTGATTCCTGGAGCAGTTTTCATCCAACCCAAGATGTTGTTGAAGATGTCTGTGAATCCTATTGCGTCACCAATGGTTACTGTTCCTGCACTTCCTGGAAGGTCACCGAGAGCATCAGTCTCACTCACTGATAGGTTGCCTTGTTCTGCCATTGTCTCTCCAATGACGCTTCCTTCTGCATGATAGCACACACTTCCGTCTGGATTCAGGTTTATCATTGCTGTTGTGACAAGGAACATCAGGACATTCAGTGTGACCACAAAGATTGTGGCAATGGTCAGGTTTCCCATGTTCAGTAGCCTCCACTCTTCCATGTGAGGAAGAACACACCAATCAACATTGATGGCAGGATAGCCCACAATGGAACAAACCCTATGTAGCACAGGAATCCATAGACGAACAGGCCGAGAGCAAGTCCTGGAAGTGCCTGACCAACAAGTGTTGCGATACCAACAGTGAATAGGACAATGATTGTGCAGATCAGCAGTCTTTCAAACAGGCCAAGACCGTATGTCTGATTTTTGTTGCTCATCCATGTTGCTCCACTTGTTGTGTTGATGTTTATTGGGAGATAGACGGTGTATTCTCTGAGGCCACTGGTTGTTGTGGTGTAGTTATAGTCAAGTTGCACTCTGTCATAGACTGTTGCTCCTGTGATATTCACGCCACAACTGAGTTGGCTTCCTATGGCGTTTGCTCCTGTTGTTGAGCAGTTTCCTCCTGGATAAGTCAGCTTGATTCCGTATGTTGTGAGCAGTCCATCAGGACTGCTTATGAGGAAGTTGAATGTGTGATTCTGATTGTTGTCAAACATTGTTGGAGCATAAATGATTGATAGCTTGTCGAAATCTACTGAGTAGTTCAGAAGGCTTGTCTTTGTCATATAGACATCGTAAGTGCTGAACAGGATGGGGTTGAGGAAGAACACATATTGAGTGTAGTCACTCCTGTCAAGCTGGAACTTGTAGCTTCCTATGGGGTCATAATAGAACTGTGCTTTTCCTGAGATGTCACTATATTTGCTCTCGACGGTTGTCCATGTGCTATTGACTTGTTTATACATGGTGATGCTTGTGTTGTCGAGAATTGCGAATGTGTCAGCATCCATAATAGTGAAAATGGTTGAGTAGGTTGAGCTGATCATGTAGGCATTCAAGGTTTGGGTTGTGAAGTCTCCAACTGTGATTGTGTATGTCCTGGTTGAGTAATTGCTCGAATAGAACAGCAATGTATATACCCCTGCTGTGATGTTGCTGACAAACAGGTTTGATGTGTTTGTGACATTCTCCCATGTGAAACTGTTGGTTGTCCATCTGACTGTAACATTGCTCAGGATTGGAGTGTTGAGGATTTCGTCAAAGATGTGAATATAGACGCTGTTGCTTTTATAGAGTGTGAAGGTGTAGTTGGTGTTTCCTGCAACTGAAACATTTGCAACGGTGTAGTCATAGGCGTAGCCCGAACAATTCACGCTGACAGTGTATGTTCCATTGACGAGATAATATGAATCGTTGAATGTTCCTGTCTGTGTTTCTCCTGTCCATCCTGTCCAGTTCACGCTTAGGATTGAACTGTCGCAGGTTGAGAGACTTGCGTTTGTCATGCCATCTTTTGCACTGATGGTCAGGTTTGCATAACTCATGTTCTCGACAGTCTGTGTGTTATTCTGCAATGCTGAAATGACAACTGTCTGATTCTGAGAATACCAACTTGTCTTGTTTGCTTGAACACTATATGTTCCTGCACTGATATTGAAGCAGGATGTTCTCACTGCTCCATTGATGCTGAAATTATTTGGAACAACACTTGCATTGCTTACCTTCTGTGTTGCGTTGAAACAGACTTCTGCCTGATGTAGTTGTCCTGCAAGATTTGTGCTGACATTCTGATTCAGATATGTTCTGTTGAAATAGTTTGTGCTCGCAACCGTGACGTTCCACAAAACCGTGCTGTTGGTCAACACGACGGTAGTGACCCTCTCGCCAGTGCTGTTCGTGTAAGAATAGCACGTCGCCCCATTGCATATTGTCGCGTTGATATTCGCTGTCGGGCTGCTAGTCCACTCATCAGCGCCTGTTATTGTGAAGTTTCCTATTTCTCCTGTGAATGGGTAGGTCATTCCTGTTCCTGCGTTGTATAGTGATGTTACTTCTCCGCTTGTTAGTGTTCTGTTCCATATTCCTATTTCATCGAATTGGTGTGTGTATGCTGCCCCATAGTATTTTTGTGGGTGTGTTCCTGATAGTGATAGTCCTGGGTTTGCTCCTCCTGCTGTTATGCTTGAGTTGGTGTTATCGTGTATTATCGTAGCGTTTTGGTATATTAGGAATTTATGGTTTGTTAAGTCTTTGCAGAATACGTAATGGTTCATAGAACCTAGTTGTACGGGTATCGTACTGGAATATAATGCTGCTGTTGCGTTTTCTGATGATAGTCTGAATGATGTGGCGTTTGCCACTATTAGTGACATGTATTCTTTTGTTCCTAGTACGTCTCTCAAATGCCATATTAGCATTGGTGCTGCGTTTCCTATTGCGCTTGTGTTCCATTTTATCCACATGCTGATACATGCACTTGTTGTGTTTGATAGTGTTACTCCTGTTGTGCTGTATAGCATTTGTCCTGTGCTTGCTGCTTCTGTTCCTAAAGTTCCGTAACCCCCGTTTATTTTCACTGTTGTCTGAAATAGCGGACTCCCTTGTTTAACTAGGTGATTTACTCCCACGCTATCATTTATAGTCGCTCCACTTTGGTCAAGATTCCAGTATGCTAGAAGTCCGTTTGTTAATGCTGCTTGTGTTGTTCCTGCTAGAACAAGAACTGCAAGAATCCAGACGAGGACTTTGAGTTTCATTGTTGGCCTCCGAAGTAAGCCCACCCCATCATTGCCAATATCAGAACAAGCATGATGCTCAGGTTGAGGTTGTCAAATGCAAAAGCTTCAACACCCGTCAGGCCATTATCTACAACTGCTTGGTGTCCAACATAAGCAACCCATCCTCCGAGCCAGACAAACCACATGACTATAAATACCATGAAGAGCATGATTGCTCCAATAATTCCCACTCCCTTCTTGGTATTGAACATCTTCATTGTTGTTTCTCGGTTCAGAGTTGGAATCCTTTGCCTCCTTGATTAAAAGGACTGCCTCCTCCACTTCCTCCAACATCTATTGGTCTTTGGCCTCCAAAGATTCCTCCCTGACTTGTTGAGCCCTGACTTCCACTGCTGACAGGCATCGCAACCTTCTTTCCCTTGCTCGATCCTGCAACCTTCTCAGCAATGCTCTTTCCTTTCTTCTTGGCCTTCTGCTTATCAATCACATTCTTCAAGCCAACACCAAACTTTTTCAGGCCACTTGGCTGAACAGGACTTGCTCCTCTCAAATCCTGATTAATCTGTTGAGCCTCAGCAAGTTTCTGCCTGGCCTCAGTCAGTTCAGCCTGTCTCAAATTATCAGACTGAATCTTTTCTGTCCTTCTCATGAGGACTTGCTTTCTCCTCTGGACAGTTGCGTTCTGAAACTGTTCTTTCCTTTCTTTGATTATGCTGAGTATTCCCATCAGAACATCCCTCCCTTCTTCTTTTTAGGCATGACCTCATTCACCATGCCAACCCCCATTGCTGTTCCGACAACATTTCCCATTGGAGCAATCTTGTTGGCCTCAGTGATTCCAACGCCTCCGACAACAACTCCAACGGTGTCCATCATCATTTTCTTTGTGTTCATCAATCATCATCCTCCAAATAGTCCTTTGTGTCTTATTGCTTGAAGCCCTCTCACAGTAATCTCTGCTTTCTCTCCAAAGGTTGAAATCCTCTTTTCTCTTCTCTGGATGAAAACATCAGGCTCTTTCTTGCTCTCATAAAAAGTGCCGAGAGGCAACACTGACTTTCCAACATTTGTCACCTTCTCACTTGTTCCGATAGGTTTGACCCTGAGACTTGCTGATGCTGTGAGCTTGACATTCTGCATTCCAATCCTGAAAGCTTCTTGGGGAGTTTCTGTGATTGCAAGTGTTTTGAACTGTCCTTTCTTTCTGACCTCAACGCTGAACTGCCCTTTCTTCTTTCTTTCTTCTGTGGGCGGTTTCGGGTAGCTTCTGACAATCTCTTTTGGAATATCCTGTCCTGCTCCATAACTCCCTCCACTGCTTCCTCCAGACCTTCCACTCGAACTTCCTCCTCTTGAGCTTCCTCCAAAGCTTCTTCCACTGGAGAAACTTCCAATGCTCTCAGAACCCTTCTGGCTTGACAACCTGCTCACTCCTGGAACTCTGATGCTCTTGAAAGAACTCTTTGACGATGATGCCACTGATTCCCTCAACCTTGTTTTTGAAACGCCAGTGCTAACCTCAACACTTCTTGAGGATTCAACAGGCTCACTTGAGAAAACCAGTGGCTTTGAACTCTTCGCCTTAGACGGTGATACCTCTTCCATCTTAAAGCCAACCTCCTTCTGAACATAACCCTTCTTTACACTTCCATAAGGAACAGCTCTCACACTGCTCAAAGGAGTGACAACCTTCTGGCCAGACACCAAACTCTGCATAGCTTCCTGACCTGCTCTGACAGTGCTTCCAGGAAGAACTTTGCTTCCTGGACTGACTGCTCCGAGACTTGTTTCCGTCAAGACTTTTCCTTGTCTGACTGCAACTGCTCTTCCTTTATAGACGGTGTATTGTTCAAACCCTTTTATTTTTCCTAAGAATGTTTTTGGAGTATAAGCAAAACTTTCTCCTTGACCAATCACCGCTTCAATCTCACTTGTTCCTGCTTCAACTCTCCAACCAGGCTCAACAGTCTTTCCACTCATGACTGTTGGCTCTTCCAGGAAGAACTTCTGTCGTGGCAAGTCTCCAGTTCCAACCTGACTTCTCTTTGTGATATAAGCAACTCCTTTTCCAACATTGGCCTCTTGAAACTCCGCAAGTTGCTTGAATCCAGGCTTGACAACAACACTCTTCGGATATGTCGTGACCTTATTGATTGCGAACTCTGTGACTGTTGGAACACCAAAGTTCTTGAAAGGATTCAAACTGTATGTTGTTTCAGGAGCTTCAATCCCTGTGAAGTAAGGAGAGGCTTCTCCTTTTGGTGTGACATAGATTCCAGGATCTTCCAGACCAACCTTCTCAACTTTCATGCCAACTGTCCTTCCTTTGAGTGCTGTTGGACTGACAGTGCTGACCACAACCTTCTCCTCAAATATTGGAATCTCAGGATTCAAAACTTGGATGTTCTTTCCTTGTTTCAGCCCTCTTGTTTTTCCTGCAACAATCTGCATGGCCTTGCTCTTCAACTGGACTTCTGGACTGACAACCTTCTGACCTTGAACTTCAATGATGTCCTCTGACCTTTTGATTTGTCCTTCCTCAGCCAATGCTCTTGGGTCAAAATCAATCTTAACCTTTCCTGTCTTTCTCTCCCTGATTTTGTAAATCTGAGGATACTTCTCATGTTGAATCACTTCATACTTCTCAGGGTATCTCTCAGCAAGTTTGTATGCCATTTCTCTTCCTTGCATAGAACTCTCAACGACAACATCAACATCCCTGATCCTGATACTTTCATCTCCAGTGATTATTCTTCTTGCAACTCCTCCTGTGAAAACCAAATCCTCAGCAGGAATCACCCTTCTCAAATCCTTCAAGACAGGACTCTCAAGTGCAACACTCTTTGTAGTCACGGGCTTTGAATAAGCCTCTGGATGTGCAACAATATTCTTTGCAACATCCAAGTTGTAAGACTTGCCTTCCTTGTTAAATCTCTCCAGTGCCTCAGCAGTGCTTCTCACCGTCGGAAAAGTCTTTCCTTCTTCCAACACTTCTCTGCTGAAAACTCTCTCAGCAGGAACTCTTTCAGCTCCTGCCTTGACATAAACATCTTTGACAAAATCAAAAGCTCTGCTTCCTGACCTGCCAAGAACTTCTGCTCCAACAACAGTTCCTCCCAAATAACTCATAGAATAAACTTCACCTTTGGTTGCAGTCAATTCACTGGCCTGAGCTTGAATCCCCTGAGCCATTCCAATCGGGTCAAGCATACTCTTCACTGCCCTGACAGGATGCGAGACTGTTCCAATGATGATGCTTCCTGCTCCTATTGTCGCAGGAGCAATGATGTCCGTCACCAACGGAGTTTTTGCAAAACCAATGTCCTGAAACTTTGTCTCTTCCAGACGGAAAATTCCAGTATCCAAGAACTTTTGAGCAAAGTTGTCAGAAGCAAGTTGTTGCTGTCGTCTGGCCTGTTCTTCTGTCGCTGTGTAACTGCTTGTCATGAACTCTGGCTTGGCTGTCATTGTCGCTGATTGCTTCTGATACAGTAGGGGGGTGAATGTTCCCTTGTCAGTCCTTGTTGTAGGACTTGCAGGATTCTGTGAAGGAAAGATTGCTCCTTTTGTGAAGTCGGGCTTCTCTGTTGGAAGAACAACGCTTGTTCCCATGTCAGTCCTTGTTGTAGGACTTGAATAAACCTGTTGCTTCCTCACAATGTCTGTTGCATACTTCTGAGCCTGAGTTTTGTATTCGGAACTGAACTGTCTTTGAGCTTGATGTTGAAGGGTTACCGCTTTTCCTTGCAGACTGAACTGCTGAGTTCTTTGCTTTGCAACATCTTTAAAATACGCTTCCCTCTGAACTTCTGTTGCTCTGCTGAGTTGCCTGGCCTGAGCATAACTCATTCCCTGTCCAACAAAGTTCTGGAAAAGGTCATGCTGTTCTTTTGCAATCTCATATTCTTTGCTGTCTTGATGGATGATCCTGTTTTCTCTATACTGACCACCACTCACTTCTGATGTGAGCTGAACAGTCTCCCTTCCACTCTTCAAGTCTCTTGTTCCATAAGTCCTTCTCGTCTGTGCTGTGTAGTCTGTCTCTTCTGAAACATAAGGTGACCATCTTCCCACAGTGTCACCTTTTCCTTCGGGGTTGTTGTAGTCCTCAGTATAAATGCCGAACTTCTTTTCTTTCAAGACTTCTCCTTCTTTGCTGATGACAAGCTCATGAGGACTATAAGTTGATGTCTCTCTATAATCTCCTTTTCTGTATGACTTGTATTCGACAGGACTTGCTTTTGCAATGAACTGGCCATTGACATCTTCAACAGTATATCCTGGAAGTGCTGTCTGAATCTGCTCCTGCATGGACTGTTCTCTATAAGGAACTTTCTCTCCCAAGAATCTTGGTGGTCTCACAGGAACTTCAACCATTCACTTCCTCCTCTTCCCCTTGTGACCATCAAACTTTTCTTTCAACCCTTTCATCAAGTTGTCAAAGTCACTGATGTTGTTTCCTTCCTGCTCAACCAAAGTCCTTCCTTCAAATTTGAGTTTCAGTTTGAAGTTATTCATTTTTTCCAAACCTCTCTGTTCCTATGCTCACAAAAATTCCGATCAGTCCGATTGCTGACATGACTGCAAGAACATAGCCAACCCAATGACTTGTCATGCCTCCTGCATCCCATGTCTCATAAACATCAACAGAATCAGTTGCAACGATGCTGATGGTTGCATACTCACTTGTGCATCCTGGCTCTTGCTGTCCTCTTGTA
>Ga0299915_10004054_pt1 | contig 10635 bp, 8 predicted proteins | sample RVTome_13_FD_200263 | JGI IMG/M metagenome (GOLD analysis project Ga0299915, IMG submission 200263) | Soil microbial communities from uranium-contaminated site in the Upper Colorado River Basin, Wyoming, United States - RVT92D227 (version 2) ... | reverse complement strand
GCCACTGGGCGCAGGGTGAACTTAATGCTCAAGCCAGGTAGATTGTTCCGGCGGCCGCTACCCTCGAGATGTGCAGCCCATGCTGGGCGTCACTGACCGTTGCCCGGACCGCCGGGAGCCTGACCCGTTGCCGTCACCGGCGGAAGATGAAGGTGTTCGATGATCAGGTGGCGCAACTCTTCGAAAGTGAACGGCTTCGCCAGAAACCCATCCGCCCCGGCCTTGATCGCCGCCTTCTGGTCGGCAGGCGTCGACTTGGCGCTCACGACATGGATCGGAATCCGGCGCTGGTCGGAGTGCTCGCGCAGCCAGCGCAGAAGCGTGAGGCCGTCGATCTCGGGCATCATCACGTCCAGCAGAATCATGCTGGGGTTCACCTGCTGATAGAGCAGGAGAGCCTCTGTGGCATTGGTGGCGATGAGCACCTCGATCCCCAGGGGCTGCAACGCGTCCTGGATTACCTTGGCGTAGCCGATCTCATCGTCGATCAAGAGGACAACGGGCCTCTGCATGAGTCCTCCCATAAGGGAGAGGATTCCCTTCAGCTGCAATGGATACGACTATGATGGGATCAGGGAATTCGCCGGAGGGATAGGTAATTCCTCCTAACTTCCCCGCTCCGCCCTCCCGCTTCGCATGACCTCGGTCCCCTTGAGCCTTGGGGCCGCGCTCAGCGCCCGTGCCGGCTTGCGTGGGAGCCACAAGGAACAGGGGCGGGCGCCGGATGGACGCATTCATCCCCGGGATCCCCATGGATTCTCAGGTGGTCGGACGCTCCGACCCGGGAGATCCCCTGGGCAGGAAATCCAACTGGGCCCGGACCCGCTCCAAAAGCTGATCCGCCGGCAGGCCCTTCCACAGCACCTCAACTCCCCCCGACAGACGGCCCGCCGACTCCTGCTGCTGATCCTCAACCAGAAGGATACAGGCCGGCGTTCGGCCTTCCGGCGCGGTCTCGGCCAGGAATTCGGACAACCCCGAGCCCAGAAGCTGGGCGTCCACAAGGATCAACTGAGGCCCTTGTGCGCGAGCGATGGAGGCCGCATACCCCGGCTCCTCGGCCACGTACACCGCGCCCACGGAAGGGATGGCTTTCAGCAAAGCCGCCAGCCCCTCCCGAAGCGACGCGGCCTTGGCTACGATCAGAACAGACGCCGCGGAGGACGCCATAGCCCTCGATCCCTACGCGGCAAAGCCGCAAATAAGAACATCGACACGGGCACCTCCTCGGTGACCCTCGCCCCCGATACCGCTTCGACACTCACATGCACACTTGTGTGCATCCCGGGCGAGGCGTACCTCCGCGGCCTTCGCCTGCCATACCAGGCTGGTGGCGCCGTGTGGACTCGCTGCCCGGTTCCGGGCCCACTCTCTGGCCCGCGGACCGCCAATTGCCAGAGCACTGGCGGCTTCGCCCGCCCTTCTTGTAGCCGAAAAGAGGCATTTCCTGCATCGGTAAGGACTTGAGCCGGGTTCTGGAGAATGGCCGCTCCGGGGGAGCGGCCCCTGCGTAGAACTACACAAGGACCGGGGGAGGTGTCCGAGGCGTCTGCTCGGCGGCCTCCCTACTCCTCCAGCCTCGCCAGGCCCTCCCGGAGGGCGTAGAGGGCCGCCTGTGTGCGGTTAGCCAGGTGCAGCTTGCTGAAGATGTTGCTGACGTGGGTCCCCACGGTCCGCTCGCTGATCACCAAACGCGCCGCAATCTCCTCGTTGGATAGTCCTTTCGCCAGAAGCGTGAGCACTTCCAACTCACGGCTGGTGAGCGGATCTTCGGTGGGCGGGAGCTCCGACCCCTGGTTGAGCTCGCGCACGACCATCAAGGCGACCGTGGGATGGAGCGACACCTGACCTCGGTGTACCTCGCGGATCGCCCGGAGGAGTTCCTGGGGAGAGGAGTCCTTGAGAAGATACCCGAAGGCGCCGGCCTTGATCGCCGGGAAGACCTTCTCCTCATCGTAGAACGAGGTGAGGACGAGGATTCGCGCCGTTGGGTTCTGCCGAAGGATCTCCCGGATCACCTGGATCCCGTCCAGGCGCGGCATCAACAGGTCGAGCAGGGTTACATCGGGGCGAAGGGCGAGGGCCTTCCTCACCGCCTCATCGCCGTCTTCCGCCTCGCCGATCCACTCCAGGTCGTCCTGCGTCTCGATGAGAGCCGCCAGCCCTCGGCGTACGATTGGATGATCGTCGGCGATCAGGAGGCGTATCTTCTCACCCATCGGTTTTCACCTCCGGCCCAGCGGGGTCGGGCAGCGGCACCCAGGCGAGGATGGTGGTCCCCTCGCCGGAGATCGAGTGAATAGTCACCTCTCCCCCAAGCCGCCCGGCCCGCTCGCGCATGCTCGTGAGCCCCCAGCCGCCCTCCTCGTAGGCTTTCGTGCTGTTCATCCCTTTACCATTGTCGGCAACCTCGAGACGCACCCCCTCCGGCTGCCCCTTGAGCCTTATCGTCACGCGGGTCGAAGACGAGTGCTTCAAAGAGTTGTTGAGGGCTTCGAGGGCGATGCGGAAGAGATCCTCTTCCAGCGATACCGGGATCCGATCGGCGGCCTCGGCCGCGACCTCTGCCTCCACGCCTGCCCGCCGCTCGACGGCCTCCACCCTCCGGCGAAGGGCCTCCACCAGCCCGATCTCTTTCAACACGGACGGTCGGAGCTCATAGACCATCAAGCGCATCTCACGCAAAGCCTGTTGCGCCGTCTCGCGTATTTGCTCCAGGTGCTGGGCCGTCTTGTCGTGGCCTCCCTGGTCCATCTGTTGCCGGCCGGCTTCGGCGAAAAGAGTGAGGCTGTAGAGCATCTGGGTGACCGAGTCATGCAGGTCACGGGACAGTCGGCTGCGCTCGGCCTGTGCCGCAGTCACCTGGATCTGCGAGTAGCGCCGCGAGTTCTCGACTGCAACCGCCGCCTGATCGGCCAGGGCCTGCAGCAGCCGCAGCTGGCCCGCACCGAAAACACCGGGGCGGTGGTGGAGCAATGTCAGACATCCGACCAGGGCCCCTTTGAGCATCAAGGGAACGAGGATCCCCGACCGGGGAGGCTGGGCAGCGGCACTCCCACCCTCTGTGGAGGCGGTGAGCATGGCCTGGATCGCCGAGGATACGCCGCTCACATCCTCCAGGATCGCGGCCTGCGATGGGCCCCCGGGTTGACAGACGGCCAGAAGCGCCTGGGAAGGAAGCCTCGGCTCCTGCCCGGGGGGAACGTGACCCTCGGGACGGCGCCCCACCGAACGCAGCTCATCGCCCTCGGCGACCCATAGACTCGCCTCGTCGTACTCGACGAAGGCGCGCATCCCTTCCAGAATCAGGGCAGTCACCGAATGCAGGTCGAGCGTGGAAGCAAGGTTGTGGGAGAGATCGAGCAAGGCGGCCAGCTCGCGCGTCCGTTCCCCTACCCGAAGCTCAAGCTGTTCCTCGCGCTGCAAGAGCTCCTCGCGAGACCGAACTCGTTCGGTGATGTCGGCGAACGAAGTCACTACTGCGTAGGGCCGAGCTTCTCCCGGGCGGATCAGCGCCTGGGAGTTGATGGAGATCCACACCAGAGCTCCATCGGGGTGGTGGACTCCCATGATGACGTTGGTGAGCGCCTGGCCAGTGCGCAGAGTGACAGCGGCGGGATGTTCATCTCCAGGGAAGGGGGAGCCGTCCTCGTGGACAGCCTGCCAGCGGGGGTCGAGGGAAGTCCGCCCCATGATCTGATCGGAGGTCAGGCCGAGGATACGCTCGGCGCTCCGGTTGCAGGCGAGAATGCGGCCGTCGGAATCCTGCAAGACGATGCCCTCCGCCATGGCGGTGATGATCGAGCGGTAAAGGGCCTCCCCGGCGCGGATCGCCTCTTCGGCCTTTTCCTTCTCGGAGCGATCTCTGACGACGGCACTGAAATAGCGCCGCCCTCCTGCCTCATGCTTGGTGATCGTGACGTCTACGAGGGATTCTGAGCCGTCCTGCTTTCGGCTCATTACGGGATCGCGCCCGCCCATCCGATGCGTCTGGTCGGATGAAGAACGAAAACCCCGGACAAGCTCATCGTGACGCTCGTGGTATCGGGATGGGATCAGGATCTCGAGAGGCTGGCCGAGGACTTCAGCCTCCCGGTAGCCAAACAGCGCCTCCGCCGCGGGGTTGAAGAGGAGAATCCTGTGCCCCTCATCCAGGAGGATGAGGGCATCCGCCGTCAAATGGGCAATCTCCTGAAAGAGGCGGTCAGGAATCTCCCCGCTCGCGTAGCCTGGCTGCTCCGGCCGCGACCCGCCGTGTTCGATCACTCGATCTCCTGGCCAAGAGGAAATGAACCCACTGCCCGTTGCGGACGGCAGGCGTATACGCTGGGAGGAACCGAAGCCGATTATAGCCCGAGTTCGCCGTTTTGCTCCAGAATTCACATCCGCCGCTCCCACACGCGGGAGCCCGCGCCGCGATCGGCTCGGCAGAGCGGCGCGGGCTTCGTCGCGGTGCCATCTCGGGGCTTCAGGAATCCACGGGAGTCGAGCCGGGCCTAAGTAGTCTTACCTGACGTGGGCCGGGGCGCGATGGATGGGAAGGGCTGAAATCCTCACCGATGCGCCTCTCACCGCCCTGTGTGATTATCTGATCGAGCGGGAAGATCGTCTTGCGCGGATGCGCCTTCGCGGGAGGTGGGTGCGCGGCGTCTGTGCGTTTTCCCCGAGAGAAGGCTCTGCCCCCCGAATCCTACCCTCGGCTCGGTCAACTGACCACGGCGCCTTCCAAGCTTAGGTGCGCGTGCCGAGCCTTTCGCCAGCCGCCATCCCCGAAACATCCCTGACGGACCGGGATCCGTCGATCCAACGCGCAGGATGAGGGAAACGGACCAGGCTCTTCCTAGCCCAAGAGAGCTGTCGCCCCCCACAGGGCCGCCATCCCCACGAGAAGCGTAAGAAGCATGCTGCGCGTTCTCCAGGCGACCAGGGCGGCGAGAACCCCGGCCAGAAGGCGCGGGTTATCGAGAGAGAGAGCCAGCGATCCTTCGCGCAAGACCAGTTCCGGAAAGACGATCGCGGAAAGGACCGCTCCGGGCACGTACCGCAAGCCGCGTAGGATGAGGGGCGGAAGCTCCAGCTTTCCCAACAAGAGTATCGGGGTCACGCGAACAACATACGTAACCGCGCCCATGGTGAGCACGGTGAGCCAAAGGAGCATCAGCCGGCCTCCGAGGGCAGGTTTGCCCGCCTGTCCACCCACAAACCGGCGATGATCCCCGCAAGCGCTGCGATCATCAAGCCAAGTCGGTAGGGCAGCCCGGCCAGTGCGACGGCCGCCGCGCCTCCCACCAGCGCGGCTGCGAGCGTGGGCCGGTTATCCAGCGTCGGGACCCCGAGCCCGATGAAGGTGAGAGGCAGCGTGAAATCCAGGGACCAATCGCGCGGGATCTGCGCCCCCAGGAACACGCCTGCGGCTGTGCTCATTTGCCATGTCGTCCATAGGCACAGCCCCGCCCCGAGAAAAAACCAGTGAGCGTGGTGAAGGGATGTCCCGTTTTCGCTCCGCCGGTAACGGGCGATCGTCACGGCATAGGCTTCATCGGTGAGCAGGTAGCCAAGGAGCCATTTCCAGCGCGCGGAGAGACGCGAGAGGAAGGGTGCGAGCGAGGAGGAATACAGGCTGTGCCGCAAGTTGAGGATCAAAGTTGTCGCGACGACGACCGCGGCCGAAGCGCCGGCTCCGATAAGCTGCGTCGCCGCGAACTGCGAGGATCCGGCGAAGACGATCGAAGACATCCCCAGTGCCAGACTCGCAGGTATCCCTGCCTCCAGCGCTAGGACGCCGTAGATCATCCCGAACGGGATCACCGCCGGCAGGAGGGGCAGCTCGGCTCGCACCCCGGAGAAGAACTCCTGCCCGCGACCGGACACCAGACCCGGCTCTACACTCTTCCTCACCTCACCCTCCTCAGCCCGCCTTCCCGTCCTCACCCCGACCCGGCATCCCCCCGGGCACCGATGCCGCCCCTGCATTTCTCACTTCAGTTTTCGCCAACGGGAAGGAAGTGGATGCCCGCCTGGAACTACGACGCGGCCGAGTCACACCGGACGATGCCCGGCTGGCCCAGGTCGCAGGAGATCGCCGCGCCCGCTGGATCATACGCTGAAGATACGCGTAAGTTCAGGCTCCGCGCCGGACCGGAATCGCCTGGCGGGATTCCATTCTAATCCAGGTCCGCCCCGGTCCTGTTGGCGAGGCAGACCAGGCATAAGAGGGCGTCCCCCAATTCCTTCCCCAGCCTTCGCGGGCCGGAGATCGGATCGGCCGTACTCCGTCGACCGCAGTAGCTCCTTGGCCGCCTCTCCGACTTCCGCCACGAGATCCAGTAGACGGGTCTCCGGCGATGCTTCCATCCTGTTGGCCTCGGTGAATCTCGCCGCTCGCTCCTGCAGCTCTCGCATTTCCACCATGACCTCCTGCGCGGTAGGTGTCACCGGTCGGGTGATCTCGCGGCGCGGCCTTCCGACCGTCCCAGCCGCCTACCCCTACCGAGATCCGCGGCTAGGGCCGCCCCTCGACAAGGCAGGCACGGTCACCGGGCCTCTGGCTGCCCTGGGTGGGCCTAAGCACGAATCCGGCCCCCGAATACGTCTTTCCGACGATGACGCTCCCGGTGGAGGCACCTATGCTACAAAGCGCGCCGGTCCGCGTTGAGCCAGCGGCTTTCCTTGGCACAGATGGCTGTGGCGAGGAAGCCGTTGCGACGTGCCTTCCCGCGCTGGCGCATCGTCGGCCCTGCCTTTTTGCGGGAACATCGGGCCGCCGCCGGACGTCTTTATGAGGGTGACGTGCCCGGTCGGGTCGGAGGGGCCGGGTGCCTGCGCGGCGGGCCGTCTATATCGAAGGGCCCACATCTCATACTGGCGGAGTGGAGTACGGGTCGAAGCATCGAGGCTCCGCCACGGAGACGGCGCCCCGTTCAGCCCGCATCCCAGGCTCATTCGAAGGCCGGGCATCGGAGAGCGATGCTCCGGGTTCGTGCGGACTCATGGAGTTGTCTTGCGAACATGTCGACGAAGCTCCCTTGGATCCTGGTGGGGGTCGGCGCACTGGCAGTGACGATCCTCGTTGTCGGCGTGGCGGTCGCAGCGATTTCGGCGAACCTCCCCGATCTCCCCACGCCGTTCCCCACCCCGTCGTCTCCCCCGCCGGGCACTTCCACTCCGGCAACCGGATCGATCTCCGGCCGAGTGTGGCACGATCTGTGCGCGGTCTCAGGCGGTGAGGGTGGAGTGTCGGCATCCCCCGGCCTCGGGTGCATCCCCCTGGGAGATGGCGGCTTCATAGCCAACGGCCTTCTTGAGCCCGGTGAGCCCGGCCTGGGAGGGATCGTCGTGAGCCTCGGACAAGGCGCCTGTCCGGCCTTGGGCTTTGGTTCAGCCCTGACCGCATCCGATGGAACCTATCGCTTCCCCGACGTGCCCTCCGGTGAGTATTGCGTCTCCGTGGATTCCTTGGCCGCCGGAAACGCATCTCTCGTCCCAGGAACATGGTCTAGCCCAAGCGGACTCGGCGGAAGCGCAATCGCCGGGCAGACGGTTTCCGTGGCCGGGGGGACCGGGGGAGTGGACGTCGATTTCGGTTGGGACTTCCGGTTCCTCCCCGCGGCCGAGCCCACGCCGACGGTCGATGCGCGCACGCCAACGGCCGGCACTGCCGGCTGCATCGACAGCGCAGCCTTCATCCGGGACGTCACCATCCCCGACAATACCCTCCTCACCGGCGGACAGACGTTCGAAAAGGTGTGGCGCCTGCGCAACAGCGGCACCTGCACCTGGACCACATCCTACTCCCTGATCTTCTCCAGCGGCGATTCCATGAGCGGTCCCGCGGCGACGCCTCTGCCGGGAAGTGTCGGCCCCGGCCAGGAGGTGGACCTCCGTCTTTCGCTGCGTGCGCCATCGCGAGATGGCACCTACCGCGGCAACTGGCTCTTGAGGAATCCCTCGGGCATCACTTTCGGTCTCGGCCCCAGCGCCAACCAACCTTTCTGGGTGCAGATCGTCGTCGGCCCGACGCCCACGCCGGCCCGCAACGCCTGGCGCGGCGAGTACTTCGGATCGCGGGACCTGTCCGGCGCGCCCGCCGTCGTCCGGAGCGACTCGGCGCTCGATTTCTCCTGGGGACGAAACGCTCCCGCCTCAGGCCTCCCGTCCGACAACTTCTCCGTGCGTTGGTCTCGCCGCCTATCCATGACCGAAGGCGTCTACCGTTTTCGTCTCACCAGCGATGACGGGGCGCGCCTTTGGGTCGACGGCCGACTGGTGATCGACCAGTGGACCGACGGCTCGACGCGAGAGGCGAGCGTCGATCTCGCCCTTCGCTCCGGCGACTATGACGTGCGGGTGGAGTTCTACGAGCATACCGGCGACGCCCGGGCTCTTCTTCGCTGGGAGCAGCTTGCCAGCCAGACCTACCCCGAGTGGCGGGCAGAGTATTGGTTCGACGTGGGCATGTCGAGCCGGCTTTCCCTGGTTCGTAATGATGGCGCAATCGACTTCGATTGGGGATCCTCTTCTCCCGCGCACATCCTGCCCTCCGACAACTTCTCAGCCCGCTGGACCCGCACGGTCAATTTCGAGGCCGCCACTTACCGCGTGAACGCGCTGGCCGACGACGGGATCCGGATCTACCTCGACGGACAGCTCCTCATCGACGAGTGGCACGACAGCCCCGGCACGCAGGTCTACTCCGCCCAGCGAAACCTCTCGGGCGCCCATCAGTTCCTGGTCGCCTACTATGAGCACAGCGGTACCGCGCGTGTGCGTATCTGGTGGGAACGCGTCGAGGGCACGACGACATCTACCGTCCCGGCCAGCGCGACGTCCACCGGCACTCCGACGCCAACGATCACGGCGACTCTGGAACCGCCCACCGACACTCCCACCCTCACGGCCACCTCTGCGCCGGCCACCGACACTCCAACCGCCTCGGCGACCTCTGCGCCGCCCACCGAGACTCCCACCGCCACGGCATCTCCCACCGAGACGGAGCTGCCTCCGGGGACTGAGTTGGTCTTCGATTTCGCCGAGGGTTACTGTTACGCTTTGTGGAGCAGCGGCGCCGGCGCTCTTCCTTGCCCCGGCAGCGAGGGGGATGCCGTAGGATATGTCATCCGTCTGGCAGACGCCGCCCTTGAGTCGGGGCAAACCGCGGTAGACGTACTGTTGACCCATCCGCAGAACGCCGAAGGCGGGTACATCGAAGGGGTCTACTCTCCCATCACCTTCCTCGGAAACGAACGCTTCGAGGCTGTGATCGGTTGTCTTTCCGGGCAGCCGTCGTGCGTCGTGACCTTCGAGCTTCAATACGTCACCGAAGGGGAGGTGGTTCGCTCTCTCGCCCGCTGGACCGAGATGTTCGACGGTCAGGTGAGTGCAGTAGAGGTGGATCTCGGCTCACTGGCAGGCCAAACCGTCCCCCTCGTCCTGCGGGTAGAGGCGAATGCGGAGCCATCCCAGGCCGCGGCGTTCTGGCTGAGGGCCCGAATCCTGCGCCAATCGCCATGAGGCAGGCGCCCGGCCGTGCCGGGCGCCTGCCGGATTCCCACTGGTTCGAGACGCATCTTTCGCGTCGACCAGGGTGGCTCCGGAAAGGAACCCACGATCGAGGTGCGATGGATGCCTGGTCATTCGAAGTTGCTGATCCCCGTGTTGCTCGCGGCCTCTCTGAGTGGGGCCTGCGCTACTGCGCCGACCCCCACGGTCCAACCCACAGCCACGACGGCGCCCACCCTGATCCCGCCCGACTCTGACTCCCCGGCCGCAGGGATCTGCGGTCTGATGGAGGGCGATTGGGTCAGATTCACCGTCTCCCTCGACGTCCCTTCGCCGCGCTGCGCGCAGGTGCGGCCGGGCCAGCGTCTTGAGATCGCCAATTCCACTGGCGATCCCGTCGTGGTCACTTTCGCCGGCCGCGACCACCCCATCCAGTCCGGGGCTTCCCTCCGTATCGACGAGCCCTTCGGATCGTATCTCGCCTCTGGAGTCCACTTCATCTACGTGACGGAAGGGACTGGGAACCTGCCGGAGCTGTGGCTGCTCCCCGAGTGAGGGGGGCCTTTCGGTCCGGACGAAGCGTCGCAGCACCACCGCCGTTGGTCGGTTGGATCGTGATCATTTGGCTGGGCGACCCCGATTCGGCGGCGTCTTCATCACTCCCCGCTCGGGATGTTTCGGGGGTGTGCATCAGTCTGGGCCGGGCATCGCTGTGCCCCGCGGCAGCTCCCGGGAACAGTTGGCGTTCGCCGCGACGTACGATCATCGCTCGGCCTCCCGCCGTTCTTCCACCCAGGGGTAGGCAGAACTGCGCGTTGGCATCCCGATGGAGACTCGTATTCTTGCAGCATGAAGAACGAGGCATCTGGATCGGGGAGCCGGGGATCTCGAGCCCCCAAGTCCAGCACCACCCGGCGCAACCGCGTCCTCGGGACCTTTGGCGTTCTGGGGCTCGCGGTGGGAGTTTTCTCTGGGCTCCTGGTGAGCGGCGTGCTCCCGAGTGGGCTGTTCGATCCGGCCACCGCTCCCGGCGCTCACCCCGGCGACTCGAGCCGATCCCGGGCGGATCCCGCCACGGCCATCGGCGTCGACGACCTCCCGGCATTCTACGGGAACGGTTACTTTGCAGCGGGCATC